>ENA-OPAV01002084-OPAV01002084.1-human-gut-metagenome-genome-assembly--contig:-NODE-2084-length-12040-cov-4.792991_pt1 | contig 12040 bp, 9 predicted proteins | sample MGYA00241056_ERZ501428 | MGnify/ENA primary metagenome ERZ501428 (study PRJEB25962, sample SAMEA2042621) | human gut metagenome | biome: human gut; feature: human-associated habitat; material: faeces... | reverse complement strand
GCTGGGTATTGCTGCTGGCCGCCAGCCTCGGATTTTACGCTGTGGGCAGTCCGCAGGCACTTCCGCTGCTGGCGGGTATCACGCTGGGAACCTACGCGGCGGCACTGGGCATCGCAAAAAGCAAAACACAGACGGCCAAAAAGCTCTGGCTGACCTGTGCGGCAGTTTTGTGCATCGGGTGTCTGTGCCTCTTCAAATATGCAGGGATTTTCCGCACAGATGTGCCGCTTCTGCTGCCCGCGGGCATCTCGTTTTACACATTTCAGACCCTCAGCTATGTCATTGATATTTACCGCGGGCGGCTCATGCCGGAGAGGCATCCGGGGTATTACGCCTTATTCGTCAGCTTTTTCCCGCAGCTGGTAGCGGGGCCGATTGAACGCAGCACGGCGCTTCTGCCTCAGCTGCACGCGCAGGAGCGCCGTATGGACAGCAGCGGCTGGCTTTGGATGGTGCGCGGCTTTGCAAAGAAGCTGCTGCTGGCAGACACCGCTGCCGTATTTGTGGATTCCGTCTACGCCTCCCCGGCTGACGCCTCCGGCCCGGCTGTTCTGTTGGCAACACTGCTTTTCGCCGGGCAGATCTACTGGGACTTTTCCGGCTATTCCGACATTGCCGTCGGGGCCGCTGTCTTGCTGGGTGTGCGATTGAGCCGCAATTTTGACCACCCCTATCGCGCAGACTCCCTGCGTGATTTCTGGCGCCGCTGGCACATCAGCCTGACGCGGTGGTTTACGGACTACGTCTATATCCCGCTCGGCGGCCCGCGCCGCGGCACGGTACGGCTGGCCGTAAATACCATGGTCGTGTTTCTGTTAAGCGGTCTCTGGCATGGCGCCGCATTACATTTCGTGGTGTGGGGCGGTGTGCATGGTGCGCTGCTGCTTTTGGAAAAGGCCCTGCCCCCCTGCAGCGGAAAGCACAAGGCCCGCACCTGGACCGCCGTGTGCCTACGCCACGCCTATACATTTTCTCTGGTCTGCATCGCTTGGGTCTTTTTCCGGGCAGCCTCTGTCTCGGATGCCCTTCTGCTGCTGTCCCGCCTGCCTGTCGACTGGTCGCTGAGCACACTGCACACAACGCTGCTGAGCATCGGTATACAGCCGGTGGCAGAGCTTGTTTTGGGGGCGCTCTGCCTGCATCTGCTGCCCGAGACGTCGTCCGCAGCACCGTCCCCGCGCAGCGTATTGGCCTTCTGTCTTTTGGCATTGACTGTGGTCGCCGCGTGGTTTTCCACACTGCACACGGGCACGACCAATGCCTTTATCTACTTCCAATTCTGACCTTGCCATGAAAAAACTGTTTACAAGTATGCTCTGCGTTTTTATCGCCATACCGTTGCTCCTGACAGTGTGGGGCTTTGCCCTGCCCGCGCAGTACAGCAATACGTTTGTGGGGGAACTGCCCGCCAAGCGTGCCCTGCTGGCCGCGGAAAGCGATAAACCGCGTCTTATTCTTGTCGGCGGCAGTGCAGCCGCTTTCGGCGTTGACAGCGCTCTGCTGGCCCGGGAGCTGCCTGACTATCAGCCCGTAAATTTTGGCCTGTACGCAGCACTCGGCACACGGGTCATGCTGGATTTGTCCATAAAGGAATTGCGCCCAGGCGATCTTGTCGTCATCATGCCGGAGCAGCAGCGTCAGGCGCTTTCCGATACCGTCGGCGCGGATACTTTTTGGCAGGCTGTTGACGGAGACTTTTCGGCACTTGCCTGCCTGCACGCGCGGGATTTTGGGCCTTTGTTGGGGGCTTTTCCGCGCTTTGCAGGTGCGAAGTTCCGCTATTTTCTCACCGGTGCGCCTACCCCGGACGGCGTCTATCGCCGCGGCTCCTTCAATGCGGTGGGCGATGTGGTAAATCCGCTCTGCAGCGCCAATATTTTGCCGGATGGTTATGACACGACAATGCCAGTACGCTTTGATCCCTCGATGCTGGACACCGACTTCCGTGATGCGCTCAACGCCTACACTGCACAGGCCGAGTCTGTCGGGGCAGTTGTCTTGTATCATTTTCCGCCGATGAATGCACTCGCTGTAGAGAATTCAGAAGATATTGACACGTATGCCGACTATCTGCAGTCGCAGCTGACTGCACCTCTGGCAGGCGATCCGCATACCTGCGTGATGGACGCCGGGTGGTTCTATGACACAAATTTCCATCTGAACGTGAGCGGCAAGACCGTCTTTACGCGGCAGCTCATCCGCGATCTCAAAGCTGTACTGGGAGACACCTCGTCTACCGAAATCGCGCTGCCCGCCATGCCCGCCCGCCGGATACAGACCGAAACAGAAGCCGCAAATAACAGCGATGCTGCATATTTTACATGGGAAAGTGACCGTCTTGTCGTCAATGCGGCGGGACGCGGCCGCCGCACCTTGACGGTTCCGAGCGAGGTGGACGGCCGACCCGTGACGGAGCTGGCCTCCGACACGTTTGCGGGATGCAGCGCGCTGGAAAAACTGACGATACAGCAAAATATCACGGCGCTTCCGGATGGACTTTTTGCCAAATGCTCCGCGCTGCAGGAAATCACGCTGACCCAGCCGGACCCCGCGCGGCTTTCCGTGGGGCAGGCCCTGCTCGACGGTGCGCCCGCGTTCTGCCGCATCCGCGTGCCCGCCGCAAGCTACACCTCCTACTGCCTGAGCTACGCATGGTCGCCCTACGCGGAGACCTTCGTCCATTAAGGCAACACCGCGCAATTCACGCCTTACCGCATCGCAGGGCGGCTGTCTATACTGATAGCCGGATTGTGGAAAAGTGCAGGGATCAACTTGCATAAATTTTCACGCAGATTGGCTTCTTCTTTTTACACAGCCAATGCCAATTAGCGCTTGAAATCGAAACGCTGCACAAGTATAATATAATTGTTATACTGTACAACCTTGATCAAAAATCAGTATGCCGGTTGCCCATAAAAGACATACCAGAATTGAAGCGTGCGGCGGAATCGAAACCCTGCGAGGATGAAGAACATGAAATTCGATAGAAGACTTACAGATGAAATCTACACTTCCGATACGGTAAGGCTGGGAGAAGATGCATTTCAGGCCATGCAGGAGACGATCTATCATAATGGCGGTGTCGGAACCATTACCGGGTACTATGATGCCGAATTGTCGATCCTGTCGGTCAGTAATCTGTTGCTGCATAATCTGAACCACAGCTATGAGTCCCTGATGGAGCAGACAAAGGGTTCACTGAAGAATCTTTTCTATAAGAAAGATGCCGCATTCCTTGACAATGCACGCTTTCGTCAGATTCAGGGCGCAGGAGAAGGCCGGATCCTCATGGCAGATGGCTCTCCCGTCTATGTGCGTCTCTATAAAGAAGATGCAGTCGATACGGATGGAACGCCGATCTGGGTCCTGTCGGTACGGATGAACTGGGCGTATGAAAATCTTGCGTTAGTCAACGAATCCATTCATTCTGCGCTGTGGTATTATGAGTGCAATGAAAACGGTGAAATCGTCAATGTAAACTGGAGCCATGCGTTCCGGCAGATGCTTGGATATCATGACATTCTGGATTTTCCGAACAAACTGGATTCGTGGTCGAACCTTCTGCACCCGGAGGATCATGACCGGGTAATGCAGCTGCTTTTGGAAACGATTGCGGACAAAACCAATACTACAAAATATAATGTTGAGTACCGACTGAAAATGCAGGATGGCCAATACCAGTGGTTCCGGGCATCGGCGGAGGTGATACGCCGTCTGGATGGTTCGGCCAACCGAATTGCCGGAATCATCAGCAACATTGACGCGGAAAAAAGAAGCCGGATGCAGGCGCAGCGGGCAGCGGCATTTCACCGTGCATTTACCAGCGCAAACCTCTGCGAATACTATGTAAATCTGGAAAAGAACACCTTTGATACTTTCAAAGTGGAGCCCTCTTTGATGACGGCCTTTGAGCAGAACCACACATGGGATGGACTGGTCAGATTCTTTGTGGATAACTATGTGGTGGAAGAGGACAAAAAGTCTGTAACGGATTTCTACAATCGCGCCTACATCACGGAAAAATTAAAGGGGCTTGAGACGGAGCTGCGTCAGGAGTGCCGCATCGTTCTGGATGGGGAGGAACGATGGGTCAGCAACGTGGTCATGCGCGGCGAGATCGAAGATTCCGAATATGCGATGAGTTTTCTGCGGGACATCACAGAGTCCAAAGCAGAGACGGCACGGCGGATGCAGATGGCCTCAGATAACGCATCTATGGATCTTTTGATCAAGAGTATGGTGCGTCTGCTGGACCGCTTTGTCGTCTGCGATCTGGAGAATGACCGGTATCGGTTCTATAATCTGCAAGGTGAAATGATATACGCGCCGACGGGAACGTACCATGATTTTGTGGAGCAGGTGGCTGCAAAGTATAAGACACTGGAATCGCTGGACACATTGGATGCTATGATCTCGCCGGAAAATATCCGCAGGAATTTGCAGAGCGAGAACGACATCTACAAATTTGAATACTGCTCCATGGATGAGAACACCTATAAGATCGCTTCCTTCATTCCGCTGGAGTGGAATGGCACAAAGCTGGTCAAAGCGCTGCTGGGCTCTATGGATGTGTCGCAGGAGAAAAAGGCCGAGATCGAATCCCATAAGGCACTGAAGGATGCGTACCGGGCAGCGGAAAACGCAAGCTGCGCCAAGACGGAATTCCTCTCCAATATGTCCCATGACATCCGTACACCGATGAATGCAATCATTGGCTTGACCGCCATTGCGGGTGCGAATATCGAGAGTCAGGACAGGGTGGTCGAGTGCCTTGGCAAGATCACAAAATCGAGCCGTCATCTGTTGGGACTGATCAATGAAGTGCTGGATATGGCCAGAATCGAGAGCGGGCGAATGAGCCTTGCCGAGGAGGATTTCAGCCTGTCGGAGCTGGTCGATAACCTGCTCACCATCACAAAACCGGCAATCGACGAGCACAAACATCAGCTCGAAGTCCATATTGAGCACATCGAGCACGAAGCTGTCTGCGGCGACAGCCTGCGCATCCAGCAGATCTTCGTGAACCTGATGAGCAACGCCGTCAAGTACACCCCGGATGGAGGAAACATCACCCTTACGATCAAGGAAAAACCGAACGGCTTCTCGGAGCTTGGCTGCTACGAGTTTTCCATCGAGGACAACGGCATCGGTATGACGCCGGAATTCCAGAAGATCATGTTCGAGCCGTTCAGCCGGGCAGACGATCACCGGACGACCAAGGTGCAGGGCACCGGTCTTGGCATGGCCATTGCAAGAAACATCGTCAACCTGATGAATGGTGACATTCAGGTCGAAAGCGCTCCCAACAAGGGAACGAAGATCACGGTCACGGTCTATCTGAAGCTTCAGGAGAACGAGAAGGAACAGGAAAAAGAACTGCTCGATCTGCCGGTACTGGTCGTGGACGACGACAAGACCTGCTGCGAAAGCACCGTTGCAACCCTTCAGGAGATCGGCATAGCGGGCGAATGGGTCCTGACCGGTAAGGGAGCCGTGGAACGCTGCGCGGCGCGGCACAAGACAGGCCGCGACTATTTTGCGGTGATTCTGGACTGGAAGATGCCGGAAATGGACGGTATTGCAACCGCCAGAAAAATCCGGGAACAGGTAGGAGAAGATGTCACGATCATCATCCTGACTTCCTTTGATTTCAGCGAGATCGAAGAAGAAGCCAGAGCTGCGGGCGTGAATGCGTTTATGGCAAAACCGCTGTTCCGTTCTCGTCTGACGGCAACTCTGCGGCAGTTTACATCCGGGAAAAAGGAGAAAAACGCCCGGAACTATCTGGAAGACTTTGCGAAGGAAAACTATGCGGGTAAGCGAATCCTTCTTGTGGAAGATAACGAGCTGAACCGTGAAATTGCAACCGAGATCATAGGCATGACGGGCGTAACCATCGACAGCGCTGAAAACGGAAAAATTGCAGTCGAAAAGGTGATGGAAGCGCCGGAAAAGTGGTACGATCTCATTTTTATGGACATCCAGATGCCCATCATGAATGGTTACGAAGCCACTGCTGCGATCCGTTCGCTTGCCGGCAGCCGGGGCAAAGTGCCCATCATTGCCATGACGGCAAATGCCTTTGCCGAGGACGTGCAACTGGCAAAGAACACTGGCATGAACGAGCATATCGCCAAACCGCTTGATTTGAATAAGCTGAACGATGTGCTGAAACAGTGGCTGTGATCTGTGCATTGCGGTAAGGCGCGTGATACTGTTGACCGGGCAATCAAAAAGCATGAAATGAAGAACGCCGAGGAATCCCTTCCCATATATGGGAGGAACCCTCGGCGTTCTTTAGTTACCAATCCAACTCGTCCATAGCGTCATCTACGCCCGCCGCATAGTCGGGGTCGCTGTCGTAGCGATCCTCATCGTAGTCGTCATCATCGTAGATGGCATCGTAGCCATCGTCATAGGAATCATACGTCTTGTGGGATTTTTTATTGCTTGAGTAAGAGCTGCTGTACGAAGATTTGGAGCTGTAAGAAGTGCTGCTCTTGGTGGAAGATTTGGAAGGACGATGTACCCAGCAGTAGGCAGAGTCCTTATCCGCTTCTCGCGTGCAGCCGTCCTTGATGCAGGTATACTTGGCAGCGAATGCGCCGATACACAAAATGCAGGCAGTCAGCGTAACCAGCATTGCGCAAAGAATGCTTTTCCACATAGTCTTTTTCATGGTATAGTCCTTTCTGTCATGTACGGTGGTGTGGGAGGACGGTAAATATAATAATTATTTACCTCCTACCCGATTGAAGACTGCATGAAAATGTGCTATGATAAAATTGGTAAATTGGGATTTAGAGGATGGGAATGAGCAGCATGAAGAAAACAAAAGAAGGAATTGATTTGAAAAAACGCCTTAGGCTGAAGAATACAGGCAGTATCTTTGTGATTGCGGGGCTTTTGATAATTTTTGTAATAGCGTTGTACACATTTATTCTGCAAAGTTCTTACACTAAGACCGCCCTTGAAACAGAAATCGCACGTGACACAGCGAGTGCAGATGCAGTACACAAACTTGTGAATGGAAGGATCGGCAAAGAAGATTTTGATCAAATCAAAGATCAATCTGATGAAAAGAAGCAATTATATAAGGATATTTCTTCATATTTCAATGAAATCAGAACACTGAATTCTACTCGATATATTTACACCGCTAAAAAAAATGAAGAAGGAAAACTCGTTTATGTGGTAGACGGTTTGGATCCGAATGCAGATGATGTAAGACACCCTGGAGATTATATTGAGGAAGAAATGGTTCCGTATATTGATAGGGCTATTTCTGGGGAAAATGTGTACTCTCAGGATATCATTGATACGACATGGGGTCCGATTTTTACGGCTTGCTATCCTGTAAGCGCAAATCATGATGGGACAGGAGAAATCATTGGCGCATTTTGCATTGAAATGGATATGCAATCAGCTTATGGAATGGTTGAAAAGACGAATCATATTTCCATCATCTGCGGTTTAGTCGCAGGAGCTGTATTGCTTTTAATTTGTCTATATACCTATAATGTTTACCAGAAAAGCAAGGCAGAAGATCAAAAACAAAAACAATTATTAATGACCGCCGCTGAGGAAGCAGATGCTGCCAACAAAGCAAAATCTGCGTTTTTGCTTTGTATTAGCCATGACATCAGAACGCCGATGAATGCCATTATTGGATTTACAAACATTGCGCTTCACCAGAACACGGTTTCAGATATTCATGCTAGCTTGGAGAAAGTTCAACAAAGTTCGAATCATCTTCTCTCTTTGTTGAATGACGTTCTGGATTTTACTCGCATTGAAAGTGGAAAAGTTACTATTTCGCCCGAGCCAGTGGACATTACCCAATTGACAGATAACGTCCAGGCGATTATGAATGGACTTCTTTATAATCGAGATCTTAAGTTTGAAGTACATCGAGAAATTCCAAAGAACCTATATGTCCTTGCGGATGTTGTGCGTATCCGAGAAGTTTTGGTGAATCTTCTTGGCAATGCTGTGAAATTCACAAAGGACGGCGGAAAGATTACTTTGGATATCAGCAGTTACCCAGGAGCGGATGAGAAACATATCATAACTCGTTATGTTGTTCGAGATAATGGTATTGGCATGAGCGAAGAGTTCCAGAAAAAATTATTCGATCCGTTTTCACAAGAAGATGTTGCTAATGCCAGAACGCAATATAAGGGAACCGGTCTTGGTATGGCCATCACAAAAAAATATGTGGATATGATGGGCGGTTCGATTGCTGTTGAGAGCAAAAAAGGTGTAGGTTCTACATTCACAGTGGAAATCCCAATGGAGTTGTCAGAACAGGTTATTCAATCAGAACAAAAACAACATCTGCATAGAGATTTGACGGGGATTCATGTTCTTATGGCTGAGGACAATGATCTAAATGCTGAACTTGCTACGATAATACTGGAAGAAGCTGGTATGACCGTAACACGCGCATCAGACGGAAAAGAAGTTGTGGATTTGTTTAAAAATCATCCACAAGGCACATACGATCTTATTTTGATGGATATTATGATGCCAAACATGGACGGACACCAAGCAGCAAAAGCCATTCGAGCCTTGGGTATAGAGCGGCCCGATGCAGTTACGATTCCAATTATAGCTTTGTCTGCAAATGCTTTTATAGATGATATTCAGGCATCCCTGAATTCAGGCATGAATGACCATATTTCCAAGCCGATTAACATGGAGGAATTAATCGATACTATCACTAAATACATTAAACACGATTAGGAAAACAAAGAAGTTAATTCTGATGAAAAGTTTGCACTGGTCTTGCACTGACTTTTCTCTTTTGATGTGATATTATTATAATCGCCAGAAAAGCAATGAGGGTCTACGGAGTTTTCCGTAGGCTCTTTTTTCTTGGCCGGATGCGTCTTTCATCCTTTCACGCATCCGTACATACGAAAGGAGGATTTTTTTTGTGAAAATCTTAGAAAACAATAACAAATCAAACAGCTTAGAAGAAAACTTAATTTTGGTTGAAACTATTCCGATAAAAGAATATACTCATAATAGGCTTGTTGTATCGTTTGGAGGAAAATTATGGATTATATAACAACGATCGAAATGTCAAAAATATGGGGAATTTCATCTAGAAGAATTTCTCTTTTATGTAGCCAGGGAAGAGTGCCTGGAGCAGAGAAAAAGGGAAAGACTTGGCTAATACCAAAAGATGCGGTAAAGCCAACAGATCCTCGAAAGAAAAATAGATGACGTATTGGAGGTTATAATGCTTATGGGAAGACCAGAACATTGGTATATTTTAAGGATAAAATTTGTGAAATAAAGAATAAGCTTGTGAAGGCTATTTTTATTATATAACAGTAATTATGCTGGTATTGGATCCAATATATTTGTGTTTACTCAGTGGAGCATTTGGTGGTGGAGATGTAAACGGAATCCTTTATTTAATGCCACAGGCATGGATATGGACGATTTTCGCCTTCATATTACTTTTTGACATATGGATTCTATTAAAAAAGGTAAATCCAACGTATACTGCGTCATTTAAGGAAAGATGAAACAAAAGGAGAAGATATGGAATCAGATATCATTAAAATCAGTCATCTGAATAAAAGCTTTAGCGAAGTAAAAGCGGTAAATGATTTGAGCTTTCGTGTGAAAAAAGGAGAATTGTTTGCGTTTCTTGGAGTAAACGGTGCAGGGAAAAGTACAACCATTTCCATTCTCTGCGGATTGCAGAAAAAAGACAGCGGAACGGTTCAGGTAAACGGAATAGAAACTGACAAAGCCGGCGCACAGACAAAAAGAATGTTTGGTGTTGTGTTTCAGGATAGCGTACTTGATAAACCGCTTACGGTGAAAGAAAACCTAAAGAGCAGAGCTGCTTTATACGGCATTACAGGAAATGCCTTTGATAAGAGATTACAGGAGCTGGTCGAGATTCTGGATTTTGACGAGTTTTTAAACAGACCTGTAGGTAAGCTGTCGGGAGGTCAGAGAAGAAGAATTGATATTGCCCGTGCATTATTGCACAGACCGGAGATTTTGATTCTTGACGAGCCTACTACAGGGCTTGATCCGCAGACAAGGCAGTTAATCTGGAATGTTATCGAGAAGCTTCAGAAAACAGAAAATATGACAGTATTTTTGACTACACATTATATGGAAGAGGCTGCCAATGCTGGTTATGTTGTGATTCTTGACAAAGGAAGTGTTGCAGCAGAAGGTACACCGTTTGAACTTAAAAATGATTATGTACAGGATATAGTGTCTGTTTATGGTGTTTCCGAAGATGAAATAAAGGCATTGAACAGAGAATATAAAAAAATTCGTGACGGATATCAGATAAAAGTAAGTAATACGCAGGAAGCTACGGAGCTTATTGTGGAACATCAGGAACTGTTCAGGGATTATGAGGTAGTAAAAGGCGGTATGGATGATGTATTTCTTGCAGTAACAGGGAAAAGGCTTGGAGGTGAACACTGATGAGAACAGTATTGGCATTAATGAACAGGAACAGGAAACTGTTTTTTAAAGATAAAGGTATGTTGTTTACATCAATGATCACACCAGTTATTCTGATTGTTCTGTATGCTACATTTCTTGCAAAGGTTTTCAAAGATTCTTTTACAGCAGCAATTCCGGATATGATTACGATTTCGGATAAGCTTATTAATGGAACCGTGGTAGCACAACTGACAGCATCACTTATGGCAGTGAGCTGTATCACTGTAACATTTTGTGTGAATCTGACTATGGTGCAGGACAAGGCAAATGGAACAAGGAAGGATTTTAATGTTGCACCGGTCAGCAAGGAAAAAATTTATTTGGGATATTTTCTGTCAACAGTAGCTAATTCATTGATGGTCAATGCACTTGCATTTGTATTATGTCTGGGATATTTACTTAAAATGGGATGGTATATGAATACAGCAGACATATTATGGGTTTTATTTGATATGATATTGCTCGTCCTATTTGGAAGTACGCTTTCAAGTATCATTAGCTTTCCGTTGACAACACAGGGACAGCTTTCGGCTGTAGGTACAATTGTCAGCGCAGGATATGGTTTTATATGTGGTGCTTATATGCCGATTTCAAATTTTGGTTCAGGTCTTCAGAAGGCACTGTCTTATCTTCCGAGTACATATGCCACTTCATTGATTAAGAATCATATGCTTCACGGAGTTTTTAAGGAGATGGAGAGAAAACATTATCCGGCTGAAATGGTTGAAGCGATAAGAGACACTCTTGATTGCAATCCGGTATTTCATGGAAATGTGGTAAGTGTAAATCAGATGATTGGCATTATGATGGGAAGTATAGCTGTATTTGGAATTATTTATTATATTGTTACCTTGCTGTCAAAGGGGGAAGGGGGACGATAACTTTATAACAGATTCAAATTAGGAGATAGATATGGAAAGTAAAGAAAAGAACACAAAGGAAAAAATATTGGAAGAAGCCCTGAAGTTATTTGCACAGAGTGGATATATGGGAACATCCATGAATGATATTGCTTCAAAACTTGGAGTGACCAAGGCTGCATTGTATAAGCATTATAAAAGCAAGCAGGAGATATTAGACAGTATTATTGAAAAAATGAAGGAATTGGATATTGAGAGAGCAAAGCAGTATGAAATGCCGGAGGCATATATGATGATAGGTTACTTGTGAAACCGACAAAATCTGCAGTTTCTTATATGGAAACTGCGACTTATGAATTACCGTATGACGGGGCAAAAGAGATGCTGTTAGTAGAAGATATTGATAGTAAAGAATATCTGACTGGACTTTTCAATGCAATGTACGATGAATTGCCAGTTCATAAATCAAACAACAAAAAGAAATAGAAACGAGGCAAGAAAAGATAAGCTGGAGAGAGGAGTTAATTTATTCTTCAAAGTTTTATGTGACAAACATAATAACCTATGATATTATAAAAATGATATAAGCAAAAATGAGGTATAGCAGGAAACAGTAATGTCAATGCTACGTGGACTTCGGAAGTAGGAGAACAGTTTGAATGTATATATCGGCTGTTCTTTTCTTTATTTTC
>ENA-OPAV01002068-OPAV01002068.1-human-gut-metagenome-genome-assembly--contig:-NODE-2068-length-12133-cov-7.031711_pt1 | contig 12133 bp, 19 predicted proteins | sample MGYA00241056_ERZ501428 | MGnify/ENA primary metagenome ERZ501428 (study PRJEB25962, sample SAMEA2042621) | human gut metagenome | biome: human gut; feature: human-associated habitat; material: faeces... | reverse complement strand
CCGTCACAGGAGATACCGGATGCCGCCGTACACCAGAAAGGCGGCAAAGAGATACCGCAGCCACGGGGCGGGCACCCGGGGGAACAGCCTGCCGCCCACGAAGCCGCCGGCCAGTCCGCCCAGCAGGTAGGGCAGGGCCTGCACGAGATCGAAGGGCGTGCGCAGCAGATAGACGGCGGCGGACACCACGCAGAAGGGCAGGATCACCGCCACACAGGTGGCGAAGGCCTTTTTCTCCTCCACACGGCACCAGCGGGTGAGCAGGGGCAGCAGCACCATGCCGCCGCCTCCGCCGAAGCAGCCGTTGGCGGCGCCGGCCAGCGTGCCGGCCACGGCGTATTTCACCGATGTGCGCATGTCCGTCACCTCCTCTGGTATGTACTCCGTGTGGGTCGGCACACGGAGGGGCAGACGGCATCCGGAAAACGGAGGCTCTCTGCCGGTCAGCACGCGGGCAGCGTTACTGGCACTTCTGGTAGCTCTGGCAGTCGGTGCACTGGTCCATGGAGGGATTGCTCTCATGGGTGCCCACCTGGATGGAGCTGAGGCCGCAGTTGTTCACGTCCTTGCAGTGGTGGGCGCAGTTGGTAACGGTACACTTGATGGAAGAATTGGGGGTGCAGCTGCACCCGTCGTTGGTACAAGCGCGATTCATGGCGTTTCCTCCCGTAAAAGAAAAATAGAGTCAGGCCATACGACCCGACTCTATCTTGTCCGAAAACCGCGGCACTATGCCATGGAAAAAATACAAATTTTCAGATGCCCAGCAGCCACGACGCGAAGCGGAAGTAGATCAGCAGGCTGGTGGCGTCCACAATGGTGGAGATGAAGGGGCTGGCCATGACGGCGGGGTCCAGACCCACCTTTTCCGCCAGCAGCGGCAGGGAGCAGCCCACGCACTTGGCAAAGACCACCACAAACAGGATGGTCAGGCACACCACCAGGCACACCATGGGCGTGACCTCGGCATTGCCCAGCAGCAGCCGGTCCACCACCAGCATCTTCAGGAAGTTGGCGGCGGCCAGGCACAGGCCGCACAGCAGGGAGACGCGCAGCTCCTTCCACAGCACCCGCAGCACGTCGGAGAAGTCCACCTCGTCCAGGCTCAGGGCGCGGATGACGGCCACGGAGGCCTGGGTGCCGGAGTTGCCGCCGGTGCCGGACAGCATGGGGATGTAGGCGTTCAGCACCAGACAGGCGGCCAGTGCGTTTTCGTAGTGGTTCAGGATCATGCCGGTGAACGTGGCCGACAGCATCAGGATCATCAGCCACGGCAGACGGGATTTCCATGTGGCGAACACGCCGGTGCGGAGGTAGGGCTTGTCCGACGGCAGCATGGCGGCCATCTTTTCGAAGTCCTCCGTGGTCTCCTCCTCGATGACGTCTATAGCGTCGTCGACGGTGACGATGCCCACCAGGCGGTTCTCCATGTCCACGATGGGCATGGCCAGAAAGTCGTATTTGCTCAGGGCCTGGGCCACGTCCTCCTTGTCGTCCATGGTCTTGGCCCACACCACGTCCGGGTCCATGATGTCCTCGATGACATCGTCCTCGTTGGCCAGCAGCAGGTCGCGGACGGACAGCACGCCCAGCAGGCGGCGGGTGGGGTCGGTGACGTACAGGATGTTGATGGTTTCCAGCTCGCCGCCGATGCGGCGGATGCGCTTGAAGGCGTCCTCCACCGTCATGTCCTTCTTCAGGGACAGGAACTCCATGTTCATGATGGAGCCGGCGGAATCCTCCGGATATTTCAGGATCTCGTTGATGGACTTGCGCATCTCCGGCGTGGCCTTGTCCAGAATGCGGATGACCACGCTGGCGGGCATCTCCTCCACGATGTCCACGGCATCGTCCAGATACAGCTCGTCAAGCACCTCCTTCAGCTCGGTGTTGGAAAAGCCGTTGATGAGCATTTCCTGGCTCTCCGGCTCCAGCTCCACGAATACCTCCGCTGCCGTCTCCTTGGGCAGCAGACGGTACAGCAGGGGCATCAGCTCGGAGCCGGATTCCTCCAGCAGCAGGGCGATGTCGGCGGGCTCCATGGGCAGGAACAGGTCACGCAGCCGGGCATACTCCTTGTCGTGCGCCAGCGTCTCGATCTGCTCCAGATAGCGGTCCAGCTCCTCCTGATAGTCGATCATGGCCTGCTCCTCCTTTCAACAAAAAAATAACACGCAGCGGGCGGTAGAATGCCTGCTGCGTACCATAAGCGGGCCACGGGGAAACGTGACCTGTGTACCGTTACAAGCTTTAGCATCGCGGGGCGGTGAAGCTGCGTTAGATACTACCTTGGTTTCGATAGTACCTGCTCAAACCATCTTATGGTGTCTCCACCATTTCGCGGCAGCAGCCCATATCCCTCGCGGTAGCCTTACCTACCGGACATGTTTTGTTGTACACGCCTATCCTATGCCAAAAAACGGGGCGTGTCAACCCGCTTTTACAGCTTTTTTACAAATATACCTGCACATTCTCCCGGCCCAGCAGGTGCTCCCGCAGGGCGTCCAGAAAAATGAGGGCCGGCTCCGGCAGCTCCTCGCCCCGGCGGGTCACCAGATAGTTGACGCGGTCCGGCGGCGCCTGGGTGAAGCGGCAGACCCGCGCCTTGGAGCGGTCCAGCGAGGCGGCGGCAATGGCCGGGGCGGCCACCCACAGGTCCTCCGTCCGGGGGAAGAAGTCCGCCGCCTGCAGGGTGTCGGCGTACAGCAGGGGGCGGGCGCCGGGGCCGAAGGAGCTGTCGTGCCAGCGGATGAAGTCCGGGTCCCAGGTGACCAGGATCTCGTTGGCCGGATCCAGCGCGGCGGGGTCCGTCTCCGCCGGGTAGCTGCTGTCCGGCGATGACAGCAGCAGGAACCGCTCCCGGAAGATGGGGCGCACCTCCAGCTGGCTGTTGAACACGGTGTTGCTGTCGATGAGGGCGAAGTCCAGCTCGTGGTTCAGCAGGGCCTGGGCCGAGTCCACGTCCCGCAGGGTGTGGATCCACAGGGACACCGGCAGGTGCAGGGACAGGAACTTCTGGTACACCGCCGGCAGGATGTACTGGTTGGTGGTGTAGGTGGCGGCCATGCGCAGATAGGCGCGCTGCTCCAGCTCCGACAGGGCGTCCGTCTCCGACAGGAGGCGCTGCCAGCGGCGGGCCAGCGTCAGGAATTTCTGGCCGGCGGCGGTGAGCTGGATGCGGCGCTGGCCCTTGCCCCGGACGAACAGCGGCGTGCCCACCCGCTCCTCCAGTGCGCGGATGCGCATGGACAGCGTGGGCTGGGTGATGTACAGCGCCTCGGCCGCCGCCGTCATGGTGCCGTGCTGCACCACGGCCCAGAATGTCTCGATGTCCAGATTCGTCATGGCGTTTCTCCTAAAATATATCAAAAATCGCTTATATTTTACGCGAACAACTTCAATTTTACAAGCGGATATTTTCGTGATATAGTAAAAATCACAAAGGACAGGGACGCCGCCGCATCCCGTCCGATGTGATGAGATATGCTATTTCTCTACTTTTCTTTCTTTTTTCTCTCCCAAATCCCAAATCTCCCAAGAAAAAAGGCAGGGCCGAGGCCCTGCCTTTTTTCGCGCAGAGGTACGGGCGGCGAGGGGACACAGGAAACGGAGACGGCGCAGGCAGGGCCGCGCCGGGGACAGGGCGGAGAAGCTGCGCGGGGGCGGGGAAAAGGCTGCCGCCGCGCGGAAGTGGAAATACCGGGGGTGAGGCCGCGGGAAAGCGGCGGGGCCGCTGGGAGACAGAGGACGATGCGGGCGGCGGAGCAGCGCGGGAAAGGGGCACTGCCGGACACAGGCAGCTGCCGTGCGCACGGCGCGGAAATCCGGGCGGCGCGGGGCGCTTTGATGTAGGACTTGCCGAAAGCGGAGAGACGGTGTATAGTAGGCAGGTCGGGGAGGGATACCATGGGAAGCTTTCAGCTGTATTTTGAAATGATCGGGGCCGTGGCCTTTGCCGTGTCCGGCGCGGCGCTGGGCATCCGCAAGGGGATGGACCTGTTCGGCGTGGCCATGATGGGCATGACCACGGCGGTGGGCGGCGGCATCCTGCGGGATGTGATGCTGGGCCAGACGCCGCCGGCGGCGCTGCGGGACCCTGTTCAGGCGTTGATGGCCATCGCCGTGTCGGTGCTGGTGTTTTACATCTGGCGGCGGCGGAAAACGGACATGCACAACCGATACGCCGAGGCGGTGCTGCTGGTGGCAGATTCCATCGGCCTGGGCATCTTCTCCGCCCACGGCGCGGCTATCGCCGTGCAGGCGGGGTATGGCGCCAACTGGTTTCTGGTGCTGTTTTTAGGCGCCGTCACCGGCGTGGGCGGCGGCGTGCTGCGGGATGTGTGCTGCATGGAGCGGCCCTATATTTTCACCAAGCACATATATGCCTGCGCGTCTCTGGCTGGGGCGGCGGTGTGCCGCGCCCTGTGGCCGCTGGGGACGGGGCTGGCCATGCTGGCCGGCTGCGGCGTGACGGTGGTGCTGCGCATCTGTGCCGCCGTGTTCCGGTGGAGCTTTCCCAAGGCGTGAAACGGATAAAAAGGAAAGGCGTGACTTTCGTCACGCCTTTCCTTTGTTGTAGAGCCGTTACGCGGTGAGCTTCAGGCCGATGATGCCGATGAGCAGCAGACCCACGAAAATGAGGCGCGCCGCCGTCACCGGCTCGTGGAACGCCGCGATGCCCACGATCACCGCGCCCAGCGCGCCGATGCCCGTCCAGACGCCGTAGGCCGTGCCCATGGGAAGGGTCTTGATGGCCTGCGACAGGAAGAAGAAGCTGGCCAGCATGCCCACGATGGTCCAGATGGACGGCCACAGTCTGGTGAAGCCCTCGGACAGCTTCATGAAGGTGGACCAGAACACCTCCAGCCCGCCGGCGATGATGAGATAGACCCATGCCATAAGAAAAACCTCCCGAAAAACAAAAAAATGCGCCCACGGGGCGCGCCTTCTAAGGCCTGACGGCGCGCCGGTGAACGCGGGCCCGCCACCCGGCGGCGACGGACTGCATGGAGAATATAGCAGAGACTGGGGGAAAAGTCAAGATATGCCGTCGGATGGAGAGAGGAAAAGGGTAGATGTCAAGAAGAAAATGGACAAATGACAAAAAATATCAATCTCTGATGTAACACAAGTACGTCTCCGGATGCCTGGCAGCTGGCGGCGGACTGTGTTACAAGCGGTATCGCTGCGCGATGTAGCATAGAAACACCGCGCCAGTCAAGACCATAAAAAAGCAGCTCTCGCGGGGGAGCTGCTTTTTTATGCAGAGCGCCCTCACGGGCGGTCTTGACAGACAGGTGTTTCCCTGCGTTGGGTAATCAACATGGCCTGCGCAGCAGGCCATGCTGACGCAATTTCAAATGATGGAGACGCGGGGCGCGGCGTAACACGGAACTTGCTGCAGCACCGGCGCCAGGATCTTGAAAATGTGTTACAATAGAAAAACCACGAACTATCCTGAAACATAAGGGAGGCTCTCATGGGACATTATATGACGAAGGAAGAACGGATCATTCTGCAAACGCTGCTGGATGAGAAAAAGCCGGTGAGCTACATAGCCCAGAAACTGGGCTGCTGCCGTCAGACGATCTACAACGAGATCAAACGCGGGCAGTATCTCCACGACTACGGCTACTATGACAAACTACGATACTCGGCGGAGCGCGGCCAGCAGAAGCACGACTATAACCAGACCGTGAAGGGCAGGCCCCTGAAGATCGGGAATGACCATGCCTTTGCGGCCTACATTGAGCACAAGATCATCGTAGACCGGTATTCACCTGCGGCGGCTCTGGCGGCGGCACGGCGATACCGGTTTGCTACTTCTATCTGCGTCAGCACCCTGTACAGCTACATCGACAAGAAGGTGTTCTATGAACTGGGGAACCGGCACCTATGGGAGAAACGGAAGAAGCGGCCCAGGAAGAAGGAGGACGAGGAGCGACGGGTGGTGCATCCGAAGCTCCCCAGCATCGAGATCAGACCGGGGCATATCGACCGGCGCGAGGAATACGGGCACTGGGAGATGGACCTGGTGGTCAGCGGACAGGGCGGAAAGAGCGTGCTGCTTACCCTGACGGAGCGCCGGAGCAGACAAGAGATCATCGTCAAGCTGCCGGACCGGAGAGCGGAGACGGTGCGGCGGGCCATAGACCGGCTGGAACGGAAAACACCAGGATTCCGGCAGAAGTTCCGCAGCATCACCACCGACAACGGCAGTGAGTTTATGGAGTATGACCAGCTTATCAAGAGTTGCCGCTGTAAAGGGAATCGCTTTGACATCTACTATTGTCACAGCTATTCCGCATGGGAGAAAGGCAGCGTAGAAAATCACAACCGCATGATCCGGCGATTCTTCCCCAAGGGAACGAACTTTGACCAGGTATCCCCGGCAGATGTGCGGCGGGTGCAGGATTGGATGAACCATTACCCGCGCAGGATCTTGGGCTGGAAGTCACCCATAGAAGCCGCAGCATAGGCAGGGGCCCCGCGCGGCTAAAGCCTTGGCGCGGGGCCCCTCTGTAACACATCCTCCGGCTGCTGCCGGCTGCGATCGGAGCCGCAGCGAGCGGTTGTTGTGTTACTTCCTCAATTTCTTCTGATTTCTCCTCCATGCACGGGAGGGCTTTACCACGCCGTCCATGTTGGCCTGCTGATCATTCCGGCGCAGGGACAAAATTTCCTCCTCAGAAAGCATATCGCCCTCCTTGAAGGACTTTTGCAGATTACCCACACAAGCCAGCGTATTATAGGCAGCGTAATCCTTGTTGGTCACGAACCAGCAGCGGCGGGATATCGGTGTCAGCAGCCGGGCATTGGTGGCATTCTCCATCTCCCAGGCATCATAGAGGTTTTGCCGCTGGAACCGCCACAGCTTGTTGCAATCCACTACGCAGCTTGTCACCTGCCGGAGCAACGCATCCACATGGCCAAAACGCTGAGTTGTATAAAACAGGGAAATATGATAGTGGCGGCAAGTCAGCAGAGTATTGAGAAACAGCGGATCAATGTTATTCTTAAAGTTCCGGCTGTTCATCTGCACCGAAAATTCATCGCCTAACACCAGCGTGACGGTGAGGGTGTCATGCTCCTTGTCATACTGGCCGTTGTTTTCGGCGCAGTACACGATCTGCTGGAGGGAGACGAAGTCATCATAGGGGATGGACAGGGCCACGTTGGACAGCACCTTGACCCGCTGCTCCACCCACATCTGACGGTCTTTATCCCAGACGGCCTTGCCGTCGTACTGCTCATACATGGATACGACCTTATGGACGGCGGAAAGGGTCTTACCCTTGCCAAACAGTCCCACATAGGCGATCAGCTCGCCAGTGCTGCACTCGTTCCAGCGCTGGTACTTGATGTACTGGTAGAGATCGACCACGCCGTAGCACACCAGCTTGATCGGATGGAATACGGCGCAGCGCAGCGTGGGGAATGAGAACAGGCACAGCGCGACGATGACCATGATGATAAATGCCATCAGAACCTCCGCCAGTTGACCAGCGCGGCGGCGATAGCAGCCACCAGCCGGAACACACAGACCACCAGCACCACGCCGATGAACACCGTCAGCAGGTACGGGATCAACTCTGCCATATTAGTGGGCGGGACTGCGTCCACGCCCGCGACCTGAAAAAACTCAGCAATGATCGTTGCCATTAAAACACCCCCTTGATAATCTTCCACAAGGCCCAGCAGAAGCCCAGGATCAGGAACAGCAGCAGAAAACCCTCGGTGACGGTATACTCGTCAAAGGACTTGGAGAGGAACAGGCCGTTGTCTGCCTCATCGGCAGCCGCGAACAGAGACGGATCCGCCAGCAACTCCGGATCGTCCGTATAACGGATCGTACCGTTCGCATTGTAGATCGTGGTATAGCCCCGCTCTGATGCAGGATCATCCGCCGTGCTGGCGTCCGTCTCGTCCGCTGGCTCCTCGTCCAGCTCCAACGCCGGTTTCAATGCCCAGTCCGGGACATCCTCCGGAATATCTGCGGTCGGGGAATCATCGCTAACCGTTGCCGCATCAACCATGTCTTCCATGCGGCCACGCTGGGCGACTGAGTAATAACCATAATCTTTCCGGTAAAAACAGTGCATTTATAGTTATAGGCAATGGCGGAATCCGATGCATTACCGGAAAATGCGGAATTATACGGCACATAGCCGAAATGCGAAGACATTGAGAAAATGTTGCCATTCGCATGACTGAAAGCCGGGTCAGAAAGATAGAACAGATAGCAGCCGTCTTTAACTACCATCTTCCAGTCCTCCGAACCGTCATAGGTCACGGCACCGACACGGCGGACATACTCGCCAGTAACAGCGTTATAGGTATCCGACAGGCAGTAACTGCCGCCACTGGTCCGCCAGACACCAGCCATAAGGGCGGTATCGGCTGTATTAAAAGACGCCGGGACGGACGCGCCGGTAGTGAAGCCAAGCGGCTGAACAGGGATTTGATATCCAACGCCATTCAGAGTGAAAGTGCCGTCAGATACAATGAACTTTTTATCAGAGAAACTCGAAACACCCCAGAATATAGCGTCCTGCAACTCACCGCCGACAGCAGCCTTGATTTTACTGCCATTGATAGCAGCGGTATCCAGCACCACGCTATTAACTTTGCTATACATGGAGATCAGCTTGTCCAACCGAGCTTCCAACGAGGTGGTATTGACCTGTACCGCACCGTTATTGATGATGCTGTCAAGGCGGGAGCCGATACCGGCGCTTCTGGTGATGAGGCTATCCAGACGGGAGCCAAGGCCAGTTACAGAAGAATAAATGCGGTTTTCGACATCGACAGATGCCCAAGATGCAGACTGAATATTAAACAGACGGTTATAAATATCATCAAGGCGAGGAAGATAGCCGGTCAGCAAATCAACCTGTTCATAGACGCCATCTGTTACATTGTTGATACCATCAATCATGTTCCACATCAGACTACGCATTTTAATCTGAATGTTATACATATTGATATTGGTACGCCAAACCCCCTGAATACTCTTAATCTGCGTAACTGTAAAACTAATCAAGCGATTAAGTGCATCCAATTCATTCAAAGAACTGCTGGGTGTAGACGGGTCTGAAATATAAGTGTGGTCTGTTTCAGTCGATTCAGTTTTATCAATGGACGGTGCAGTAGTAGAAGGAACGGTGGTAGTCGCAGAATCATCAGTAGAAGATTCTACTTCTGTACGATAACGGCCACCGCTACCATTGCACAACCAGTAAACATTACCATCCTGCACAAGCTGAATAAAGTAAAAAGAACCGGTATATGTAAGGGATGCCGTTCCATGAAAGCCAGAATATTGTCCCTCCGACAGCCACTTATTGACAGCCGTGCGGTAATCGCGCAAATTAGAATACGAAACAATGGTATCCGAAGGAATGACGCGAGAACCACCGCCGAAACCAGTCGGAGGCGTACACCATTTTGTAGCAGCAAACGAAGGTGCAGCGGCATAGGAAATCGTGATGACAGATAAACAAAGAACGGCGGTCGCCAAAAATGCACATATACGTTTCACTGATTGACAACCTCCCAAAAGCATAATAAAATAGCGAAAAAGGGACAAAAGGAGAAAAACTATGAATACCTACATACATGCGCAGATACTGAATATGCAGGCAATGGTGCAGACCTTTGAACGTTCCTGCGAAATGGCAGCCATGAAAGACGATGGTAAAATCAGTCGGGACGAAGAAAAGCAGCTGAAGAAAATCAAGGCCGCTGCACAAGCGTTCTACAAGGAATTAGAGAGAATTAAGGGGTGAGCAAAAATGAAGATTGCTATATATGCCATCATCGCAGTATTCCTTTACTTTTCGCTGAAACTGTTTCTGGAAAAAAACAAATCCGGAAACTCAACTTCAGAAGATAAAGTTGAAAAATTGCCGCTACCTATTGCCGGAGCATATAAAAAACGATGGCTACTGTCTTATAACGAAAAGGACGCTTTTAAGAAATTGCAAAGCGCCGCCAGTGAATTGGGGTACACAGTCTTTTCAAAAGTGCGGCTGCTCGACCTTCTGGAACCAATAAGTGGCAAGAATTATCGCAGCTACTTCTATAAAGTGCAGGCAAAGCATGTTGACTTTGTGTTACTGGATGAAAAGTTGGTTGCCCGCTGTATCGTGGAACTGGATGACAATTCTCATGACGCAGATGATCGAAAGGCTCGAGACGCCTTTGTAGACGAAGTTGTTACCAGTGTTGGATATCAAATCATTCATACCAGAGCAATAACGGACGATACCATCACACAAATCAAAAGCATTTTCGCACAACCAACTAAAGACTGACCACTAATCCCTCGCCTTAGGCGGGGGATTTAGCTTTATTTCATATAATCCGCTGATCTGAAAAAAGAACGCAGAGAACGTCCAAAGCGATAATGACAACAGAGATAATTAAACAGGCAGCAAGGCTCATATGTCACACCTCGTCCCTTTCGCGCTTCCTATCAGCCTTGAATTTCTGAGGGAACAGGGAGCGCAGCACCTTGACAATGACCCACAGCATACCGGAACCCAGCAGCACGAGGATGAACACGAACACCAGCACAAAAGCAGCGGTGATCAGAAACTTGATCATAAGGAACCCTCTATTTTGCGTTCAACGGAAGCCATAAGGGCAAGGAAATCACGCGCATTCGGATATTCCTCTACCGTATCACGGATAACGAGATCGGACAAAAAGTACTGCAACTCACGCCAGCAAGCGCAGTAAAACAATTCTTCATTCATAAGTAACCCTCCATTTTGAGTTATTGGAAATCCGGCTCTATGGTCATGAGCTGAAAGAATTGAATGAACGGAAAGACTAACCACTAATCCCTCGCCTTTGGCGGGGGATTTACATTTTCCAAGGGAGCTGGTCTATCTCTGCAAAAAAAGTTTCGGAGCAAACATCAAAATACTTGCAGGTCAAACAGCAGCCATGGCACCAAAGAAATCGCTGGTAGCGCAGCCAAAATTTCAAACGAAACAGCATAGCATACTCCTACGGTACAGATTTTGGGACACCTCATCCGGCATAATGTGCCGGAGAGGAGGTGAACCAGTGACCGAAGTCTTATGTAGCACGGCGCTTGTCCTATGGAACGCAATCAAGATCATCGTCAGTAATCCCCTACTGCTGCTCTTGGCGATCATGTCCATAGCAAGGCGAAAGCTCCGCAGCTAACTTGCTTGAGAGCAGCGTCCGCCTGGACGCTGCTTTCTTGTGTAACACATTTCCTCGACCTGGCGCCGGGCAGCGAAGATCTATTTGTGTTACTGCCACTCCACACGGCAGAAAAACTTATGGGCTATGTCCTCAATATCGCGTTCTGTGAGACTTTGTCCGTCGGCCAGACGAGAACGAATTAACTCGGCAGCCCAATATGGCTCGCTGATACCATAATCATCACACAGTCCATCAAGACCAACAATACACCATTCACGCATCATCTTCCTCGTCCTCATCATCCTCGACACGGACGATCTTCTTGACCTTCTTCGGCTTCTTAGCCGGCTTAGCCTTGGGGCCGAAGCGCTGGGGGAACAACCAGCGCAGCAGACGGATGATCACCCAGACCATCAGGCACAGCACCAGCACCAGAACGAACAGACACACCATGTAGACCGCACAGGTCACCAGAACCTTGAGCATAATAGCACCTCACTTAGTATCGTTTTGTACCGCGATAGATATATAGAAACAGACCCGCCACCACGGCCAGAAGCATAGCCGTCATGAAAAAAGCAAGCAGCGGCTCCGAAAATACAACCTCGAATATCTGGGTGATCAGATGGCAGCAGCCAGCCAGAAACAAACTCATAGTTACCTCCATGTGTAAAGGGGTGTGGGGCGATCCCCACACCCCTTACCTGCGGCATCAGCCGCGAGCGGCGCGCTTGGCCTTCCGGTAGAACGAAAAGCCAAGAGTCACCAGAGACGCGCAGATGAACACCAGCAGCAGCGGATTGCTGGTCATGATGTCCCACACGTTCTTGACCATGTCGGCCAGAGTGCTGGTATTCTCCAGAATCTTGGCGACGGTGATGGCGGAAGAAGTCTCGGCAATGCCCTCCTTTCTTAGATTTAATGGTTGCGGGGGGAGGAGTCGAACCTCCAT
>ENA-OPAV01002054-OPAV01002054.1-human-gut-metagenome-genome-assembly--contig:-NODE-2054-length-12182-cov-5.922322_pt1 | contig 12182 bp, 10 predicted proteins | sample MGYA00241056_ERZ501428 | MGnify/ENA primary metagenome ERZ501428 (study PRJEB25962, sample SAMEA2042621) | human gut metagenome | biome: human gut; feature: human-associated habitat; material: faeces... | reverse complement strand
TCCAAAATCGGTATTTCGTTTTTAATAATAGCCATACTATCTCTCCGTCAAATTCAAATTTGTCTTTCTCTTAATTTCCTATTATACACCAAAATTATGAATATTTCTACCCGCCGTCTATTGACCTCAATTACGAGGGAAATAGGCGGCTTTTTTGTTTCTAAAAAAATATTTTCAAGAATTTTTTGAAAAAGGGGTGATTTTGGGTGTGCATTTTGACCCCCTTTGTCCAAATGAGTGAAGGGGTTAATTCCGAACCACGAAAAGGTCAGCCCATTCACTTGTATTTTGACAACTGAATAAATCATTCACTAAGACTTTAATTCTGATGATTTTAGCCACCTTATCGGGTACGCCGTGACTTCTGCATTGCAGAACAGCGAGAACTCCCGGTATAAGTAATAGGTTGCCCCTGTTACGGCGATGACAGTCAGAAGGATAATGATACTTCTCTACGGAGCTGGCGGAGTACCCGGCAGAGGTGAAATTCCTATGATACAGATTAGCAGTCTGTTCCTTAGTGACTTCCCGTGAGCTTTTTGCTCGGCAAGGGGTGTTGAGAACAAATATTGCCCGACCGGTTAGGAAATGAGCCGGTCAAGTACATAGCCATACTGCGATGGCTATGAATTTTACGAAAGGAGGACGCACAAAGTGTCGAACTGCAAAACGATTGCTATATGCAATCAAAAAGGCGGAGTTGGAAAGACGACCACCACGGTAAACCTCGGCGTCGGTCTTGCAATGCAGGGAAAGAAAGTGTTGCTCATAGACGCAGACCCACAGGGCGACTTAACCACCTGTCTCGGTTGGAAGGATACGGATAACTTGGGTATCACGCTTGCAACGAAACTCACAGATGTCATAAACGAAACGATGAATGACCCTACGGTCGGTATTCTGCACCACGACGAAGGTGTTGACCTTGTTCCGGCAAACCTTGAGCTTTCAGCAATGGAATTTAACCTTGTCAACGCAATGAGCAGAGAGACGGCATTGAGAAATTATCTAAGCGAAGTGAAGGACAAATACGACTATATCTTAATAGATTGTATGCCTTCCCTCGGAATGGTAACAATCAATGCTCTATCTGCGGCAGACAGCGTAATAATTCCTGTTCAGGCTCAGTATTTACCGGCAAAAGGTATGACGCAGCTTGTTCAGACCATTTCACGAGTTAAGAAGCGTATCAATCCGGGCTTAAAGATTGACGGTATGCTTCTCACTTTGGTGGATAGCCGTACCAACCTCGCCAAAAGCACGGTAGAAGCTCTGAGAGAGAACTTCGGTAGTCAAATCAAGATGTATCGAACATATATCCCGATTGCCGTAAAAGCCGCAGAGACTTCTTCCAAAGGCAAGAGCATTTTTGCCTACGAACCGGGCAGCACGGTGTCAAAAGCGTACACCGAATTTACAAAGGAGGTGTTAGCCGATGGCAGGAAGAAAGAGCGACTTCACTCTCACGAAGCTCGATGACTTATTCTCGACGCAGGAACAGAGAGATGAAGAAAAACTTTCAAAAATCCGAGATATTCCCTTGACTGAGATTGACGATTTCCCCGACCACCCTTTTAAGGTGCGTGATGACGAGGATATGGCACAGCTCATTGAGAGTATTAAGGAACGAGGGGTAATCACTCCGGCGACGGTAAGGCAGAAAGAGGACGGCAGATACGAACTCATATCGGGACACAGACGAAAGCGAGCCTGTGAGCTTGCCGGGTTTGATACTCTCCGTTGTGAGGTCGTTGAACTGAACCGAGACGAAGCCACGATTTTAATGGTTGAGAGCAACTACCAAAGGTCGCAGATACTTCCCTCGGAAAAAGCCTATGCCTACAAAATGCGTTTGGAAGCATTGAGCAGACAAGGCAAAAGAACAGACCTAACTTCCGACCCAGTGGGTTGGAAGTCAAGCGGAAAAGAAACAGCACAACTAATTGGAGAGCAGTCGGGTGACAGTCAAACCCAAGTTCGCAGATATATTCGCCTTACAAACCTTGTTCCCGAACTTTTGGAATATGTTGATGAGGGGCGAATTAAAATGCGACCGGCGGTTGAATTGTCTTTTCTCGATGAGGACAGTCAGCGTGATGTGGTTGATGAAATCGACCTGAACGACGCAACCCCGTCCCACGACCAAACAATCCGTATGCGAAAGTTCTTTGAGGAGGGCAAGCTCACAACCGAAGCAATCCAAGCGATTATGTCGGAGGAAAAACCAAACCAAAGGGAGAAAATTGTTTTAAGGGGCGACAGGGTTCGACAGCTTATCCCGAAGAATATTCCCATAAGCCAAACGGAGGATTTTGTGTGCAAGGCATTGGAGCATTACAACAAGTTTCTGCGAAGCAGAGCCGACCGTGACAGCCGATAGCCTTCCCCCTTTCTCACACTCTAACCCCTATATATACCGGCTATTAACCTGCTGAAAAATATACTCTATCTCCCTTGAGTATATCTATCTCAATAACATATAGCTGTCTATTAAAGGGTTTGCACATTTGGAGCAAAAGCAAAATGTCTGCTACGATAAAAAGTTCAGCCAATCGCACCTTTGATGTTTTGACCGGTTTTGATTACGATTAAAGCAGAAAGGAGCGATGGATATGAAAAACAGGCTGATACCTTGTGTTCTTGCCTGCCTGATGATTTTCCTCGTAGGTTGTAACGGTAACACAGCCAAAGAAGCTGCACAGGAGATAACGAAAACGGAGACTTCTTTTCCGGCTGGTAATACCGAAACAAATTCTCAGGAAGATACGGCAGAAGAACCGGAAAGCACGGCAGTTCAGGAGGAAACACCGATTACGGCAAAAGAAAGCCAATCAACCGCTGAAAGTCAGACGGTTATGACGGTACAGACAAAACCGGCGGAAGAAAAAACGGCTGATACTCCTGCAACCGAAAAGCCAAAGGCAGAGCCACCAAAGCAGACAACCACGCAGACTGAACCCGAAAAACAAACGGAACAGCCAAAAGAACAGACAACTGCCGAACAAAAGCCGGTTGAAAAACCGACTGAAAAGCCGGCAGAACCGAAACCGACAGAGCCGCACAAGCAGACATTCGATGTCAGCCCTTATGTTAGTTACGCAAAAGAGTATGCGGTAAGCATAGGGCTTTCTCTTGACATCACGGCGACAGAATGTTGGGACAACCCCATATCCGCAAATCCTAACCGAAGCGGTATCAAGTCTGATATTGAAAGCAGACTGAACCGATACAAGAACAGCGAGGGTTTTACCGCTGTGTGGATATGGACAGAAAAGCTATCCGATACGGAGTACAACATCTATATCGGCTACTGCTAAAACAAAATAATTTTAAGCGGACGCACTGAGTAAAATCGGTGCGTTTTTGCATTTCAAGGAGGAAAACGCAATGGTTAAAACAAAATTCAAGAAAGCCGTCTCGCTTATGTTGGCGGCGGTTATGAGCCTTACTGCTTTTATGGGCATTGGGGCAACGACAGCCTTTGCAGCCGTAGGCGAAAAAGCCGATGTGTACCTCGTCGATTATCCCCGAAGCGGAGATACCAATAACAACGGCGAATGGGGACACGGCAATCTCAACTATATGAACGGTTGGAAAGGCTTGTCCACGAAATATACGGGACTTCGTGCAATGGGTTCGTATTCGGGCAATATCGCCTACTGTATCGAGCCGGGTACAGGTCAGCGGACAGGAGATACTCTCACCGAAAAGGACGAGAACTTCTTCAACAACATCAGTCCGAACGGTACGATTTCCGGCGATGATATTCGCCTGCTTATCGGTCGTATCTTGCAGTACGGCTACCGTGGAGGTATTTCGACAAGCTGGAAGTCGCAGAATGAAAGCGACGCAAACTGTATCGCACACGCTTATGCCACTCAGATTTTGATTTGGGAAACGATTGTCGGAGAAAGAGACGCAAGCTTCAATCACGTTTCTACCGGAGGGTACAATGCCGTGCTTGAATGTGTAAGCTCAGCACACCCTCTCCGCAGCAAAATCTTGTCGTACTACAACAGTATGGTAACAAGCGTTCAGAACCATACGAAAGTTCCGAGCTTCTGCACAAGGTCAAGCGGTTCTGCCAAGGTGAACGAGCTTGAATGGAACGGAAGCAAGTATGTTGCAACTCTCACCGATACAAACGGTGTGCTTGGCAATTACAATTTCTCGGCAAATATTGACGGCGTTTCGTTCTCTGTCAGCGGAAACAAATTGACTGTTTCGATGGAGAAAGCTCCGAGCAAGGAATTTACCATCACAGCCGCAAAAAAGAACGGTGTCCGCAGAGGTGTTGTCGTATGGTCTGACGGTATCCATCAGAATGGCAACGGCATTCAGGATGTGGTCACTTATGCTCAGGAGGTCAGCGACCCTGTCAGCGGCTTTGTCAAAATGAAGGTAAGCTACGGCTCTTGTCAGATTGTAAAGACAAGTGAGGACGGAAAGGTTGACGGTATTCAGTTTACCATCAGCGGTAACGGTGTCAATCAGACTGTAACAACCGCAAACGGCGGCAAATTCCAACTGGATAACCTTATGCCCGGTGTTTACACGGTAACAGAACAGTCTATCGACAAATATGTACCGCAGGAGGTTCACAGAGTTACTGTTGTTGCCGGTCAGGTGGCAAAGGTCAACTTCAATAATGTTCTCAAGAGAGGTAATCTTCAGGTTATCAAATCTTCGGAGGATAATCTGGTCGAGGGTGTAACTTTCCACCTTTACGGAACTTCGCTTGCGGGTATTGCCGTAGATGAATATGCAGTGACAGATAAGAACGGTGTTGCTTCTTTCGATGATGTGCTTATAAGCGGCACTACCCCATACACCATTGAGGAAGTGGATACCGCAATCCGTTATGTTGTGCCTGCAAATCAGACCGCACCGATTAACTGGAAAGAAGTAACCACAAGAAACTTCACGAACATTCTCAAAAAGTTCAGCGTAACCGTAACAAAGAGCGACCGAGAGGAAGGCACACCGCAGGGCGACGCTACCCTTGCCGGAGCAGTTTACGGCATTTATAAGGGCGAAACCCTTGTGGACAAATATGTTACGGATAAGAACGGGCAGTTTACCACAAAGGAATATATCTGTGATGATGACTGGACAATCCGTGAAATCACGCCGTCCGAGGGTTATCTGCTCGACGGTACAATCCATAAGGTCGGTGCTGAACCGCAGCTTTATACGGTGGAACACAATCAGACCGCAAATGATGTTACCGAACAGGTTATGAAAGGCAATATCGCTATCATCAAGCATACCGATGACGGCGAAACAAAGATTGAAACACCGGAAAACGGTGCAACTTTTGAAATCTATCTGAAATCTTCCGGCAGCTTTGATTCAGCAGAGGAAGATGAAAGAGCTGTAATTGTTTGTGATGAAAACGGCTTCGGTCAGACAAAGGATATGCCTTACGGCGTATATACCGTTCATCAGACCTCCGGTTGGGAGGGGCGTGAGTTAATGGACGACTTCGATGTGTTCATTGCTCAGAACGGACAGACCTACCGCTATCTCATCAACAACGCAAACTTTGAAAGCTATATCAAGGTGGTTAAGGTGGACGCAGAAAGTGGTAAAAACATTCCTTATGCCGGTGCTGGGTTCAAAATCTTTGACCCGGACGGCAATCAGGTAACAATGACCTTCACTTATCCTACTCCGACAACGATAGATATTTTCTACACTGATGCAAACGGACAGCTTGTTACACCGGAGAAACTGGAATACGGCAAGGGATATTCTCTTGTTGAGGTTCAGGCTCCTTACGGATATGTGCTTGACAGCACACCGGTGTACTTTGATGTGGCAGAGGAACATTCTTCCGATGAGGGTGGTATTACCGTGATTAAGGTCGATAAGCCTAATATGGCACAGAAAGGTACTGTCAGCATTGAAAAGACCGGCGAGGTATTCTCAGGGGTAAATATCTCCGGAGAGGAAAATGCCGATGTGATTTATCAGCCTGTCTATGAAGTGAAAGGTCTTGCAGGTGCGGTTTATGAGATTACCGCAGCAGAAGATATTATCACTCCTGACGGAACACTCCGTTATGCAAAGGGCGAGGTCGTAGATACTGTTACCACAGATGAAAACGGACTTGCAAAGAGTAAGGAGCTTTACCTCGGCAGATATACGGTAGTTGAAATTACCGCACCGGAGGGTATGGTTATCAACAAGGAAGCACACGAGGTCGAGCTTACCTACGCAGGTCAGGAAGTCGCCGTGACCGAAACGGCAACCAGCTTCGTAAACGAGAGACAAAAGGTTACGGTAAGTCTTGAAAAAGCTATCGAGAAGAACGACATCTTCAATATCGGCAACGGCGATGAAGTGAAGAACATCAGCTTCGGACTTTTCGCTGCTGAGGAACTTGTTTCAACAAGCGGTACTTCTATCCCGGCAGACGGTCTGATTGAGATTATCTCACTTTCCGAAAATGGTAAGGCTGTTATCAAAACCGACCTTCCTTTTGGAAGCTACTATGTAAAGGAACTTGCAACTGATGAGCATTATATCCTTTCCGACAGCAAGTATCCGTTTACTTTCAGCTATGCGGGACAGGATACCGAAACTGTTGAGATTGCAGTCAATGACGGCAAGCCGATTGAAAACAAGCTCATTTACGGTTCTGTTTCCGGTAAGAAGATTACCGAAAACGGCGAAGCACTGGGAGGTGCTGTAATCGGTCTGTTTAAGGCTGATGAAACCGAATTTACAAAAGAAAATGCTTTGATGACTGCTACCTCCCAAAAAGACGGTAGCTTTTCTTTTGAGAAAGTACCGTATGGCAACTGGCTTGTAAGAGAAATCGAGCAGCCGGAGGGCTTCGTGCTTGATGAAACTTCTTATGAAGTTAAAATCTCCGAGGTCGCTCAGGTCATTGAGGTCGAAATCGTCAATGAGTATGTTCACGGCAATATCAAGTTGACTAAGGTCGATGAAGATTACCCGGACAACAAGCTGACAGGAGCGACCTTTGAGGTTTACAAAGATGTAAACGGCGATGGCAAACTGGACGACGGCGACGAGCTTATCGGTACACTCAACGAAACTTCTACGGGTATTTACGAGATGAAGGAGCTTCTTTACGGAAAATACCTTGTAAGAGAAACCAAAGCACCGGAAGGCTTTGAACTTGATAAGGGTGTGTACTCTGTTTTCATTGAAAAAGATGAAACCACCTACGAGGTAGAAAACAAAGCCGGCGTCGGCTTTATTAACACGGCTATGAAAGGAAACCTGAAAATCGTTAAGACTTCCTCAGACGGTAAGGTTGAAGGCTTCACTTTCAGAGTTACGGGAGTAAACGGATACGACCGAAGCTTCACGACCGATAAGAACGGCGAAATCGTTATTGAGGGACTTCGTATCGGCGATTACACCGTTTCCGAGGTTCAGGATAGTGTTTCTGCTTCCTATGTGCTTCCTGCGGATAAGATTGCAACAGTAAAGGTCGGCTCTACTACCGTTGTGGAAATGCACAATGAGCTGAGAGACACACCAAAGACCGGAGATAACAGCAATGTGGGCTTGTGGACGGCACTTGCGGGACTTTCTGCCCTCGGTATTGTCGGCACAGCCGTTGTTGCGTACAGAAAAAAGAAGAAGGAGGACAATGAGTAATGGACGCTAAAACAATCGTAGCAGTTGTATTAGTCGCCTTTATTATCGGCGGCTTTATCTTCTTGCAGATTAAGAACAGAAAGAAATAAGGAACGCTTGTGTGGGCGGAGTGAAAACTTCGCCCACCGTTCTTTTACGGAGGTGCATTATGAATAAGCAAAAGACGGTTGACAGCAAGGTGCTTGCAATACTCAGAGAATGCCCCGAAACGAGGTATGACGATATGCAGCTTATCCTTTGCTATTACAACCGATACAGCTATATGAGAGTCGGAGATTTACCGCTTGAGGATATAGTCAACAACTATAAAGGCTACGGCTTGCCGTGCTTTGAGACTATCCGCAGAGCAAGACAGAGAGTGCAATCCCTATTTCCCGAACTGTCAAGGCAGTGCAGTGGCTGCGACTGCGGAAACATCAGAATTGTGATTGAAGTAAGCTGAGGTGTGGATATGAACGAGGAAAAAAGAAAAATCGGTGAATACACCGTTCTCTGCTCGGTCAATGTGGGCGAAAAGGAGGTTATCTTGGCTTCCAATGAGCAAAGTACGAACGGCGATAAATTTTTGTGCGGCTTTGCAGAGCGAAACGACCTGTTTGAACTGTGTTCGGAATGTATGGTAAGCGATGACTATATCGAAATCGTACACCTTTTCGGTAGCCGTGTGGCGAATGAAGCGGAGCTTTTCAAGGAACAGGTCGAAAAGCTGGATATTCCAATCACACTCATAACAGAAGCCGACTGTATCCCCGACCACTATTCCAAAGACATCAACGGCAAAATCATAGCTATTGACCCCAAGGTATTAAAGCCCGAATTTCAGAGAGCCGACAGACAGCTCTACTATGTTACGGGAGGTTTCGGTGCGTCGGCAAACAGCCGTGGAAGCGCCGTGTTTTGTACCAATCTTCACACCGGCAAATCAACCCGATATGAAAGAATGGATGTTATGGGCGAGGTAAAGCCTGAGCGTCTGCCTGAATGGGCAAAGGAAAAGGCACAAGAGCTTTTACACAAGAAGCGAAACAAAGACAAAGAACGATAAGGAGGACAAAGCAATGAAGGAAAAATTCACTTTTCAACAGAAAACAAAGCTTCTGACGAAACTGTTTGACGCAGGCTGCAATACCGAAAAGAAATTGCAGCAGCTTGATATGGAGAGCATTTTGAAAATTCCCGGTATCACTATTCCGGATATGAGCCTGATTATCGAGCTTCAGAAGCAGACCAAAGCCAATAAGCTGTTCTCTTATTTGGGAGGTGGCACTGATGAGCAGGCAGGAACAGAATGACCGCCATATCATTTGGAGCGACATTAGCCTTGACCTTGATGATTGGCGAGAGTCTTTGGAGGAACTGTATCCCGGATATTCCGATGATGAGCTTTACGACATTATGGTAAAATCCAATGCCGAAAATCTTTATGATGAACGAGTAAATCTCAACATTCAGCTTTCACAGCCGATTATCGTAATCGGCGACCTCGGCAGATGGAACGGCAGAGTGTCGGGCTACAAGATGATTGATTCCGGCAACATCAAGGATTGCCTTTATTCCGATACCGATTACACCGAATGGTATGTGGATAAGTACGGCGATCTTCGAGCCGACGCCGTTCATCACGACGGAACAAACCATTATCTATACCGTGTATTCAAAGACGGTGTTACCGATACGCAGATTGAAAATCTGCAAGATAAAATCTACAACGGAAAAGCCACAAGAGCCGACATCACACGAGTTACCAAAAGGCTCGGCGATGACATTGCCGGAGTTTATGGTTTTTCTATTCCAAAGCAAAGACAACCAAACGAACAAGCGAGGTGATGAAAATGGATTACAGAGTATTGACCGAAGCAGAGCGAAAATATACCTTCAGCCAAAGTCAGCAACTCTCAATGCAGACCGGTCTTATCGGGTATTTGAGGGCAGATTTCGGCAGTACGGGCAAAGAGTTCTATTCCACTTGGAACGATTTCAGAAAGGACTTAAAGACCGACGATTTCAAAAAGGAATTTGACTTGGTGATAAACTCCTACCGTTTCGGGGACGGCGAGTTTTTAAGCGGCAGAAGCACTATGTCAAAATTCTGCTATGAACACCCCGAAAGCAGCTACGAAGATGACCGCAATCAATACGGCGTCCGTGTTGATACCGAGCGATATTCCTACCTTATGCGTTTAAATCCCAACCGTGGAGAGTACAATCTGTACTGCTATTGCTATCAGAAAGAGTGGCTGAACAACCACTTGAAAAATGCCGAGCGTGGTATCCGATTTATCGACCCGCACTATCAGGAGCAGTTTCGCATTGCGGACGGAGAGAAAATTTCAATCAAGCTCGGCGACGGAAAAACAATGGAGAGGACTTGCAGATATATTGACGACTACCATTTGGAGGTCGGAACAAATCTCTACCATATCTGCGAATTTGCCGAGCTTTGCGAGAGAAACGGTCATACCGTAGAACCAGCCGCAAAAGAAAACAAAAAACCTGCAAAGGACAAAGAAAAATCACGATAAGGAGGTGCAGACGAGGTGGCAAGGAAATTTGACCTGATTTCAGAGCTGTATGAAAGAACCTGTTTTGCGGTTACAGACAATCCGGTAAACTGGCAATCGTTTCTGAAAACAGCAGGCAGAAATTTCAGGCTCCGATTTGATGAACAGCTTCTCATTTATGCCCAAAGACCCGACGCAACAGCCGTGCTTGAAATCGAACGATGGAACGGCACTTTCGGTCGCTGGGTAAACCGAGGAGCAAAAGGTATTGCCGTATTTGAGGACGCAGACAGAAGCCGTCAAAGGCTGATTCATTACTTTGATATATCGGACACCCACGAAAGCCGATATTCCCGCCCTGTTCCGATTTGGGAGATGAGACCCGAATATGAAGCAGAGGTTATTGAAACGCTTGAAAACACTTTCGGGGCGGTAAACGATACAACGAGTATTGAAAATGTCGTCAAAGAGAGCATTGCCAATGCCGTCGAGGACAACATCGCAGACTATATCTCCGACTTTATGAGCTTGGGTGCAGGCAGCGATATTGAGTATTTGTCTGCCGACGAAGCAAATGCCTTGTATTTGGAGCTTGTCAGAAACAGCGTGTCATATATGGTTATGGCTCGATTGGGACTGAACGCAGACAAGGTCTATTCTCCCGATGACTTTGCCGGTATTTCAAGCTTCAATTCACAGGAAGTTCTCAATGCGGTGGGCATTGCTACAAGCGACATTGCTGAAATGGCATTGCTCCCTGTCAGCAGAACAATCAGCACGCTCAGCAAGGAAAATCGCATAATTGATGAACAGGAGCAATCCGAATACAATAAAGACATCAAAGACGAAAGGAGTCAAAGCGATGAGCGAAATCACATACACGATGGTGGGAGATTACAATCTTCCGAACCTGAAGCTGCCGGAGCAGACGGAAGTGACTCTCGGCAGATGGTCGCAGATGAGGAGAACTTATCTGAAGGAACATCACAAAATCCTGTACTACAATCTTCTGACGAAAGGGATTCTGAACAGTCACTTGGCGGAGGTTCAGCAGAGAGCGAGCGAACTGGAGGAAACTCTCGTGAAGCAGATGGCACAGAAAGCCGGGCTGACGGAGCAGATGAAAGCGGAAGATATGATGAAGTGGGTTCGCCTGATGAACAACATCAGGAACTCGGCACAGGAAATCGTGAAGAATCAGGTAATATTCGCTTAGAGTATTACGACAGAAACCACGAGGACAAGAGCCTGCCGTTTTTCGGTGGTGACGATACTATCCGAGAAATACTCGGCACTACCCCGCATTTGTCCGCTTCAAAGGAAGAAATCAAAGACTTCTATGAGAGAAATACGGATAATGCGACCCGTACCGAATATATCAAGGGTATTTTCAACAACGATTACACCCAGCTTACCTTAAACGACGGCAGACTTGTGGGCTACAAAACATTTCAGAATGTTCTCCACTTGTGGGAGGGCAAATACGAAAACAGAACCGCTCAGAGCTTCTACGACTGGGGCGTTATCGCACAGCATTTTGAAGCAATGAGACTTTTGGGAGAATTGACCGATACAATGAAGCCGCTTCCGTCTATGGACGGTCAGTTGACTCTCATTATGGGAAATCAGGCAGAGGAACAAAAAACCTCTGCCTTTACTTTTTCTCAGGAAATCATAGACGCTGTACTGACCCGTGGAAGCGGAGTTTCCGAGGGCAAAATGCGTATCTATGAGCAGTTTGAAAAGAGCCTTTCCGCAAAAGAGAACGCCGACTTCTTGAAAAACGAATACGGTTGGGGCGGCTCTTACCCTGTCATCATCGGTGCAGGCATTGACGAACAGCACGACGGAAATTCTTGGATGACGGTACCACATATTTGGGTAATCAATTAGAATGTGAGTTCGGCGGTGACAGATGTTTCGGCGTCATTGCCAATGCGGATTTTATTCTTGTTTGTACCTATGAAGAAAATGGCGAAAATCCCGAGCTTGTGCTGTATAAGAAAAGATAATCGTGCATATATATGACAGTTTCCCCGAAGG
>ENA-OPAV01002053-OPAV01002053.1-human-gut-metagenome-genome-assembly--contig:-NODE-2053-length-12193-cov-2.468281_pt1 | contig 12193 bp, 10 predicted proteins | sample MGYA00241056_ERZ501428 | MGnify/ENA primary metagenome ERZ501428 (study PRJEB25962, sample SAMEA2042621) | human gut metagenome | biome: human gut; feature: human-associated habitat; material: faeces... | reverse complement strand
TTAAGTGCTCTTCAACGACATTCAGCGGTATCTCGCTTTGCGCGCTGAACTCTTCCGGCGTCAGCCCCTGCTCCGCCAAAGCCCGGCGAAAACTTTCGCCGTATTCCGAGCGCAGCCGCTGTAAATTCTGTTTTCTGATTTTATTTTCCATAACTTCCTCCATAAAAGGTTTTGTTAAAAACAAAACCGCTCCCAAAATGAGAGCGGAGGAGTTCGAAACTGTATAGAGACAGTACGCTTATTCGTCCGCAAAAGCGGCTTATTTCGCGTCATCCTCCACGAATGGAGGTTATAATTGGTTCTCTATAAGGAGTTTCGACACTCCGCCATCGGACTAACCATTTCCTTTGGCAGAAACGATTATAAAAGCTAAATCCTAATTTTCAATGAAGATTTTTATCTCTTGCGGCGCAGCAGAATATACAGCGCGCCGCTGCCGCCCAGTTTGACGTCTGGATGCCGAAAAGCCAGAATCAACGGCCGCAGTTCCCGGGTATTCAGCCATTGCGGCACTTTTTCCTTCAACAATCCCTTAAAGGCCAGAACATCGTCATTATCATCATGCGCCAAACCCTTGCCGGTAATAATCAGCACGCAGCGCTTTTGCGCCAGATAGGCTTTCTTGATAAAATCGTCAACCGCCGTATAAGCTCTGTCTTCCGTATAACCGTGCAAATCAAGCGTCGCCTCGATCGCGAAATCGCCGCGCTTGAACCGCCGCGCCGTGGCACCGTCAATATCGGCCAGCCGGCCTTCCCGCAGTTCGCCCAGCGCATTGCCCCGATATACTTCGTTCAGGCGCACCGTCGGCACCACTTCTTTGATAATCACGCTTTTGGCCGGTTGCTCGGGCGGCTGTTCGGTCTTTTCCACCCCGCCGGCAAATTCCGCCCAGAAATCCTTATCTTCCGGACTTGGCTCGCGGTTTTGGTTTAGCTTTTCCATCTTCATCGGGCATTTCTTCTTTTTTCGCTTCTTCTTTGTGCTCGGTCATAAATTCCGAAAAATTCAAGACAACAAAATCTTTCCAGTCGCCCTCCGGAGAAACACAGCCAAGTTTCTTGTTTTCGGCGTTTACAAACACCAGACCGCCGAAATTCCACAAACCGTCGCAGTTCTCGTAGCCGGAAGTGATATAGCGTTTGGTTCGTTCAATCAGCCGGCGGTAGATTTTTTTCTTAAAATAAGTGCTGTAAACCGAAATCATCGCGACGATAAACAGCAGACCGAACAAAACGCCGACCGAAAAAATCAGCAACAGGCCGACCAGCACCGGCACCAGTATCGGCAACAGACATTCCCAAGGGTCATAAACCGACGATCCCGGCCGGTTTATTTTGCCATAATCCAGATAGATGCGCAGCCGGTCGTTCTCAATTGCCCGGTTCAGGGCTTTGTAAATCAACATATCCGCCTTGCTCGGTTTCTTCGTTTCTGTCATTAGTTCCTCGTCTCCGTCTTTTTCGGCAGCATAATGAAATATCTTCCTGCCGAATTCATTCGTCCGGCATAGTCCAAAACGTCATCCTTGCCGGAACCCCAGAAATAATCCCCGCGCACGGCGCCTTTAATCGCGCCGCCGATGTCCTGCGCCACAACCAACTTTTCGATTTTTTCCCTGTCGGGTCCCGTCGTTTCCAGCCACAGCAGCGAACCAAGCGGAATATACCTGCGGTCTACCGCCAGCGAACGCCCGGCGCGCAGCGGTACGCCCTGCGCTCCGACAGGCCCTTCGGCATCAACCAGACGATGAAAAACAAAACGCTTGTTCTCGGCCATGTTGTCCAAAGCCAGCTGCCCGTTTTTTTTCAGCCATTGTTTGATTTTGCCCATCGACGCCTCGCCGGGTTTGATGAGCCCCTTGCTCAGCAAAATGCTGCCTATGCCCTTAAACGCATGGCCGTTGTTGTCCGCATAGCCGATACGCACTTTGCGGCCGTTATCAAGGTCGGCCACCGCCGAGCCCTGAATCTGCATAACGTAAATGTCAACCGGATCGTCACCCCACAGCAGCACCGGAGCATCGCCCGCACCGGCTTCGATTTCCGCCCGGGTATAATAAGGTACCAGCTTTTGTCCCGCAATCCGTCCGACGTACCTTTTCGGAGCCTGGTTTTCGTCAAAATCACGCAGGTTAAATTCTATCAGATCATTCGGACGGCCATAAATCGGATATTTGTAACGGTCGTTTTTATGATAGGACGCATTCAGTGAAGATTCATAATATGATGTGAATTTTCCGATTTCATTTCCATTTTCTACAACCAGATTAGGAATAAAATTATTTTCGACAAAGCGCCGAAAATCGGCTGAAGTATGAATGTCGCGCGCCGCAAAATCACGGCAGACGGCCTGATAATCCGCCGTCGGAATTTTTATTGCGGCATTGGAAAGATATTGGTTTTTTTCGCCGCTGATTTTGGCGCATGAATCGGCAAAGGCGCGCACTGCCTGGCTCAGATTGTCATGCTTCCAGTTGCCGAGCGCGCCGAAAGTTGTCGGCAGCAGTTCGATTTTCGGAGCGGTTTCCGCTGCCGCCGGCTTTTCCGCAACCGGCTCTTTTTTCGGTTCTTCATCCCTGCCGCAGGAAAACAGCAACAGCGAGAAAAAAGCTATATAGAAAATGCGGTTCATTACTTTTTCGTCGATACTAGAAGCCAGTTGGGATTGGTAGAGGTAAGAGCGCGCTCGAAAGTCCAGCTGTCGGTAATGTTCTGAATAAAGTTCTCGTCGCCTTCGATAACTTCTCCGTCCTTGTTCTTAAGAATATTGACCTGTTCGCTGACAAACCTGACCGTGATTTTGGCCACTTCGCTTTTGCTGATTTTGGCATTGGTAATTTCCACGTCGTCAAAACCGATAAAGTCGGTTTCCGAAGTAATGCCTTCGGCCTTGCGTTTTTCGATAATCTCCTGAAACTTTTTCAACAGCGATTTGCTGACCAGCATTTCCAGCGTTTCAACGTCGCCCTTGCTGAAAGCCGAAATAATGATTTCAAAAGCCCTTTCGGCGCCGGTCAGAAACTTCTCGCGGTTAAAACCGGGAATTTTGGCCAGAACCTTGTCGATTTCGCTAAGCTCCTCTTCGGGAACCTGAACCTCTTCTTTTTCCATGTTCCGGGCCTCGGCCGCCGCATTCTTCTCCGCTTCCTTGACAATCATGTCAAAAATCTTTGCGGCGTTTTCGTCCGAAATCTTGCGTTGTTCAAAATTATCGGGACGGGTCCCGAGCAGGCTTTTCAGCTTGCTGAAAACCAGCACCACAACTACCAGAAGAATTATAATATCCAAATAAGCAGCCATTTTCCCCTCATTGAAATTCTAATCATTGTCCACCATTTAATATATAGCCTAATTCCGGTTATTATCAACTATAATTATTTGACGACTGACATTATTTATTGTATTGCTAAGATAATTAATATCAGCCTGTTAGGAGACATTTTAATGAGCGAAGAAAACAAAACCAGCAACGACAATGAACAGCCCGCCGGACGCGAGGGGCAAAACCAGCCGGCAATTTTGATTAACACCCAGTACATCAAGGATTTGTCTTTGGAAATTCCGCATGCGCCGGAAATTTTCAAGGAAATCAAATCGGCGCCGGAAGTTCAGATTAATGTCGAAGTCAGTTATCAGACATTGGAAAACAATTTTTACAACGTTGAGCTGAAATTAAATATGGACGGCGACGTTAACCATCAGAAGCTTTTTATTCTGGAACTGACTTACTCGGCCGTGGTCGCACTGAACGTTCCGGCAGAACATCTGGAACCGGTGTTGATGATTGAAATTCCGCGTCTGATTTTCCCCTTCGCACGCAATGTGGTAACCAATTGTCTGGTTGAAGGCGGCCTCCCGCCGTTTATGATTAACCCGATTGATTTTGTAACCATGTACAATAACCGCAAAGCCGGAAAATAAATCAATAATCCCCGCCAAAAGCGGGGATTGTTTTTGGCCAATGTTTCTGGCTGACCGTTATACGAAGTTTTACAAAACTCTCAGAGAGTGAGTCAAATAGTAAGAAACGAGGGGAAAATTTTTTGAGCAATGGCTAAGTAAAAAAGCGACTAACGTCGCTTTTTTATCTGCAACATCTCAGAAAACCTTATGCGAGCTAGGAAGCAACCGCGACCACAGCGAGCTTAGGTTCCTGAGTCAAAAAAGTACGTGACTAAAAATTTTACCCCGATGTTTCTGTACTAGTTGACCGCTATACGAGAGTTAAAAAAGTTTGGAGAATGAGGTGTATAGTAAGATTTAAGAGTGAAAAAAGCGGAGCATACATAAACGTATGTGAGCATTTTTTCAACTCGCAAAATCTGTACTAGACGCCCATTATACAAGCTTTTTATATTTCGTCCCAACCGTCCACGGCAGTACTTTGGTTGTAGGAAGATACGTTGGCCTCAAAGAAATTGCCTTTGACGTTGCCTTCGCCGTTTGTATCCGAAATCTTGTCCAGATGCGCGTACGGATTCTCGTCAAATCCGTCATACATCGGTTTCATGCCTATATCTTTCAAACGCTTGTTGGCAATAAACTTGGTGTATTTTTCAATACTCTCCGGCGTAATTCCTAAAACCTGATCGCCGATAATGTGATTGCTCCAGTTAATTTCCTGCTCCACGGCCTTGGCAAACATTTCATAAATCTCGTCTTCGGAGAAAAACGTCGTGTTTTCGGCTCTGATTTCCTTGATGATATTGGCAAAAATTACACAGTGCGTCAACTCATCGCGGTTAATATATTTGATTTCATCGGCGGTGCCGACCATCAGCGAACGCGCCGACAGATTATAAAAGAAATTAAATCCGTTGTAAAAATAGACGCCTTCCAGCAGATAGTTGGCCATCAACACCCGGGCAAAGTTTTTGTCATTGCGCTCGTCGACAAAATCCTGATAAATCTCGGCAATATACTTGTTGCGCTCCAGCAAAACCTTGTCATCGCGCCAGCGGTCATAAATACAGGCGCGCTTTTCGGCCGGAATGATGCTTTCGATGATATAAGCATAGCTCTGCGAATGAACGGCTTCCTGATAAGTCTGAATAGCCAGAATCAGATTAACTTCCGGCGCCGTGATATAATCGCTGATATTTGGCAGATTGTTGGTCTGGATTGAATCCAGAAAAACCAGAAACGACAGTATACCGTCATAAGCGTTCTGTTCCGCCGGTGTCAGTTCGTTATAGGCGCGCTTGTCGTCAAAAAGCGAAACCTTTTCCGGAATCCAGAAATTTTCCATCATCAGGCGGTACAGTTTGTTTGCCCACTGATATTTCACATTGTTGAGGTTAAATAAATTGGTAACGTTTCCCTTAATCATTCTGCGGTTTATCAGGGTATCGTCGCCGTCGACGTTAAACAGTTTTTTGCGCTGCATTATTCAAATCTCCCAATCTATCCCGCACAGCTGACGCATTCTTCTTTTTCGGCGGACGAACCGTCTTTCTGAATCGTGCGGGTATAATACAAAGTTTTAATGCCTTTTTTCCAGGCGTCCATAATCGTATCGTAAATGTCGCGGGCTTTGATGTTACGGTTCAGGTTATACATCAGCTCAATCGAAATGCCGGTGTCAATCCACTTGTTAATTCGCGACATTACCTCAATAATCAGCTGCTGGCTGAGATTGCGGTTTTCCTGATAGAACCAGAATTTGTCCTTGATAAACGGCGGACAGTTCGGCACGCTGCCCTTGCTGTGGTTCTCAACGAAAAATTTGCTGTAAATCGGCAGCACCGAAGCCGTGCAACCCTGAATCAGCGACGAACTCGTGTTTGGCGCAATCGCCGTAATCTGCGAATTGCGAATGCCGTATTTGGCAAGGTCGGCAAAAACCTGATTCCAGCGGCGCGCATATTTTGAGTTGGCATACATAAGCTGTCGGCGCCCCAAAATCAGCCCTTTTGACCAGTCGGAACCCTCATAAGCGCCAAACGTTCCTTTTTCCTTTGCCAGATTGATGCTGGCCTGAATATTGTAAAGAGCAAACTTTTCAACCAAATCGTCCACATAGTCGGCCGAAGCGTTATAAGGAATATTCCGCTTGGCCAGATGGTCGGCCAGTCCCATCGCTCCGACACCGATGGTCCGATAACGGCGATTATGCAGTGACCCCTCCAAAATCGGCACTTCGGTAAAATCAATCGCGTTATCCAAAATCCGCACCGACGTATTGCAGATGCTTTCCAGTTCTTCGTCGCTGTCAACATTCGCCAGGTTAATCGATACCAGATTGCACACATGCACCAGACCGTCATGCGCTTCCGAAACAATCCGGCCCCCTTCCAGGCGCTTTTTCTCAAACTGCGTCGGACGAACGTTGCTGTGCGATTCCGTACATAGATTGGTTCCGACAATCACGCCGTCATGCTTGTTCGGATTCATCCGGTTCAGCGTATCCTTAAAGGCAATATACGGCATACCGGTTTCAACCTGCGATTTCATAACTCTTTTCAGCAACTCTTTAGCGGATACAAATTTGAACATTTCCAGCTTGCCGAACTGAGCGTCCAGATACAGCTGATTATACAGCTTTTCAAATTCATCTCCCCACAGGTCGGCTATTTCCTTGCCGTAAACGCGGCGCACTTCCGACGGATCGACCAGCAGCCAGTTTTCGTTGCTCTCAACCTTTTTCATAAACAAATCGGGAATAACCACCTGCGGAAAAATGTCATAGGCCTTCATCCGCTGATCGCCGTTCTCGGTACGCAGCTCCAGAAAATCTTCAATATCCAGATGCCACATGTCCAAAGACACCGTTACCGCGCCTTTGCGCTTGCCCTGCTGATTGACGGCGACTGCCGTATCGTTGATAATGCGTATCCACGGAATAACGCCGCCGGAGGAATTTTTGATGCCCTTAATCCGCGCTCCCTTGCAGCGAACCCGTGACAAATTGCAGCCGACCCCGCCGCCAAACTTTGAAATCGCCGAAATCTGGTCAATCACGTAAAAGATGGAATCCCGGCTGTCGTCCATGACCGTAATAAAACAGGAACTGAGATTGCCGTTCGGACGCCGCAGATTCATCAACAACGGCGTTGCCAGAGAAATCTTGCGATTCGCCAGCTTTTCGTAGGTGTCTTTGACCAGCCCCAGACGAATGTCCTTGTCGGCGTTCTGCTCAATCAGCAGGGCAATCGACAGAAACATGTCCTGAGGCAGTTCGACAATCCGGTCGCCGTATTCACACAAATAACGCTTAATCAGCAGATTAATTCCGGCATAGTCATACACCAGATCAAATTTCGGCTCGATAAAGCCTGCTGCCAACTTGATTTCCTCTTCGCTGTAAACTTCGCTGATTCGTTTTGAATAAATGCCGTTCTCCTCGGCAAATTTCAGAAATTGCGGATAATCGTACAAGTTATTGTAATTTTTCCCGGTTTGGCGGGTTTCCGACATCTGTTTATAAAGTTCAAACAGCTTCAGCCGTCCGGCTGCATTTTTCCAGTCCGGATCGGTAACCGTCGTCAGGCTCAGCGCACTCAGGGTCAGATATTTGGCAATCTCCGCAGTCGAAACGCCATCCTTGGCAAAGTCGGCCATCTTTTCTTCCAGCGGCTGCAAATCCAGCTCAAAGCCGGCGGCTGCCCGTTCAATTGTTTTCCTTATTTTGGCCGGACTGAAGTCCTCTCTGTTTCCACCGCGCTTAACTACCTGTTTTTTCTCCATTATCTGCCTTGACCTCCCTACTATATATTGTGCTGACAAAATAATAAATAACAATATATGGTAGATTTAGAGCAAGTAAATAAAAATTTGGTTAATACGAAACGCTTTTTTTCAGTGGTCTGATTTTCCTTAAAAATCATTGTGCATATTATAAAAAAGTTAACTTATTTGCCTTATGCTTGCAACATCATCAGGCGGGAATAATCAATGTTGAAAAAATGGTGGAAAGCGGCACAAATTTACATGGATAAGCGAATGCTTACCATGATTGCCCTCGGTTTTTCCAGCGGCTTTCCGCTGCTGCTGGTTTTCGGCACGCTGAACCTCTGGCTTAAGGACGCGGGAATATCCTACGCGGCCATCGGCCTGTTTTCTCTGGTCAAAACGCCTTACAGCTTCAAATGGGCCTGGTCGCCGATAATCGACCGCATTCGGCTGCCGTTGTTCTGTCGTTTGGGACGCCGCCGCGGCTGGGCATTTTTTATCCAGATAATCCTGCTGTTTTCCATTCTCGGCATGTCTACCGTTGAACCTGCGGCAACACCGTTTACCATGGCTTTTTTCGCGGTTCTGGTTACGGTGGCTTCCGCTTCGCAGGACATCGTCCTCGATGCCTACCGCATTGAAAGCTTCAACAGCAAGGAACAGGGCGCCGGCGTCGCCGTCTTTGTTTTGGGCTATCGTTTCGGATTGGTTTTTTCCGGTGCAGGTGCCATTTGGATGGCTTCCGCCATGGACTGGAACGACGTATATAAAATAATGGCGCTTGGCACGATTGTCGGCATGCTTGCCGTTCTCTGCTCCCGTGAACCGGCCAAAAACGAAAAAAAAGCCGAAATATGCTATACCGGCACCTTTCGCAAACGCGTCAAAAAATTTCTGCTTACCGCCGTTTACGATCCGTTCAAGGATTTTACCCGCCGGGCAGACTGGGCGCTGATTCTGTTGTTTATCTTCCTTTATCGGATGAGCGACGCCTATATGGGACCGATGGCTTATCCCTTTTACGACGACATAGGATTCAGCAAGGTTGAAATTGCCTATGTCAGCAAAATTTACGGCATGATTGCCACCATTGCCGGCGGCATTGCCGGCGGTCTGATAATCAACCGTTTCGGCATTATGCGTTCCCTTTTATGGTTTGGCATACTGCAGGGTGTTACCAATCTTATGTTTGTTGCCCAGTCTTATGCTGGCCACAACATCTGGCTGCTTACCGTTTCCATTTCTCTGGACAACGTTTCGGCCGGCATGGGCGCCACGGCTTTGGTCGCTTACCTTTCTTCTCTGTGCAACGTTGCCTATACGGCAACGCAATATGCCCTGCTGTCATCTCTGATGAGTTTTGCCCGCGACGTTTTTGCCGCCACCAGCGGTTTTCTGGCTGACCGCGTTTCCTGGGACGTTTTCTTTTTCATTACCGCCCTGATGGTTATTCCCGGTTTGGTTCTTCTGATTTATCTGATGAGAAAATACCCCCGCCAAATCTGAACGCGGGATTAAACTCTGTCATTCAAATTCTTCAGCGACAAATTGCGTTTAAGAAGAACGTTTGCTTTGTCCTTTGTCTTGTCCGGAAACTTTTTGACGTCTTTTTTTCGCCGGCGTTTAACGTCCTGACCTGATTTTTCAAGAATTTTTTTGGCCAGCGCATTATTTTCTCGGGCTGCAATTTTAGCCAGTTCTTCATCACTGATATCTTTCTCGCCGGCTTTCAGCAGCGCGTCAAACGATAACCCCTGCAAAGCTTTGTTGCCTCCGGCGTCTTTAACCCTTTTTACGCCGCGCAGCGTCTGAATAACCTTTCCTTCCGGAACTTTTCTGCCGCTGATTTTTTCCCGGTCGTTCAAAATGTCGCGTACGGCAAGTTCGGTAATCTCTTCCAGCGGCGCATTGGTTTGCTGGTTTTTGACAACCGCTTTTTTTTCGGTGCCTGTCAGTCCCGCCTGTCGCGCCATATTGGCCGCCACGGCCAATGCTTCCATCTTGCCTGCCGTCTGTTGCATTTTCATGTTTTGCAGACTTTCCTGTTGCTGCAACAGGCGTTTTTCCTCGTCATTCAGGGCATTCATCAGCGAATTGGCCTGATTCAGCTGTTCCAGACTGTCGGGAATATACTGGAAATCCTCGTCATCTTCGTCCTCATAATCGGAACGGACGTCAATCTTACGAATTTTTTTGCGAATTTTCTTCAAACCTTTGGGAAGATTTTCGGCAACCGGCATTGCCGACGCATTAAAAGAATTTTTCTTCGTCGCCGAATAAGCGGCGGCTTCTTTGTGGTTAATCCGCAGAGTTAACCTTTCGCTGGGGTCGGAATTGTTCTTTTTCCATTCGATATTCGGATTTGAAAAGTCTTCTTTCATCCAAAGCTCCACAATCATAAGCCCTTCTGGACCTCACACGCCTGAAACACATATTAAAATGACACAAACAAAGAGTTTTGTCAAATATTAACCGCAAAACGGCAGAAAATAAGCTTTTTACGGCAACACAATCTGGCTTTTGTCCATTTTTTGAAATCGGAAGTTGAAGAAAGGTCAAATTTGTTTGTAGGTAATCATAATCGACCCGTCGGAAAGCGCAGTTGTCAAAACCTCAATCGAAACGCCGTCACTGCGTTTAAGGCTGAAACTCCTGGTCGTCAGGCTGGTAAGATGCTGAATAATGTCTTTTTTTAACAACGGCCAGTCGTCAACGTTACCGAAAAACTTCGCCTGCGATTCGATAATTTCGTCAATACCGGGATCGTTCTGCAGCTTAATTTCATCAACTTTCCACATATCAAGATATGCCCTGTTGAAAAAATTTAAACGGCCGTTAGAACCAAAGATGAGAACCGGATCAAACAGATTGTCCAGAATCTCCTGCTGCACCGACAACAGGGAATTATATGCCCGCCGCGTCGCCAGACGGTCGGATACGTCTTCAAAGGCAAACACCAGACCGCCCATCGGATGCGGCGCCCGTACCCGCCGGAAAGTTCTGCCGTCCGGCAGATGCAGCATATCTTCCTTCGGTTCGATAATCGCCGAAAAGTCCTTTTGCTCATCGTTTTTATACAGACGAAAATCAGGAACTTCCGGCAGCATCCTTTTTTCACGGATAACGTCCAGAAACGAAGCATATGTCGGATTGCTTTCCAGCCAGACGTCTTCCAATCCCCAAAAAGCGGCAAAGGCCTTATTGTAAAAGGAAAGCCTGAAACCGTTGTCAAAAACCGCAAAAGCCGTTCCCAAAGCGCCGAGAATTTCCAGATGCGCATTCTGATGCAGCTTTAGGTTCCTCTTTAGTTCGTCAAGCTCCGTTACTTCAATCAACGCCCCGGCCGTACATATTTTATCCAGACTTTGTCCGGCATGAAAAGGCGTTTCGATAACCTCAAAGGAATGTCTTTCGCCGTTTTTGACCAGTGAAACCGTTTCTTTTTTTACCCGATTCGCCGTATGAGCCACCAAAGCCAGATTTGTCGAAATGCTTTCGCCGTTGATTCCCTGAATTTCAAGCCCCCGCGCGACAATTTCCTCCGGTCCGGCTTCGGGTACAAACTCGGCATACTTCCTGTTTACCAGCACCGGTTTCAAATTTTCGTCACGCAGCCAGACCGGGTAGGGAATATTGTCAATCAGGTCGCGCAGCTGCCGGACTTTTTCCTGCGAAGCTTCCTTTTCCTGCTCCAGATCGCTGATTCGGTTGGATTCAAAACTCACGTCGCGAAACCATATCATGTCACAGTAAATGTTGCCGTCAATTCCGTTAATCCGCGAACCGGCCAGATTAATATGCTTGCCGTTGCTTTTCAGCACAAACTCTTCTTCAAAGGAAACGCCGTCGTCCATCAGCAGACTGACATACTTGACCAGTTTTTTGGCATCGTCTTTATAAAGGGTTTTCAAAACATCTTCAAAAGAAGAGTTCGTCCCTTTTTCCAGATTAAGGATTACCGCAAGACGGCGCGAACATCTTTCCTTGATGGTTTTGCGCGGATCATTGACTTTTTCGTCGGGATAAATAAAGGCGAAATAACCGTCTTTGGAAGCGTAAAGCGTTTCTGCATAACGCTCCCGGTCACGGTTCAGAAAATAGTTTTTTTGGCGAAGTTTCAAAATCTTAACGCCATTATACATCAGAAAAGCCAATAATGCGGCAAACGCCGCGCCCAAGATGTACCACAGCTCCGGCGCGGCGTAAAACATGTCTTGTAACAGCTCGTAACTCATAATTTTTCTGATTTTTTATTAAAATTATTGTCTGTTTTTATAATCTATAATATAAAAACAATTAGTAAAACTTAAAAATGCAGGACAAGTGAATAAAATGTATACTCTGGCTTTTGATACTACCGCCAACGGCGTTTCCGTGCTTTTAAGCAAAGACGGCCGAACCATAGACCTGTTTCAGGAAGAGATGGACTTCGGACAGGCGGAAGTTCTCATTCCCGAAATCCGCAACACGTTGGAAGCCGAAAACCTGCAGTTCAAAGATTTGGGGCTGGCGGTCGTCTG
>ENA-OPAV01002047-OPAV01002047.1-human-gut-metagenome-genome-assembly--contig:-NODE-2047-length-12229-cov-2.502957_pt1 | contig 12229 bp, 9 predicted proteins | sample MGYA00241056_ERZ501428 | MGnify/ENA primary metagenome ERZ501428 (study PRJEB25962, sample SAMEA2042621) | human gut metagenome | biome: human gut; feature: human-associated habitat; material: faeces... | reverse complement strand
TCCAGGGACAGCCGCAGCAGGGACAGTTCCAGGGAAGACCACAGCAGGGACAGTTCCAGGGAAGACCACAGCAGGGACAGTTCCAGGGACAGCCACAGCAGGCACGCCCGCCTAAGAAACCATTTAAGATGACGAAACAGTTATGGGCATTGCTTATTGCAGTCATTGCAGTTGTAGTAGTTGCAATTGTTGCACTTGTGGTAGTGAAGAATCAGAAAAAGAAAGTAAATATCAACGATTATATTTCTGTAGAGTATAACGGATATGAAACAGCAGGAACAGCATATGTTGATTTCGACGAGACCGGATTCAGTGAAGCTGTTATCAAGGCACAGGGAAAGAAACTTAAAAATGTAAAATCTCTTGATGACCTTGACTGGAGTGACCTCACAGATTTGATGGGAAGTAGTAACTGGGATTTGATTGACAGTATTACTTTTGATGTGAAACCGGATTCAGACCTGTCAAATGGTGATGTGGTAACCGTTACTGCTTCATGGAATGAAGATTATGAGAAAAAAGCAGGGGTTAAAATTCTTTCCAAAGAACAGGAATTTACAGTAGAAGGACTGGAAGAAGTAAAAGAAGTTGATCCGTTTGAAGATATCGAGGTAACCTTCTCAGGAACACCACCTTATGTATATCCAAACTGGACCAATAATTCAGATGATGATTACTTACGTTATCTGTGGTTCAATTTTGAAGATTATGACAGCCTTGATGTTGGTGATACCGTAACTTTAACAGTTGATGAGTCAGAAGAGAATGCATTGGCAAATGGTTACAAATTCACACAGACATCAAAAGAATATATTGTATCCGGAGTAGATTCTTATGTAACATCTGCTGCAGATATTTCAGCAGACAATCTGGATTCCATGAAAAATGAAGCAACAGATGTGTTAGATGCATATTTTGCAAATAACAATTCCTATATTGGAAATTCCGGATTCAGCTATGAAGGTTCTTATTATCTGGTTGCAAAGAACAGTGATACATGGGGTGATACAAATGTCCTTTATCTGGTATTTTCAACAACTGTAACCAGTGCAGAAAATGCATTTGAGCCGACTGTAGTATACTTCCCGGTAAAATATACAAATATTATGGCATTATCCGATGGAAGCCAGAGCTTTAATACATATGGTGATATCGAAGGATATACTGATTTAGAGTATGATGACGGCTGGTACAATGTTGATGGTTATACAGATGGAGCACAGATGTTTAACGATCTGGTTGTAACTCAGAAGGTTGATTATACTTACGAAGTAACTGATAATTTAACTCAGTTTGGAAACTAAAGGAGAAGGAAATGAATTCTGGAAATGATTTTACAAAGCACATTCATGTGAAAAATATTATTCGTCTGTTATCTATTTTATTAATGGTATTTTTCTTTGTGCCATCATTCATGGTATCCTGTGCAGGATATGGAAATATTAAAATTAGTGCTTTTAAAGCTATGACAGGTATTAAAATCGAAGGCGAAAGTGTATCTGATCCAAAAGTAATCTGCATCATAATGCTGCTGCTTCCAATCGTTATGCTGGCTCTCTGGTGCTTAAAGAGCGTATTAAAAGATAAAATTGCTGCAATCGCATCCGGAAGCTGTGCAGTTGTTGACTTTATTTTCTGGATTGCACTTTGCGTCGGAGTAAATAAGGAAGCAACAGATAATTACTGTACAGCAAAAGTTACAGCCGGATTTATATTTAATATCTTATTTATTCTGGCAATTGTAGTGTTGGATCTGTTGATTATTATCAACGTACTTCAGGCTGAGAAGCCATTAATCAGACAGAAAATGATGAACGGATATCAGGGAATGCCACAGCAGAATATGTATGGAAATGTACCACCACAGCAGGGACAGTTCCAGGGACAGCCAATGCAGCCACAGCAGCAGGGACAGTTCCAGAGCCAGCCAGTGCAGCAGCAGGGACAGTTCCAGAGCCAGCCAGTACAACCGCAGCAGCCAGTACAGCCACAGCAGCCAGTACAGCCGGTATGCAGTAAATGTGGTGCTCCGCTTGTAGCTGGAAATAAGTTCTGTACCAAGTGCGGAAATCCGGTTGCATAAACTGGAATATAAAATAAGTAATAAGTAAACTACGAGAAACACGCTTTGTGAGCTACTCGCGTAAACTACGAGAAACACGCTTTGCGAGCTGCTCGCGTAAATAAGTAGAAGCCCCATCGTCTGATTATTCAGAGGATGGGGCTTCTTTTCTGCGTGCTGCAGCATTGCAGGCTCAGGATTTTATACAGCCTGACTGCGGAGCTGTTTCTTTTTCCGGTTCTTCCAAACAAGATAGGAAATCATAAGTGGTACACCGGCACCAATCCATGCTACCGGACTTGCCAGACGGACTGACCAGTATCCATATGGATTTAAAAGGAGCCATACGACACCGACACGGCAAATCATTTCAAAGATACCGCTGACCATAGGCATGATACCTTTTCCAAGTCCCTGCAAAGAAGTACGATAAAGGTAAATAAGAGCAAGAAAGAAGAAAAAGCAGCTGATGGTATTTAAGTACTGTGTGGCATAACTGTAAATGGCTTCCGTCGGTTCGCTTAAGAAAAGGGAAACAATGGAACGGCCAAATACAGTACAGATGAATGCAGCAATTGCAACAGTTCCAAGGGCGATTCCAAAGGCCTTCTTCATGCCATCGAAGATGCGGTCATATTTTCCGGCACCTAAGTTCTGACCACAGTAAGTAGACATTGTGGTTCCAAGAGCCGGCATTGGCTGGGTAGAAATCTGTTCTACCTTGGATGCAGCAGTAAAGGCTGCAACAGCACTGGAACCAAATACATTTACTGCAGACTGAAGAATCATGGAACCAACAGCTATCAGAGAGTAGTTCAAAGCCATCGGGATACCAAGTCCCATCATCTGGGCGGTTGTCACGCGGTCGATGTAGTAATCACTTTTTCTGGTGCGGAGAATCGTGAATTTACGGTACATATAAATAAGACAGAGAACAGCGGAAATACCCTGTGAGATTACGGTGGCATATGCAGCACCTGCAACATTTAATTTTAAAGTTACAATACAGAATAAATCCAGCACAATATTAAGAGCGGAGGAAAACAGCAGGAAGTATAATGGAGTCTTGCTGTCACCAACACCTCTTAAAATTCCGGAAACAACATTGTACATCATACTGGTAATGATACCCCAGAAGATAACCCGGATATAAGAGTCTGCCATATCAAGAATATTATCCGGTGTGTTCATAAAGATTAAAAGCTCCCGGGAAGTAGTAACAGTCAATGCGGTAAGAACCACGGAAATGATTATGGTTAAGAGGAAGGATAAAGCAACAATATGCTTTAAACGGCTTTCATCCTTTGCACCGAAAGCCTGTGATACCATAACACCGAATCCCTGAGCAAGTCCGGATGCAAAACCAAGCACCAGAAACATAATAGAACCGGTTGCACCTACAGCAGCCAGGGCATCTTCTCCTAAAAACTGTCCTACAATGATGGTATCTACCATGTTGTAGAACTGCTGGAACAGATTCCCGAACAATACAGGAAGTGAGAAGAGAAGGATTAATTTCAGTGGATTTCCGATGGTCATATCTTTCGTCATAATTATAAGCTCCTTTCAAAAAAATTTTGCAGAAATATTCTGCACTATATGAGAAAAAAATACTATATTCTTAGGAAACGGGATTAGTATACATTGGTAAAATAAAAATGACAATGTAAAAATCAATCTAATTATGGTATAATTCGCTCATGAATACGAATTTAGAATATTACAAATTTTTTTATTATGTAGGAAAACTTCACAGTATTACATTGGCAGCAGAAGAACTGAATGTTTCACAGCCGGCAGTGTCCCAGGCAATCCGTAATTTGGAGCGGGAGCTGGGAACCACCCTTTTCATGCGGACATCCAGAGGGGTGCGTCTGACTGCAGAGGGGCAGACACTTTACGGCTATGTGCAGCGGGGCTATGAGATCATCCGGGAAGGCGAACGCAAATTCCTTGAAATGCAGGAGCTGACCAGCGGAGAAGTATGTATCGGAGCCAGCGATATGACACTGCAGTTTTATCTGCTTTCTTATCTGGAACAGTTTCATGAGCAGTATCCGAAAATCAGGATTACAGTTACCAATGCACCGACACCGGAGACACTGAAATATCTGCAGAGCGGCAGAATCGATTTTGGTGTAGTCAGCACGCCTATGGAGACAACGAAGAATATGCATGTGATTCCGGTGCGTGAGATAGAAGATGTCTTTGTGGCAGGACGAAAATTTGAATATTTAAAGGGCGGTAAATTAAGCTATAAAGAATTGGAACATCTGCCGGTTATGTGCCTGGAGGGAAATACCTCTACCAGAAAATATGTAGAGGAATTTCTGCTGGGAGAAGGCGTTGTGATTCATCCGGAGATAGAACTTGCCACCAGCGATATGCTGATACAGTTTGCAAAAAGGAGCCTTGGCATAGCAAATGTGGTCAGGGACTTTGCTCAGGAAGAAATTGATAAGGGGGAACTGTTTCAGATTACATTTAATAAGAAGATTCCTGCCAGACAGTTCTGTATTGTTTCAGATGACAGGGTTCCGTTGACTGCAGCAGCAGAAAAATTGTTGAAATTATTACAACATAAGTAAAACTTATATCGAGTATAAGGAATATTGACTTTACTTATAATATCTGATTCGGTATAATCAGAAAGTAAGAAGCAGAGAACTGGTTTTTACACCGGTTCTTTTTTGCTTTACAGGAAATTGCTTTCCTGTAAAGTAAAAAACGCTCCGCGAGTAGCTCGTAAAGCGTGTTTCTCATAGTTGCGCGAGCAGCGAGAAGAACATATTTCTTATTATAAGGAGGAAATAAAAATGGTTACAGCAGTAGTTGGTGCAAACTGGGGAGATGAAGGAAAAGGCAAGATTACTGATATGCTTGCAAAGGAAGCAGATATTATTATCCGTTTTCAGGGTGGTGCAAATGCAGGACATACTATCGTAAATGATTACGGAAAATTTGCATTACATACCCTTCCATCAGGAGTGTTCTACGGACATACCACAAGTATTATCGGAAATGGTGTTGCACTTGATATCCCGAAGCTTTTCAATGAGATGAAGTCTATTACAGACCGTAATGTACCGGCACCTAAGCTTTTGGTTTCTGACCGTGCACAGATTGTTATGCCGTATCATGTGCTTTTTGATCAGTACGAAGAGGAGCGTCTTGGCAAGAAATCATTCGGTTCTACCAAGTCAGGTATTGCACCATTTTATTCAGATAAATATGCAAAAATCGGTTTCCAGGTAAGTGAACTTTTCGATGAAGATACTTTAACAGAAAAGGTAGACCGTATCTGTGAAATGAAAAATATTATGTTAGAGCATATGTACCACAAACCATTACTGGACAAGGCAGAGCTGTTAAATACATTACATGAGTACCGTGATATGGTAGCTCCGTATGTCTGTGATGTTTCTTTATATCTTGATAAGGCAATCAAAGAAGGAAAGAACATTCTCTTAGAGGGACAGCTTGGAACCTTAAAAGACCCGGATCACGGAATTTATCCAATGGTAACATCTTCTTCTACATTGGCTGCATATGGTGCAATCGGAGCAGGAATCCCACCATATGAGATTAAGAAAATTGTTACTGTATGTAAAGCATATTCTTCTGCTGTTGGTGCAGGCGCATTCGTCAGCGAAATCTTTGGCGAAGAAGCAGATGAATTAAGAAAACGCGGTGGAGACGGCGGAGAATTCGGCGCAACCACAGGACGTCCAAGACGTATGGGATGGTTTGACTGTGTGGCAAGTAAATATGGCTGCCGCATGCAGGGAACAACCGATGTAGCATTTACCGTGTTAGATGTTTTAGGATATTTAGATGAGATTCCGGTTTGCGTAGGATATGAAATCGACGGAGAAGTAACCACAGACTTCCCTGTAACCACAAAGCTTGAAAAAGCAAAACCTGTATTAAAGAAACTTCCGGGCTGGAAGACAGATATCCGTGGAATTAAGAAATACGAAGACCTTCCGGAAAACTGCCGTAAATATGTAGAATTCATTGAAGAACAGATTGGATATCCGATTACCATGGTTTCTAACGGACCGGGAAGAAATGATATCATTTATCGTTAAGAATAAAGGCAGATTGTGATGATAAAAAATGTAATCTTTGACGTAGGAAATGTACTGGTAGACTTTCGCTGGGAAGAAGTATTTCATAAGCTCGGTTTTGAGGGGGAAACTTTTGAATGTGTGGCGGATGCTACCGTCCGTTCCGTAACCTGGAATGAATTTGACCGGGGAGCAAAGCCGGATGAAGAGATTATTGCTGCATGCATCAAGGAAGCACCGGATTATGAAAGAGAAATAAGACTCTTTTATGACCATGTAGGAGAGACGATTCATACTTATCCATATACGGTGCGGTGGATACGAAGCCTTGAGAAAAATGGATATCATACCTATATATTATCTAATTTTCCAAAGAGCACTTATGAAAAAGCAACAGAAGAACTTTCTTTTGAAAAGGAGACTACCGGAGCAATCTTTTCCTATCAGGTGAAGTGCATCAAGCCGGAAGCAGAAATTTATAAGCTATTGCTGGACAGATACCATTTAGTGCCACAGGAATGTGTATTCATAGACGACCGTCCGGAAAACATAGAGGCGGCAGAAAAGCTTGGCATTACAGGCATACAGTTTCAGAATCAGCAGCAGGCAAAAAGAAGGCTTTTGGAACTTGGTGTCGTATCCGGCAGTTAATAAGTAAAGATTATGTAAAAAAAGAATAATTGTCTATTCGTTTCTTGCATTTCAATAGCGAAATGCTTATAATGAGCGTAAGCAGACGGGTAGCAACGCAACTGGCAGGAGTTACTCCTGCCAGTTTTTTTACTTTACAGGAAATTGCTTTCCTGTAAAGTAAAAAACGCTCCGCAAGGATGCACACTGCGGCGTATAAGGTAGATGTCGCAAGCGACCGCCGCAGGCGCGGGAATGTGCCAAGGCACATTCTTTGTTCTATAAAAGTCTGATTTGGAAACATAAGAAATAAAAGAAAGGTAGTAAAGGAGTAGATTCATAGTATGGATAAAAAAGGTGTGGCAGAGTTAAAGAGACGTTTTACAAAAGAAAATTGTACCTTTACCAGATTGTGTGGCTGTTATGTAGATGCCGGTAAGAATAAGGTCGTTGATTTAAGTGAGACATTTTTAAATCTGGAAGATGAAGAATTTTATAAATATTTAGAGATTGCCAAGAAAACCTTATCAGGAACCATTGGAAATAATCTTTTGGAATTGAATTTTCCACTGGATGAAGAAGCAGCAGGAGGAAGACAACAGTTTCTTTTAGGTTTAAGGGAAAGTAAATTAAAAAATCCTGAGTTACTGGAACGTTTTTATGATATGGTCATTGAAAGCTATGACTATGCAGGCAACTATCTGATTTTGCTGTTCCATGATGCTTATGATGTCATGACCAAGACCACGGATAATAATGCACTGGATGAATCAGAAGAAGTGTTTGAATACCTTCTGTGTGCAATCTGTCCGGTACAGTTATCCAAACCGGGACTGGGTTACAGAGAAGATGAAAACCGTATCGGACCAAGAATCCGTGACTGGGTGGTAAGCGTACCGGACAGCGGTTTCTTATTCCCGGCATTTACCGACCGCAGTACAGATATTCATTCCTTGATGTTCTATACTAAGGATACCAAGGCACCGCATGCGGAATTTATGGAGTTGGGATTAGGCTGTGGCGCAAGACGCACCGCAACGGAGCAGAAGATGACCTTCCATTCTATCGTCAAACAGGCATATGGCGATGATGTGGAAAAGAGCGGGGAAGTGCTGATGGAGATTCAGCAGAACTTAAATGATCTGGTAGAAGAGAAAGCAGAACTGGAAGAAGACCCGGTAATTCTGACACCGGAGCTTTTGACCAATGTTATGGAAGAAAGCGGCGTTGCACCGGAAAAGGCAGAAAAGATTGGAAAGACCTGCGCAGAGGAATTTGCAGAAGAAGCACCGCTGGCAGAAAATGTAGTAGACAGCAAAGCCCTGGCTGCCAATGAGCAGATTCAGAAAGAAAAAGAGCTGGTAGCCCAGGTTGAAGTGCTGCAACAGCAGTTAAAAGAGAAACAGATAGAGGAAGAAGCTGACGAAGTAGTTAAGACCTATGATGTTGTGCTTCGTGTAAAACCGGAAAAGGTTTCCCAGATTAAATCCGAAGTAATCAACGGACAGAAATGTCTGGTAATTCCGATGGCAGAAGATGAGCATGCCAACGTAAACGGAGTAAATACAACGGTATAATAATTGTATATAAAATCATTAGGATGAACTGCTTTTTTGAATGTCAGATAAGTGCAGTTTCCGGAGATGTAATACAAAAAATCAGTAAGCCACATAACAGGAGAAGCAGGATAATCCGGAAAAATCTGCCCCAGCGGAAGCTGCGACGTTTTAGCTGGGTGCCGTCGATGAGAATGACATCATTGGCTCTGGCAAGGGCAATGGCACCGGGATAGAAAACACTGTTGGTAATGACCATTGCTTCATCACAATCGTAATAGGATTTACCGGCAACAGCTTCCTGTACGGCACTGTTACCCACCTTTCCCTGATATAATTTGCACTGGACTGCATAGGTAGTCCGGTGTTTTTTTGCGATTAAATCCACACCAAAGTCTCTGGAAGCTTTGGTGACAGTAATTTTTGAATATCCGTTGCGCTTAAGATAGCGGGCTGCATATTCTTCAAATTCGTAGCCATTCATTTTGTCAAAATTGACACCAAAAAAGAACCGCCGCAGTCCATGGAATACGGCGAACGGAAGATGTATGATAAATCTTATGAAAAAGAAAAGTATTTTTCTAATCAGGCGAAACATAAAAGAATTCCTTTCCGTTCATAATAACGGATGCTATACTGTAATTGACCCGCTTGCATTCATTATAGCATAACATAGAGGTGATAGATTTGAAAGAAGAATTGATGGAATTAAGACAGAAGATGAAAGAATACGGCATGGCGGCATATCTCATTGTTTCCGATGATTTCCATGCATCAGAATATGTAGGAGAATATTTTAAATGCCGTGAATATATTTCCGGATTTAACGGTTCGGCAGGAACACTGGTAATTACTGAAGATATGGCAGGACTCTGGACAGACGGAAGATATTTTATCCAGGCAGAAGAACAGCTTGCCGGCACCGGCATTACGTTATTCCGGAGCGGACAGCCGGGAGTAGTGGATATTGGTACTTTTCTGGCAGAAAAAATGGAAGCCGGCACCGTATTGGGTTTTGATGGAAGAACCGTAAGTACCGGCATGGCAAAGAGTTTAAAAGAAAAATTGCGGGAGAAAAAGATTACATTTGCTCCAGACCGGGATGTTGTAGGCGAAATCTGGGTGAATCGTCCTGCATTATCCTGTGATCCAATCTGGGAGCTTGGCGTGGAATATGCAGGTGAGAGCCGGAAGGATAAGGTGGCAGGGGTACGAAAAGCAATGGTGGATTGCAAGGCGGATTATTTTCTGATTCCATCTCTGGATGAAATCGCATGGCTTTTTAATATCCGAGGAAATGATATTGCATATAATCCGGTGGCATTATCTTATGTACTGATTACACCGGATGAAATCCGCTGGTATGTAAATGAAAAGAGTGTGCCGGCTGACTTAAAGGAAAGACTTTCCACTGAAAAAATCTTTATTTACAGATATGAACAGATTTATGCGGATATAAAGGAAATTCCGGCAGACAAAAGCATTCTTATAGACGAGAGTATGACAAATTATGCACTGTATGATGCCATTCCAAAAGAGGCACATAAGGTAAAGAAGAACAGCCCGATTGAGCTTATGAAGGCAGTGAAAAATGCCACCGAAATGGAGCATGAGCGGCTGGCACATAAGAAGGATGGCATTGCTTTAACAAAACTTATCTACTGGTTAAAGCATGTGGAAGATAAGCGGCAGATAACGGAGCTTGCGGTATGTGATAAATTAGAAGAATTCCGGAGGCAGGGAGAAGGTTATCTGGGACAGAGCTTTGCACCGATTGCTGCATACGGTGCTCATGGAGCCATTGTGCATTATGAGCCGGATGGGAAGAGCAATATTCCACTGGATAACAAAAGCTTTCTACTGCTGGATACCGGCGGACAGTATCTGGATGGCACAACGGATGTGACAAGAACCATTGCCCTTGGAGTATTAAGCTCAGAGGAGAAGAAGCATTATACTGCCGTATTACGAGGAAATCTGAATCTTTCGGATGCAAAATTTAAATATGGCTGTACGGGAGTCAATCTTGACTATCTGGCAAGGGAACCGTTGTGGCACATGGGGCTTGATTATAACCACGGAACAGGCCATGGCGTTGGCTATTTGTTAAATGTACATGAAGGACCGAATGCATTCCGTTACCGGGAACGGTATGGCACCGGAACTGTCATGGAAGAAGGTATGATTACTTCGGATGAACCGGGACTGTATCTGGAAGGAAAATACGGCATCCGCCTTGAGAACCTGCTGCTTTGTAAGAAAGCGGAGAAAACGGAATATGGACAGTTCATGGAATTTGAAACACTGACCGTTGCACCATTTGATCTGGAGGCTATTGACTGGGAAGAATTAGACAGCCGGGAAAAGGCACTGCTTCGGAAGTATCAGCAGTATGTCTATGATACCATTGCAGACTTCCTTTCCGAAGAAGAAAAAACATGGTTGAAGGAGCAGATTCCGGCGTAGAGATATGGGTATTGCATGGGGATGAAAAAAGAGGCTTGGTTTATCAAGCCCCTTTTTTCATCCGTAAGAAACTGCCGGGGGCAGGTTCTGTTGGTATAAAAATGATTTATTTATACGGCAGAATATCCTCCGTATATGCCCGGAGAATTTCTCCGACACTCCATGCCTGGGCATAGCAGCCGCGGGAGGTGTGCGGTTCATTACCATCAAAAATTTCTGCAATAGAACCGATACAGCCGTGGTAGAACTGCTCTCTGGTGGCATCTAACATGGCATCTACCTGTGTGATAACTTCTTTGGAAGTTCCATAGACATGCACATAAGCAGTCAGGAAACCGCCTAAGAGGAAGCCCCAGGAAGTACCCTGATGATAAGCGTGGTCACGTTTATCAAGACAGCCTTCATAGGTCGGATGGTATTCCTTATCATCCGGGCTTAAGGAACGAAGACCGGTTTTGGCATATAGTTTCTCGTAAACCTTATCTACAATCTTCTTTTCCTTGTCAGCATCTAACATCCGGTGCGGCAGGGAAACAGCATAAATCTGATTTGGACGAAGGGATGCATCACCTTCCAGCCCGTCCACCACATCATAGAGACATTCGTCTTTTTCGTTCCAGAATTCTTTTGCGAAAGATTCCTTTGCATGAGCTGCAAGAGCAGCATAGTGGGAACCGTCTTCCCCAAAGCGCGTTGCCCATTCTTCCATCAGGCAGAGTGCATGATACCAGAGCGCATTGATTTCTACCGGCTTTGCCGTGCCGTGGTGTAGCAACCCAGTCGCCCACACGGACATCCATCCAGGTTACCTGATCAAGACCGCTTCCGGCATGGATAAGTCCATCTTCTTCCATATAGATGGAGAAATCTGTTCCGTGCTCATAAGCTGCAATAATTTCTTTTAATTTCGGATAAATGGTTTCCTGCACAAAAGCATAATCTTCCGGAGTGCCGGTGTAATCGAGATATTTTCCAACTGCATAGAAATACCACATGGAAGCATCTGCTGTATTATACAATGGGGCGGTTCCTTCATCCGGGAACATATTTGGTACCATGCCGTGGTGGACATAGCGGGCAAATGTGGTCAGGATGTCTCTGGCATCCTGATAGCGTCCGGTAGCCAGAGTTAAGCCGGTGAGGGCAATCATGGTATCACGGCCCCAGTCGGTAAACCAAGGAAGTCCGGCAAGAACAGTCATCAGTCCGGTAGACTGCCGGTATGCAAGAAAATGGTCGGCGGCAATGGTCAGAGTCTCTGCCAGTTCATCATGGTAGCCAGCTTTTTTCTCTAACGCATCAAAACGTGCCATTTCTGCGGCAGCAGTGGCAAAAGCATCCTTTTCATAAGCATCTTCAATGGTGCAGACGATAGATATTTTCTTGCGGCATCCGGCGTCCAGCGGAAATTCAATCTGGTATGGCGTGTAGTTATCATCTAAAGC
>ENA-OPAV01002035-OPAV01002035.1-human-gut-metagenome-genome-assembly--contig:-NODE-2035-length-12306-cov-2.279651_pt1 | contig 12306 bp, 10 predicted proteins | sample MGYA00241056_ERZ501428 | MGnify/ENA primary metagenome ERZ501428 (study PRJEB25962, sample SAMEA2042621) | human gut metagenome | biome: human gut; feature: human-associated habitat; material: faeces... | reverse complement strand
CCCAAAGCCACTATCGGATAACGGCTGTAAATTCCCAATCCCGTGAAATAACTCCCCTCCGACCATTCGAGTTCGTAGGGAAATGCCTTGTAGTATTTCAGGTCGGGTATAAACGAATTGACAGCGGGTTTGGAGAGGTCGCCGCCGAGCTCCTGAAAACAAACGATATCGGTATTGTTGGCATTGACGAGGTCGGCTATCAACTGTACGGTGGGCTTTCCCTCTCCGGCGAAACGGTTGTTGAACCCCATCACATTGTAACTCATAACCACCAGTTCACTCCGCGAGGGTTTGGGCTCCGCATAACGCTTGCGCAGGTCGGGCCGGTAGAAACGGCCTGCCGCCCCGATTCCGAGCAGGAGCACCGCAGCCACACCGAACGCATACTTCTTCCATCGTACCACCCACCACAGCCCCAACAGTACCTCGGCGACATAGATGGCCGGAAAGACCAGGCCGGGAAAAGCGAATATCCATGCTTTGCGGGGGTCGATATACGCCGCCAGGTAGGCGGCAACGAGCAACAGCGTACACAAGACCGTCAGCACGAGCATGACGATGTCGATTATCCTGACAGCCAACGGAGCACCCGACCGCTGCCGTCGGGCCTTCTTCTGGTAATACCCGTAATCTTCCATGACAACCGCGGAGCGGTACCCGCTAATAATATATCCAACCCTTCTTCTTCCAATACCACAGCAGCAGCCAGCCGAAGAGCATGCCGCCCAGATGGGCGAAGTGGGCCACGCCGCCGCGGCCGCTGATGCCCGCTACGAGTTCGATGACACCGTATATCACCACGAACCATTTAGCTTTCAAAGCGATGGGTGGAAAAACAAGCATAATGACGTTGTTCGGATGAAGCAGGCCGAACGCAAGCAGCAGGCCGAATACCGCACCCGAAGCGCCTATCGTATAGGTATGCGCATAACGGGCGAGCAAGGCGGGCGGCACACCGGGGTCGGCAGCGGCAGCCGCATACTCTATCCAGTTCACCCCGAGCTGTATCAGCCCGGCCCCGATACCGCAGACGATGTAATAGGTGAGGAAACGCCGGCTGCCGAGGTCGTATTCCAATCCCCTGCCGAACATCCACAGGGCGAACATATTGAAGAAGATATGCCCGAAATTGGCATGCAGGAACATATAGGTCAGCGGCTGCCAGATATGGAAATCGCCCCCTTTCCAGAAACTCAGCGCCCCGAATTCGAGCAGCGCATTGCTTATCCTTCCCGGCAGCAGTATCTCCGCCAGAAAGACGAGAATGTTTATTATCAGCAGGTTCGCCACTACGGGCGGGGTTCTGAAAGCCCCGTTAGCTATCGCCATGACAATCTGTTTTTTCTTTCGTTCACACCGGCCCGCAGGCCGTAACCGTCCGCCCGTCTTCCGGCGGCACGCCGCTACTTTCGGAAAAGTTTCCTTATCTCATCCGGTGCCATCCGGACGAGGACCGGACGCCCGTCATAGGTATGGTTATACCGTCCGCCGTCGGAGAGCGCCTCCATGATAGCGGTCATCTCGCCTTCGGAGTAGCCGGAAGGCGCACGCTTCGCCCCGTCGCGGGCCAGTACGGCCGCCAGACGCTCCCGCCCCTCTTCGACAGGCTGCGTTCCGTCTGAAAGGGCATCCATGATGTCGTACAGCAAATCCTGTATCTCATCGACCGAGAAATCGGCGGGAATGCCCGTCACCTCGATGCTGTTTTCATCCCGTCTGACATACTCGAATCCCAGCGCGAGAAACTCCTCGTACCGGTCGGTCAACAGTGCGGTATCATCGGCCGAAAAGACGAGTACCTCCGGAAACATCAGTTTCTGTGTGACGGAGGTTTCGTTGCCCAGCATCACCCGGTAACGTTCAAACAGAATAGCCTCCCTCGCTCGCCGAAGGTCTACCAACACCAGCTCGCCGGAACAGGAGGTGGCCGCATAACCGCCTCCCAGCGCGAGTGCGCCACGGAAGCCTTCCGCCGAGTCGCCGAACGGCAGCTCTCCGCCGCCCGGTCCCTCCTCGATATACTCCAGCACGGAGCTGTCGAAACGCTCCACGGCATCGTCCCGACCGATACCGGCCAAAGTATCGTACCCGCCGGTAAAATCCGACAGCCCCGCCTGCGAACGCCGCCCCATCCCTTCGCTCCGGAAAGGGTTGTACGAAGGATTGGTCGCCGCGGGGGGTATCCGCTCTATCGGGCCCTCTTTCCTGACGGGAATCTCCACGCTTCCCCCATCGTCGAAATCCATGAACGAAACGGCTCCCGTTTTGGCGAGCGATTCCCGCACCGATGCGTGTATTATCTGCCATATCGCGGGCCCGTCGTCGAACCGTACCTCTATCTTCTGGGGGTGGATATTTACATCTATTTTGTCGGGGTCCACCTCGAAAAAGAGAAAATAGGAGGGCTGCGTTCCGGCGGGAATCAGCTTCTCGTAAGCCTGCATGACGGCTTTATGAAAATAGGGGCTCTTGAAGAACCGGCCGTTCACGTACATGTACTGCTCGCGGTTGGTCTGCTTGCTGGACGAAGGCTTTCCGACGAAACCGGTGATTTTCACCAGCGACGTCTCGGTTCCCACTTCCAGCAGATTGCCGGCGGCGTGCTTTCCGACAAGACCCACGATTCGCTGCTTGAGTCCCGAAGGATGGAGCGTGTACACCGGAGCATCCTCCCCGTAAAGCGAGAACGACATCTCCGGATGACACATGGCCACCCGCCTGAACTCTTCGGCGATATGACGCGGTTCGGTCGTACTCTTGTCCAGAGCCCGGCGTCGGGCCGGTACGTTGAAGAAGAGATTTTTCACCGCGAACTGGCTCCCGACCGGCGCCACGACATTCTCCTGCGACTGGAAGCGGCTTCCTTCGACGACCAACTGCGTGCCGAGCTCGTCCTCCGGCCGGCGCGTAGTCAGCTCCACATGCGCGATGGCCGCGATGGAGGCCAGCGCCTCGCCGCGGAACCCGAACGTATGCAGCGCATAGACATCCTCTATGCGCGTTATCTTGCTCGTCGCATGCTTGTCAAATGCCATCCGCGCATCCAGAGGCGACATACCCTCTCCGTCATCGATGACTTTGATAAGCTCCTTGCCCCCGTTGCGATAACTCACGGTGATGGCTGTCGCACCGGCGTCCACGGAGTTTTCCATCATCTCCTTGACCACCGATGCGGGACGGTTCACCACTTCTCCCGCCGCAATCTGGCTTGCGACGGTATCGGGCAGCAATCTTATCTTGTCTGGCATCCTGTAAACTGCGGAAAATTAAAACGGTCAACTGATTACCCACACCACGGCCACGACCAGCGCAGCGAGTATCACCAACAGGAAAAGCACGCTTCCCGTCCTTCTCCTGCCGCGCCGGCGGCCGGCCTCCGACTCCATCATGCGCTGCATTCTCCGCCGGCGCAGCATATCGCCGGGAACATACTCCCCCTCAGTTGCGGGACGCGCTCCGAGCAACTCTTCGCGCCGCTTCTCACGCGCCTCCTTCTCCGGGTCATAATAACGCGGCCGGTAATCGAACTGTCGCGGTTTGGGCGTATAAAAGAATCTTGCCATACTTCTGCGGGGTTACGTGACGTTGCCTTCGGTCCGAACGGTCATAATAACGCGCGTCCGTACCGTTCAAGTATCCGCTGCCGGAACCGAAAGTGCACGAACGCCGCTGTGACCGAACAAATATACTCCTTATCTGAAGAAATTCCGCATGCGCTCGAATATATTTTGTTCCGGCCGCGAGTTGTCGGGCGTGCCGAACGACGGACTCTGCGCAAGCTGTTCGACCGTCTTCCGCTCCTCGACAGAGAGTTTCGACGGCACGTCGATGTCAACCACGACCAGAATGTCGCCCCGGCCCCGGCCATTGATATCCGGAATACCCTTCCCGCGCAGGCGCAATACGCTCCCCGCCTTGGTCCCGGCCGCTACCTTCACCTTCGCACGGCCTTCCACGGTCGGAACCTCTATCGTTCCGCCCAGCACCGCCGTCGGTATCGAAATTTTATGGCTGTGCAGCAAGTCGTTGCCGTCGCGCACGAGCTGCGGGTCGCGCTCCTCCTCGATGACCACCAGCAAATCGCCGTTGATGCCGCCTCTGCGGGCCGCATTCCCCTTGCCGCTGACCGACAGCTGCATGCCTTCGCCCACACCGGCGGGTATCTTTATCTCCACGACCTCCTCGCCGCGTACGACACCTTCTCCCTTGCACTTGGGACACGGGTCGGTAATGACCTCGCCGCTGCCCTGACATGTAGGACAGGCACGCTGCGTCTGCGTCCGCCCGAAGAAACTGTCAACCACCTCGGTCACCACACCCGTTCCGTTGCAGGTCTTGCATTTGGAAACTCCCGAAGGGGTACGGGCCCCGCTGCCACCGCACTGGTCGCAGACGACGAACTTGCTTATCTTCAACTTCTTCGTCGTCCCGTTCACGATTTCCTTAAGCGTCAACCGTACCTTTACCCGCAGGTCGGAACCCCGGTTCACCCGACGGGCTCCGCCGGCTGAACCGCCCAAACCGCCAAAACCGCTGGTCGCTGCCCCGCACCATCATAGCTCCACCTCTGGAACGCCGCGAACGGCCGCGTCCACCAAAGCCCATATCGCCGAATATATCACCGAACTGGCTGAATATATCCTCCATGGAGAATCCGCCGCTGCTGTACGTTCCGCCGCCCGCCGGGCCGTTCATGCCTGCGTGTCCGAACTGGTCGTAACGCGCCTTCTTGTCCGGATTGCTCAGGACATCATACGCCTCGGCCGCCTCCTTGAACTTCTCCTCAGCCTCCTTGTCTCCCGGATTCTTGTCCGGATGGTATTTCAGGGCGGCCTTCCGATACGCCTTTTTTATCTCATCTGCGCTGGCGCTACGTTCCACGCCCAGCACCTCATAGTAATCCCTTTTTGCCATATCAAATCACGGGACGCAACGTCCCCGCCTCTTATCTTCTCTTTTACGATACCCGCCGCCGGGCCGGCTTTCCGTCCGGATACGGCGCTACTCGCCTACCACCACCTTGCTGTGGCGTATGACCTTGTCGTGCAGTTTGTACCCTTTCTGTACGACATCGACGATTTTCCCCTTCTGTTTCTTGTCCGGAGCCGGTATCTTCGCTACGGCTTCATGAAAATCGGTATCGAGCTCCTGCCCGAAAGCCTCTATCTCCGACAGCCCTTTGGTACGGAGCGTATCCCTCAACTTGTTCGAGATAAGCACCACTCCCTCACGGACAGCCTCCACGTCCGACGCCTTCTGCGTGGCATCAAGGGCCCGTTCAAGGTCGTCCATAACCGGCAACAATGCCTTGATGACATCCTCACCGGCGGAAGAGATAAGGTCCATCTTCTCCTTCAGCGTCCGTTTGCGGTAGTTATCGAACTCGGCCGAAAGCCTGACGTACTTATCGCGCCACTGCGCAGCCTCTTCTGCCATTTTTACAGCAGCGGAATCCTTTTCAGCCTCCTCTTCTGCCATCTTGACACCGGCGCCCTCCGTCGCTTCCTGCGGACCGTTTCCGGCGGCATCGGCAGGTTGTTCCTTAACTTCCTCTTGTTCTGACTTTTTCGTCTCCTTATCCTTACTCATGGCTATCTGTTTGATTTTTTCCGCCCTTACAGGCTCAAAATATATACCAAGCACACGCGGCCCACAATCATGCCACATGGAGCAGACAGAGTGCAAAATAACGGAAAATTAACGGGTTTAGAAAATTTCAGCCGAGGCCTTTCCTCCGGGGATGCAAAAAACACGTTCCGGGAGGTATATTCCCGGAACGACACAACACAACTAAAACTGATAAAATCTGACACAGACCGCCGTATACGGACGGCCTATCTCTTTGCTGCAAAACCTTTTCCTTTCTTTTACAGTATCCCTCTCACACTGCATCCGCACGACATACTCCGGTAAAGCACGGGATTACCGCCACAAAAATAATCTGTTTTTCTCGACTTTCAAATATTATTTATCGTTAATCAATAATAATATATCAAATTCCGCATCATACCATCCCCGCATTCCGCACCTGCGCATCCTGCCGCATCGAGACGACCGGAAAACTGTACACCGCCGTATTTTAATAGACGGACAACCTCTCTTTCCTATAACAACCGAAAGAGATAATTTTCTCATACGCACCATATGCGATACATAATAATATTTATTGCAAATATAAATAAATAACAATATACTATGCAATACACACAATACATTTTTTCGATAAAAAACACGAAAAATGTTGCGGGAATAAAAATTTAGCCCTATTTTTGCTCCGCTTTTTCAAGGAATATTGGGCTATGGTGTAATGGTAACACTACAGATTCTGGTCCTGTCATTCTTGGTTCGAATCCAGGTAGCCCAACAGGAAAAGCGAAAGGGAGGTACGGATATCGTATCTCCCTTTCTGTTATACGGGTGCGACCCAGGCTCGTCCGCGCCGCAGCACATGCCCCCATGCACGACGGCCTGGGTCAGGAAACGGCCGAATGCCGCATGGAGTGCCGGCGTCCGATACGAAAAACTGCCGCAATCACCACCGCTGTCAGAATCTCCGACAGGGGCAGGGCCAGCCAAATGCCCACTGCACCCAACGCCCTGGGGAGCAGAATAAAGCTCGGTATCAGAAACATGAATCCGCGCAGCATGGCAAAACACGTAGCAGGCAGCACCTTCCCGATGCTTTGGTAATACCCTACCACGGCAAGGTTCGCAATAAAGAAAATGAACCCCGCCCCGATATAGGGGAACCCCTCTATCGCAATACGTGCGGCGATATCGCCAGGATTCAGGAAAAGTCCCACGAGCTGTTTCGGGAAAAGCACGAAAGCGGCCGTCGCCACCGTACCGCACATCAGAGCAGCAGTCAATGAAGCTCCCAGAGTCGCATGCACCCGTTCCGTCTTTCCGATGCCCGCATTGAAACTGATAATCGGCTGGGCAGACTGCGCGATGGCATTTCCTATCATAAAGACGAAGGGCAGATAGTAACAGCTCACGCCGAAAGCCCCCACTCCATCGTCCCCGAGATACTGCATGAAGACGTGGTTCCCGACGAACATCAGCGTCGCCATCGTCGCCTCGCCCAGCAGCGCCGAAAATCCCAGCCGACATTGGCTGCCTATGTTCCGTCCGAAAAATGCGAAGGCCTTCTTGCCGAACCGCAGGCGGCACAGACGCAGGTGCCGCGCCCGAAACGTCAAGTAACCCGCCGCGATGCACGTTCCCGTCAGGCAGCTTATCGAAGTCGCGAATGCCGCCCCCCTCACGCCCCAGCCGAAAGGAAAAATAAAGAGCCAGTCGAGCACCACATTGACGAAAGCAGCAAGCAGGCTGCACCACATGGCGAGTTTCGGAGCACCGTCCAGACGCAGGGCGAACATGGCGACCGCCGTCCACAACGTAAAGAGCATCGAAGGGGCGAACCAGACGAGATAATCCACCACCATCGGCAGCAAATAGGCCGTCCCCTCCGGAAAAAGCATGACGGCGCCGACCAAGGGCAGAGCGACGGCCGTCACGAAAAGCAGCGCCTGGGTGACATTCACACGCGCCATGCGGGCCCTGCCCCTCGAAAGGCAAAGGGATGCGGTTATCGAACTGCCCATTCCCACCATCAGGCCGAAGCCCGTCAGCACCATCAGCAGCGGCACACAGATATTGACCGCCGCGATTCCATTGCTCCCCACGCCGTGTCCGATAAAGATGCCGTCTATCGTCGTCACTGCCGACACGCCCAACATGCCGAGCAGGGTGGGAAAAAATACCTGCCCGAACAAGACCGAAATCTTCTCGGTACCCCATTCAATCGTCTTCTGTTTCATACTGCAACATTTCGGTTGGCAAGACGCCCGCCGCACCGCCCCAACGAGAAGTGCCGAATAAGCCGATTGGTTCTACCCAGCCATCTTATCCGGCACCTCCGCCCTCCGATGAGGATTACAAAACGTCCTGTTTTCGTTATGTCGCCGCAAAGATGGGTCAAATAATCCGGACGTCCAAACCCTCTTCCGACCCCGGCCGGCGGACCGCTGGCAGGGTATTTGATACCTGAACCGGAAACGACAAAACTCGAATCAAAAAAATACAGGCTATGAAAAAGGAAGAGAAGCTATCGGCGGAGCTCCGCGAGAAGGTGGCAGAGGTCAGACTCGACAATGAGGGAAAACCGGAAAACCAGAAGGTCACACGCAAAGAGGTCGCAGCGGAGGTCAAAAAGATAAACCCCGACTGCAACAGTCTCGACCGGGGATAACGACCGACGGCTACACGACCCGGAACATCCCGGCCGGCAGCGACAGCACTCCCGTCTCCGCAGTGTAAAGACGGCTGCCAAACTCCGCAGGCGGCGCGAAAACATTCGCGCCGCCTGTTCCGTATTGCGGCCGATAGGTCTCCGCGAAACACCCGCCGCCCGTCGGGGAAATAGGGCTTCCCCCTGCATTTTACGCAACCAATGCAACAAAACGCCTCCTTCATGCATCATACGGATAAACGGGATGTTCTACCCGCCCGTTAAACGAACCTAAACCGAATACCATGAACTTCAAAAGACTGTTCTCTGCGATGTTTGCTATCGCATGGGCTACCGCCTGTACCACCACCTGTCCACCACCTCCTCCGCCGCCTCCACCACCGCCACCGTCGGGGCCTCCCCTGTTCACCGAACTCTCCGGAGCAGAATATTACGGTGACAAGTTCGGCGGCGACGTCGGCTACTACCGTCTCACCTTCACCGAAGGGGATTACGAACTCCGAATAGGACTGTTCTCCTGCACGGTAGACGAAACCATCTTCGCCATCAGACTGGTCGCCGGCACCTACGAATATGCCGAGCGGGAGTCGCTTTGCATCAAAACCTTCTTTCCCGCCGATAACACGGCGGACGAAGGCTCGCTGCTCATGGACCACGGTACCCCCATACCCCTCACGGACGGACAGCTCTCCATCCTCTCCTCTGCGGGCGGCTACCTCATCCGCGGAGAGTTCTACGCCGGCGAACAGCTTATCCAATGCAAATACAGCGGTCCCATCCACATCGACGACCGGAGCGACCGGTTTCTGCACCGAGCCGACAGGCTCTCCCTCCGATACATAGGCGGATATCCGCTCCATGCACCGCGACACGGCCTGCTGCATATCGTCATGGAGCATTCCGAAACTCCCGGCGAAGGACTGCAGTTGGCCCTGACCGTTCCCTTGCCCGAAGAGGGTAGCTACCCGGCCGACAACGTGACGCTCCCGACGGGCATCTTCCACGTCTCCACGGATTGGGAGCGCACTTACAGAGTGCTGAAAAGTTATGCCAATGAATTTCAGACACTCGAATACACCCTTGTCGACGGAACAATCGCCTCCGGCATACTCATCGACGACGGCACCATCTCCATCACCGACGACGAAGGCATCTATAAAATCTCTACCGAACTGACAGGCATCCGTTTCACCGTAACGGACGGTTCCATACATCTGCACCAACGGAGCGATATCATCCGTTGGGAGTTCGAAGGCGTACCGCCGACACACGCAATAGACATGACCGCTCCCGCCTCTTCGCTCGACAGCGACCTACAATTGACCGGTTTGTCACTTTTCCGGGCCGACACCGACGACTCATGGCCGCCCCGCGACAAAAAGGGAAACGTTCCGGGAAGATTCTGGCGCATCCTGCTGTATGAAGAGGGAGTAACGGTTCTGACCGCCCCCGACGGTACCCTCTCCGTCAGCGGCGAGGGAGACCTGATAGGTATTCAGCTACTGGCCGACTCGGCCGCACCCCTACCGCTGGGCAGCTACCCGCTGTACGACCGGTACGAAATCCCCGAATCCGCGGGATATGCCCTGCCGGGAACTCCGGAGGTAAACTGCGGGCAGGCGTCGATATTCGATACGGGTGCCGGCTGCTGGTATGCGCACTTTGCCCCCGACAGCACGGGAACATCCGCCCCGACTCTCCGTGCAGGAGCCGTCCAAGGCGAAACGATACTCTGCGAAACGGCCGACGGCCAATTGCAAATCGACCTTTCGCTGAAAGATAAATACGGCCACGCCGTGACGGGGAATTTCCTCTACCCTCTTTCTCCGGAGGAGGTGTTCCCACCAGCCGGAGAAGCACCGGAAGCACCCTGAACAGGCGACACGGCAGACGGAACCTGCGGCACAGCCTCTCCTACCGGGAAAAAAGCGGGCAGGCCCCGACGGACCTGCCCGATATAACCCGACGAATGTCACCGCAGGAAATGACTATTGGACGAACAGGGCCTCCGTCCTGCCGATGATATCCGTTTCGGAAGCCGTCAGAGGGAATACGATGGAGGGTTTCAGATACCACATCTGCCGGCCCGCCTTGTAGCGTCTCTCCCCGCCTCCGGTCACGTTCAGCATGACGACATCCTCCCTGCCTACCTTGCCCTGCTTCACGGCTTGTATCAGCGAATCCACCGCCACCGCAGCGGCATGGTGTATGTCGATGCCCTCCGTCTGCTCGAAAAGTTTGGCCGCCCGGCGAAGGGCCGCATTGGTCGAAACGAAGAAATCGCCGCCGCTCTCTTTCAAGGCATCGTACAATCCGCCCGCCAGACCGTAAGGGGGACGGCGGTTGGATAGCACCTTGGCATCGATGATACCCGCATCGCGGCGTGCGCGGTGGTCGTCGTAGGGCAGCATGTGCCGCGAGTCGGCCCGCCACGCATCGTACATCGGAACGAAGGGAGCGTTCTGCGAAACCATGAGCTTCATACGGTTGGGGCCGAAGCGACCGTCCGCCTCCAGGCGCATGGCCGCTTCCCATGCGGCGATGGCGCCCGTTCCACTGCCCACGGCCTGGAAATAGTAGTCCGGGATACGCCCGATGAAGGCCGCCGCAGAAAGCACCGTGGTCGCCATACCGTCGCGGCGCGCCACATTCTTGGCACCTCCTTCGGCGATGAAACGCCCCGATTTGAGCGCCACATTGCTCAGATGAATGGCATCGAAATAATCGCCACCCTTCTGGGCGGCTATCAGCTTCACGCAGTCGTTGAGCGGTTCCTCGAACCACAGCGCATCGAGATTGTCCTCCGGTACGCTCAGCAGCAGCGGTATATTGTTTTCCGAACACACCTTCGCGAACGCACGCGCGGTATTGCCCGCCGAGGCCACGACAAGTATGCGTCCGGCCGACTCGTCGAAACGGCCGCATACGCTGTACGCCTCGGTCTCCTTGAAGGAACAGGTGGTCATCTCCGCCCCCTTTTCCGGGAAATAGCCGCTGAACGTAATATAGAGGTTATCGAGTCCCAGATGGGCGGCCAGTCCCTCGCTTTTGTAGGTTACCGGTGCGGCCGACCCCTTCAGGGTACGCCGGACGGGAAGCCAGTCGCAGAACTTGTAAATTCCGCTGTCGTCGCTCCGTATATCGATGCACTTCACTTCATATTCGGTTCTGATAAGGGAAGGGGTATTGCACTGCCTGTCCTCAAGCACCAGACCATCGTCTTCGAACACGCGTCCCGTAGCCACACAGCGCAGTTTATACTTCGTAGGCCGGAAATCTTCCATATCTATCTATTTGGTTTGGACTGCAAATATAGCAAAATTATATTCGCTGAAATACGAAAGTGCATGTCGGGCCAAAGGCCGGCGCACGCTCGCAAAGCAATTCGTTTGAAGCAAATATAAAAAACATATTCGATGAAAACCGAAAACGGTCGTCGGGCGAAAACCTGGCCTGAGGTCGCTCTCCTCACGACATTCTGTCACGGAAATCGCGGTAACCGAACCGTTTTACCACTTCCAGCTTCCCGTTTTCATGCACAATGGCTATCGAGGGGTGGGAAACCCCGTTGAACATCGTGGTCTTCACCATCGTGTAGTGTATCATATCCTCGAACACCACCCGGTCGCCCACCGAAGGTTCCGTATCGAACGCCCAGTCGCCCTTGTAGTCGCCCGCCAGGCAGCAGTTGCCGCCCATGCGCCAGCGCACCTCCCCGGGCCGGGGCTCGTGCGCCCCCACGATGGCGGGCTTGTAGGGCATCTCCAGCGTATCGGGCATGTGGCATGCGAACGAAACGTTCAGCATCGCCGTATTCACCCCGCCATTGCGGACAATATCCTCCACTGTCGCAACGAGCCATCCCGTACGCCATGTGAACGCACTCCCCGGTTCCAGAATGATGCGCAGGTGGGGATACCGCGCGCGGAACCCGCGCAGGATATCGATAAGTTCCTCCTCGTCGTAATCTTCCGCCGTCATCAGATGGCCGCCGCCCATGTTCACCCACCGCACCTGCGGCAGCAGGTGGCCGAACCGCTCCTCGAACGCCC
>ENA-OPAV01002027-OPAV01002027.1-human-gut-metagenome-genome-assembly--contig:-NODE-2027-length-12342-cov-2.332547_pt1 | contig 12342 bp, 4 predicted proteins | sample MGYA00241056_ERZ501428 | MGnify/ENA primary metagenome ERZ501428 (study PRJEB25962, sample SAMEA2042621) | human gut metagenome | biome: human gut; feature: human-associated habitat; material: faeces... | reverse complement strand
GCCTGCCGGAATAGAAGTGCAGGGAACGAAACAGACTTTCTCCATTCCTGCCGTGCAAATAGAGGACTCACCGCGCTTTGAATGGCGTGGCTTTATGCTGGATGCTTCCCGTCACTTCTGGAATAAAGATGAAGTGAAACATATACTGGACCTGATGTCCTTGTATAAACTGAATAAGTTCCACTGGCATCTGACAGATGATCAGGGATGGAGAATGGAGATCAAAAAGCACCCGAAGCTTACAGCCGGACAACCTTTTTATACTCAGGAAGAACTAACCGATCTGATTCATTATGCAGCTGAACGCCATATTGAAATAATCCCGGAACTGGACATTCCCGGGCATACGGTCGCTGTATTAGCCGCTTATCCGGAATTGGGATGTACACATACCGATACCATTGAAAAGAATGTGGGTAAAACAGTAGATTTAATGCTTTGCGCCAATAATGAAAAGGTATACACGGTATACAAAGACATTATTGACGAAGTAAGTGCTCTCTTCCCTTCACGCTATATCCATTTGGGAGGCGACGAGGCAGTAATAGAAAAAAACTGGACCAAATGCGAACGCTGCCAAAAGATGATGAAAGAACTGAAATATGAAAAAGCATCTCAGTTAATGATTCCTTTCTTCGACCGAATGCTCAGTTTTGTACGGGCAGATGGAAAACAGCCGATCCTTTGGTGCGAACTGGATAATATTCGTATGCCTGCCAATGACTATCTGTTTCCTTACCCCAAAGATGTGACACTCGTAAGCTGGAGATACGGATTGACACCTACTTGCCAGGAGCTGACCCGACAGCACGGCAACCCTCTGATCATGGCACCGGGAGAATTTGCATATCTCGATTATCCCCAGTTTAAAGGTGATCTTCCGGAATTCAACAATTGGGGAATGCCTGTCACAACGCTCGAAACTTGTTATCAATTTGACCCGGGATACGGAAGACCTGCATCCGAACAAGCACATATTCTGGGCGTAATGGGAACGCTTTGGGGAGAAGCAATAAAAGATATCAACCGGGTAACGTACATGACCTATCCTCGCGGACTGGCATTGGCAGAAGCCGGATGGACCCAAATGGAACATCGCAGCTGGGACTCTTTCAAAGAACGGTTATATCCGAACCTGACCAATTTAATGAAAAACGGTGTTTCAGTGCGCGTGCCGTTTGAAATAGTAAAAAGAAAATAATTATTATCCAACATAAACTGTGAATGAGCGAACTTATTGTCTATAAAGCCTCTGCCGGTTCCGGGAAAACATTCACCCTGGCCGCTGAGTATATCAAGTTGCTAATACAAAACCCGCGTGCCTACCGCCAGATATTGGCAGTGACTTTCACCAATAAAGCTACTGCCGAAATGAAGGAACGTATTCTCAGTCAGCTATATGGAATACATATAGCTGACCCGGACTCGGATGCGTACCTAAAACGCATCATCGCTGAGACAGGCCGTTCGGAAGATGAAATACGAAAAACAGCTGGCATAGCTTTGAGCTACATGCTCCATGATTACAGCCGGTTTCGTGTCGAAACCATCGATTCCTTTTTCCAATCCGTCATGCGTAATCTGGCCCGCGAACTTGAGCTGAGTCCCAACCTGAATATCGAGCTGAATAATATTGAAGTATTAAGTGATGCCGTAGACAGTATGATTGAAAAATTGGGCCCTAATTCACCGGTATTGGCATGGCTACTTGACTACATAAACGAACGCATTGCTGATGACAAACGCTGGAATGTTTCGGATGAGATTAAAAATTTCGGACGCAATATTTTTGATGAAGGGTATATTGAAAAAGGTGACGGTCTCCGTCAACGTCTTCGCGACCCGAATGTAATCCGCGAGTATCGCAAGACATTAAAAGAGATGGAAACAGCCGCTCTTGAACAAATGAAAGATTTCGCTCAGCATTTTGAAAATTTACTTCCCAGCCAATCGCTAAAGCCAACTGATTTAAAAAACGGTGCTAAAGGGATAGGAAGCTACTTTAATAAGCTCAGGAATGGCATATTGGGGGACGAAATAGCGAATGCAACCGTAGTAAAATGTCTGGAGGAGGAAACAAACTGGGCTGCCAAAACTTCCAGATACTATACTGACATTATCGTATTAGCCTCCTCCATCTTAATGCCGCTTCTGCAAGATGCTGAGCAACATCGCTCACGCAATAACCGGATTGTAAACAGTTGCCGGCTCTCAATGCAACATTTAAACAAAGTACAACTATTGGCTAATATTGATGAAGAGGTACGTCAACTAAATCGTGAAAACAATCGCTTTCTCCTTTCAGACACCAATGCTCTGCTCCATCAACTGGTAAAAGACGGAGACTCTTCTTTTGTGTTTGAGAAAATCGGAACAAACATCCGTAATGTGATGATTGACGAATTTCAGGATACCAGCCGGATGCAATGGGATAACTTTAAACTGTTGCTTCTTGAAGGCCTCTCACAAGGAGCGGACAGCTTGATCGTTGGTGACGTCAAGCAATCTATATATCGCTGGCGAAACGGTGATTGGGGCATCCTGAACGGATTGAACAAACGCCTTGGATACTTTTCCATCCGTACAGAAACACTGAAGACCAACCGACGAAGTGAAACCAACATCATACGGTTCAACAACAGTATCTTTACGGCTGCTGTAGATTATCTGAACGAAATACACAATAAGCAATTGGGAAGCATTTGTGAGCCTTTAATTAATGCATATGCTGATGTAGAGCAAGAATCCCCCCGGAACGAACAAAAAGGATACGTTAAAGTCGAGTTTCTCGAATCAGATGAAAAACACGATTATACCGAACAAACCCTTATCAGCCTCGGAACGGAAGTAGAACATCTGATACAATCGGGTATAAAGCTGAACGATATCGCCATTTTGGTAAGAAAGAATAAAAGTATCCCCCGCATTGCCGATTACTTTGACAAACAACTGCATTATAAGGTTGTGTCTGACGAAGCTTTCCGGCTCGACGCTTCACTTGCCATCTGCATGATGCTGGATGCCCTGCGCTATCTTTCCGATCCGGAAAATCGGATTGTAAAAGCTCAACTTGCAACTAACTATCAGTTACAAGTACTTCATACCGAAAACAATCTTAATTCACTGCTCTTCCATAAGGCTGAAGAACTATTGCCTTCTGTTTTTCTGGAAAGGATGACAGAACTCCGCCTGATGCCTCTCTACGAATTACTGGAAGAACTTTTCAACCTCTTTGAGCTGCACCGCATCAAGCAGCAGGATGCTTATTTATTTGCTTTCTTTGATGCAGTGACCGATTATCTTCAAAGCCACTCTTCAGATCCGGACAGCTTTATCCGATACTGGGACGAAACTTTATCTGGTAAAACAATACCAAGCGGTGACGTAGAAGGCATACGTATCTTCTCCATCCATAAGTCCAAAGGGTTGGAATTTCATACAGTACTTCTCCCCTTCTGCGACTGGAAAATGGAAAATGAAACAAATAATCAACTCGTTTGGTGCGTACCCCAAGAGTCTCCTTTCAACGAGTTAGATATTGTACCGGTAAACTATTCTTCTGCGATGGCAGAATCGGTATACCGGAATGACTACTTGCACGAGCGCTTGCAACTTTGGGTAGACAACCTGAACCTGCTCTATGTAGCATTTACCCGTGCGGGCAAGAACCTGATTATCTGGAGTCGGAAAGGACAAAGAAACACAATGTCTGAGTTATTGGCCGGAGCATTACCGCAAGCAGCCTGTAAGTTGGAGCAAGAATGGGACGAGGAGCAAGTATATGAGTTTGGTGACCTCTGCCCGTCCGAAGATGAAAAAATGGTCGATTCAGGCAACAAGCTTACACGCAAACCTGAGAAACTTCCGGTTAGCATGGAATCCATGCATCCGGATATTGAGTTCCGGCAATCAAACCGTTCAGCCGATTTCATAAAAGGACTTTCCGAAAAAGAATCGGATGACCGCTTCATAAATCATGGACAATTATTGCATACACTGTTTTCTGCCATTGAAACGAAAGAAGATATAGAATCTGCCATCCAAAAACTGGTATTCGAAGGTGTTATCGGCAGCAAAGAGACAGAAGAGGAAATACGTACTTTGACCATGAAAGCCTTCTCTCTGCCTGAAGTACAGGAATGGTATTCCGGCGAGTGGAAATTGTTTAACGAATGCGCCATCATCTACAAAGATAAAGGAGTATTGCAAACCAGGCGCCCTGACCGAGTGATGATGAAAGACGGGCAAGTCGTCGTAGTGGATTTTAAGTTTGGTAAAGAAAATAAGAAGTACAACAAACAGGTGAAAGGATACATGCAACTCCTCTCCCGAATGGGATATAAAAACATCACAGGCTATCTGTGGTATGTGGAAGAAGAAATAATTGAAAAAGTATGAAAACATTTCTCCAGTTGGTCGCACAGGACCTCTATAGCAAGATAGGGAACGATCTGTCACGTACAGCTATCGTTTTCCCAAATAAACGTGCCAGCCTGTTCTTTAACGAGCATTTAGCCAACCAATCCGATCAACCACTTTGGTCACCTGCTTATGTGAGCATCAGCGAACTGTTCCAACAGCTTTCAGTCTTGAAGTTAGGAGATCCGATTCGTCTGGTATGTGAACTCTACAAGGTATTCCATGAAGAAACGAAAAGCGAAGAATCACTTGACGATTTCTACTTCTGGGGTGAGCTACTGATAAGCGACTTCGATGACGTGGACAAAAATATGGTTGATGCCGACAAGCTATTTACCAATCTTCAGGACCTGAAAAACGTCATGGACGATTACAACTTTCTCGACGAAGAGCAAGAACAAGCGATCCAACAGTTTTTCCTGAATTTCTCTATTGAAAAGCGAACACTGTTAAAGGAGAAATTTATCTCACTTTGGGATAAATTGGGTAATATATATCGTCAGTACCGAAGGAATCTGGAAGAATCAGGACTTGCATATGAAGGTATGCTCTACTGGAACGTCATTGAACACCTTGAGCCTGAATCATTGAAGTACGATCGTTACGTATTTGTCGGCTTCAATGTACTGAACAAAGTAGAGACCCACTTCTTCCGGCAATTGCAGAGTACGGGAAAGGCCCTGTTCTATTGGGACTACGATGTATTTTATACTCAACTTCCTTCACAACACAAACAACGCCACGAAGCCGGAGAATTTATAAATCGTAATCTCAAACTGTTCCCCAACGAGCTTCCGGCCGAATTGTTTGATGAATTGAGAAAACCCAAGAAGGTCCGTTTTATCTCTTCACCCACCGAAAATGCTCAGGCCCGTTATCTGCCCGAATGGATCAGGGAGAACCTGAGTAGTGAAGAAAAAGAAAATGCTGTCGTTCTATGTAATGAAGCCTTACTCCTTCCTGTCTTGCATTCCATCCCGGAAGAAGTAAGGAACGTTAATATCACCATGGGATTTCCACTGGCACAAACGCCGGTATATAGCTTTATCAATGCCATACTCGAACTGCAAGCCAGCGGATACCGTACAGAATCAGGAAGATACACTTATGAGGCCGTACAAACTATATTAAAACATCCGTATACCCGTCGTCTTTCGGACAATGCCGAACCATTGCAACGGGAACTCACTAAAACCAACCGCTTTTATCCTTTTCCTTCCGAATTAAAGAAAGACAGGTTTCTGGATTTATTATTCACTCCCCGTAATGGCATTCGGGAGCTCTGTATTTACATAACGGAATTACTGAAAGAGGTATCTATTCTATACCGTCATGAGCAGGAGAATGATGATATTTTCAACCAACTGTACCGTGAATCTCTTTTTAAGAGTTTCACTCTGGTAAACAGGTTACTCAACTTGATTGACAACGGTGAATTGCAAGTGCGTATAGATACTCTGAAACGCCTGCTGAACAAAATATTAAATGCCGCCAATATCCCCTTCCATGGTGAACCGGCCATAGGAATGCAGATAATGGGAGTTTTGGAAACACGCAATCTTGATTTTCGTAATCTGCTCCTCCTCTCGCTTAATGAAGGACAGTTACCTAAATCGGGAGGCGAATCATCGTTTATTCCATATAACCTACGTAAGGCTTTCGGCATGACTACCATTGAACACAAGAATGCAGTTTATGCCTATTATTTCTATCGCCTGATTCAGCGGGCAGAAAATATCACCCTGATGTATAACACTTCATCGGATGGACTAAACCGGGGAGAATGGTCACGCTTTATGTTACAGTTCCTTGTAGAATGGCCACACGAAACCAGTTACGAATTCCTTGAAGCCGGTCAGTCTCCTCAAAAAAGCCGGGAGATAACGATCGAGAAAACGCCTGCAATACGAAGCCGCATGCTGAACAGGTATAATTTCAATCAGAATCCGAAGGCGCTCCCGCTCTCTCCATCGGCCCTGAATGCCTATCTGGATTGCAGCCTGCGATTCTATTACCGTCACGTGGCCGGATTGAAAGCACCGGATGAAGTAAGTGCAGAGATCGATTCCGCACTGTTCGGTACCATTTTCCATCGCTCGGCAGAATTGGCATACGGCGAATTAAGTGCTAACGGAAAAGAGATACGGAAAGAGGATTTAGAACGCCTGCTACGGGATGATGTCCGCATTCAAGGATATGTAGACCGTGCATTTAAAGAAGAATTTTTCCACGTCCCCCTTGACGAACGCCCCGAATACAACGGAGTACAGTTGATCAATTCAAAGGTAATCAGTTCCTACCTTCGCCAGTTATTGCGCAATGATCTGGCCTATGCACCTTTCTCCATGGCAGGAATGGAAGAACCCGTAGAAGAATCGTTGGAAGTAAACACACCGGAAGGAACCATCAAAATCAAAATAGGCGGAACGATAGACCGCATGGATTGTAAAGAAGACACTCTCCGGATTGTGGACTACAAAACCGGAGGAAGTCCCAAGACACCGGCCAATATCGAACAGTTATTCATCCCCGCCGAAGGGAGGCCTAATTATATTTTCCAGACATTCCTGTACGCTGCCATCATGAGCAGAAAGCAGTCACTGAAAGTAGCTCCTGCCCTACTCTACATTCATCGGGCAGCCAATGAAAGTTACTCTCCGGTCATTGAGATAGGCGAACCCCGTAAACCCAAAATACCCGTAAATAACTTTGCCTTCTTTGAAGATGAGTTCCGAGAGCGGTTACAGAGGTTACTGGAAGAAATATTCGGAGCGGAAACACCCTTTACACAAACAGAAAACACGAAAGCCTGCGAATACTGCGACTTCCGTGCTTTATGCAAAAGATAAAGCACTGTGCTCACTGTCCGTATGCATAGTGCTTATAGACCATATGCTCGGTGCCTACGGATCGTATGCCCGGTGCTTACAAACCGTATACCCTATACTTGGGAATCATCGGCATGGATGCCGGATCAATCATATCTTGGCCGACTGCAAAGCAGCCATCACCAATCGAATATCCGCATAGGAAACCTCGTCTCCCAAAGCTGCTTTTATAAACGTAATGCCACGGGCATCGGCATTCTCCTGCAAATAGCGGGTTATTTTATCTACTTTCTCCCGGGATACCAATTGATCGACTTTAACGACTCCCGAACGTACATAATGCTCCAGATGTCCCGCAATAGTTCCGGTTACCAACTCGCGCTTCCTGGCAATCTCTTCGATATCCATCCCTTGGCGAAACATGGAATAACTTATCTCTTTTGTATCTATCCGAGGAGTTTTAGCCGCCAATTCTGCAACCACATCTGTACCCGAGCTTTTGGTCTTTTTGGCTCTTTTGACAGGTACTTCCGGCATTTCCGGCTGATGTATTTTATTTTCGGTCACATACCGATTTACCATGTCCAACAGAATATCACCATACTTCTCCGCTCCTTTTTTTCCAAAATAAGGAATACGTACCAAAGAAGCTATATCCCGAGGTAAAAGATTGACGATACCCAATATCGCTTTCTGTTGAATAACCGTATACACAGGAAGCCCGGCCTTAGCTGCTTCTGTATTTCGCCATGCTATTAGCTGTTTATAGAGATCCGGATGAAGAATGTCCGTAGGTACTTCTATCTTTTCTCCCCGATCTGCTTTCGTGGCAGACGAGGATGTACGTGATTTGGAAGCGCCGGTATCTCCCTTTCCGCTTCCCTCAATTGTAAGTACCGCTTTCCGCTTCAAATAGGAAGGCACGGTAAAGCCCTCTTTTTCTGTAAGCAGAAGAGTCCCTTTCTTTATATATAATGCCGATTGAAGCGCTGCCAAAGCTTCGCTGAATTTTTTCTTCAATTCTTTATTGTCCGTTTGGATTTTAGTGCCAGCCACCAACGGAGAAAGTATTTCCTCCAACTGCCCGGCAAAATAATGTGCACCGGATATCAGACGCTGTTGCAAGCGATCATCGTGCATATAATCACCGGAAGCATTTACCAACTCCGTATATTGCAATTGAAAAGTATCTCCCACTTTCACAATTTTCGTTTTATATAATTCATCCGCTTCCTTATATCGCTCCAGCAATTTGGGATAAAGCCGGTACAAATGCTCATCCAAGAGACGGAGTACAAGTGCAAAATGACGCTCCAGAGAGTGAAAATCAAATTGTTCGCAAAGTAATTCATAGAAATAACGGTGCTGCAACTTATTCAGTTTTTCCTTATCGGGTGACAGCGTTTCCACCTCACGGGTGAATTCATCGATCGTATCATCACTGATAATCGCCTCTTTCCGAAGCGGAGAACCTAAGACAAGCCCTTCAAGGCTTTTGCAACGGCTTAACGCAACATACACCTGCCCGTGCGCAAATGAAGCATTGGCATCGATAATAGCCCGTTCAAAAGTAAGTCCCTGGCTTTTATGAATCGTAATAGCCCATGCCAAACGGATGGGATACTGCCGGAAACGCCCTTCCACTTCTTCCGTAATTTCCTTCGTTTCAGGATTCAACGTATATTTACTATTGGTCCATTCTTCCGTTTCCAAAAGAAAAGATTCATCATCTCCGTTTCCACGCACCATGATACCGTCTTTGGACACGCTTGTTACCAGACCGATCTTTCCATTATAAAACCGATGTTCGCCGGAAGAATCATTTTTGATAAACATAATCTGTGCTCCCTTCTTCACAGTCAATACCTCATCGGCTGGATAAGCGGATTCGGGAAACGTACCTTCGGTTTTTGCCCGAAAACTATAAGCCTGTCCCGGTAAGGCTACCAGTTGGCGGTCGTTATATTGCTGGGCTTGATAATTATGGGTGGTCAGACGGATGTATCCCTCTTCTTCCTTCGGACGAAAACCGGGAAGATAACGCTTGTTCAGTTCCGTAAGCACCGAATCGTCAGCGGTATTTTCACGTATCCTGTTCAATAAATTCACAAAGGCAGTATCACTCTGGCGATAGATATGCTTTAATTCGATGGTCACATATTCCGTTTCACGCAAAGCCCGGCTACCGAAGAAGAAAGCCGTGTCATAATACGGTTTCAACAACTGCCAGTCATCCTCTTTCACAACAGGAGCCAACTGCTGAAGATCGCCGATCATCAAAAGTTGTACACCACCAAACGGTTTATACCGGTCGCGATACTGACGTAACACGGCATCGATGGCATCCAGCAAATCAGCACGTACCATACTTATTTCATCAATCACCAAAAGGTCCAAGCTACGGATGATATTGATCTTCTCTTTCCCGAATTTATGGAAAGTCTGGGCAGACGTAAATTTAGTATCAGGCACATAAGGTGCAAAAGGCAGTTGAAAAAAAGAATGCATCGTTACTCCGCCTGCATTGATAGCGGCAATCCCCGTAGGTGCCACCACTACCATACGTTTCGGTGATTTGGCTTTCAGTTCTCTGAGAAAAGTAGTTTTACCTGTGCCGGCTTTTCCTGTCAGAAACAGATGCGTACCCGTATTTTCGATAAATTGCCAGGCGAGCTGTAAATCCGGATTGTTTTCCATACGATCTATAATTGCTTTGTTTTTCTGCCAAAGATACGGAAAACGATGATTATTTCGCCAAAAGGTGGTTTTAACTTTGTATCTTTTTATCAGTTTCACAACGGATCATTTAATAACCACTTAGGCATAAAGCAATATTCTGAAAGAATTTATATCGAGAGAATAAAAAAAGAGATTAAAACGGAGTGGACACATCATTATAAAACATCACACATCAAAGAAATCTCCACATCAGTTTTAGAAGAATATCTGATAAAAGTCGATAAAATAAAAAAGAGTCATCTGCTTTTTATAGCAGACAACTCCTTTTCAAATATTTACTTAAGGCAAGATTATTTCATCGATCCCCCGATAATATCCAGCAACTCATTCGTTATCGCCTGCTGGCGTCCCTTATTATACTGCTTGGTCAAATCCTGAATCAGTTCATTCGCATTATCCGTTGCCACTTGCATAGCCAATGTACGGGCAGCATGCTCGGATGCATTAGAATCCATAGCGGCTGTAAAAACCTCCTGGCACAATACTTTCGGAATCAAATCGGCGATAAACTGCTCGACTGACGGTTCGACAATATAATCGTTCATTACCTGATTTCCTTCCATTTCTTCAGCCTGTTCCTCTTCTATCCGGGTAAGATCGATCGGCAAATATTTTTCACGAACCAGTTCCTGTACGCCCATCGATTTGAAATGGTGATAAATCAGTTCTACACGATCGATGTCCTTGGACACGAAAAGTTCCATTAAATGTTCTGCAAGAGCAGATGCCTCCTGATAAGTGGGCTTATCAGCTAACTGCTGATAACTGCCTTTCGGGAAAAAGCCCATCTTCTTCACTGCCTCCTCCACCTTACGCCCGATAGGATAAATCAAGATATTATCCTGACCCAACTTGCGGTATTCACCGATGGTATGCAGAAACATTTTGATAACATTGGCATTGAAAGCACCACACAAAGAACTGTTGGAAGAGAACAAGACAATAGCCACACGCTTTACCTCACGCTCCTCCACATAGGGAGATTCGATCGAAAGATCACCACTGAGAAAATTATGCAGAATCTTGTTCAGTTGCCTTTGATATGGCAACATATGTTCAATGGCTCCTTGCGCCTTATGTAATTTGGCAGAAGCCACCATCTTCATTGCTGAAGTGATCTTTCGGGTACTCTGTACCGAATTTATTCTGGTTTTTACTTCTTTAAGTGAAGCCATATTGTTTTAGTAGTTAGTAGTTAGAATTTAGTAGTAAGCATGGAGATAGTGAAAATTGGTAGTTAGAAGTCAGTAGCTGGTAGTTAGTAGCTGGTAGTTAGAAGCTGGTAGTTAGAAGTTAGTAGCTGAAAGTTAACAGTCAGATACAATGAATAGAAAACACCGGGAATAAAACCGGATTCAACACTCTAAATCATTCCTACTTAACTACTTGACTACTTAACTACTACCTACTTAATCACTACCTACTTAACCGCTACCTACTTAACCACATACCCACTCTACCACTTTATTAATTCATAAATTGTTTCACCACCATTTCCGCCGTCTCACGAATACCCTTTTCAACTTCTTCATTGATCACACCGGTTTTCAGTACATCGAGAACATCTGCCTGATGGTTAATGGCAAGACTCTCCTGGAAACTGCGTTCAAAATCTTCCACCTTATCCAAAGGTACATTACGCAGCAAACCATGAACACCACAATAGAGGATAGCAATCTGTTTCTCTACCGGCATCGGGCTGTACTGCGGCTGCCCAACCAAACGGGCATTCTTCTGCCCCTTATCAATGATGTGGGCAGTCACAGGATCCATATCGCCACTAAATTTCGTAAACGCTTCCAATTCACGGTATTGTGCCTGGTCTATTTTCAATGTACCGGCTACCTTTTTCATCGCTTTGACCTGAGCATTACCTCCTACACGGGATACAGAAATACCCACATTGATAGCCGGACGGTTACCCTGATTAAAGAGATCGGTATCGAGGAATATCTGCCCGTCGGTAATCGAAATTACATTCGTAGGGATATAAGCGGATACGTCGCCGGCTTGTGTCTCGATGATAGGTAATGCAGTCAGAGAACCACCTCCCTTCACCATTCCCTTAAGGCTGTCGGGGAGGTCATTCATCTCACGCGCCACTTCTTCCTGATTGATAATCTTTGCCGCACGTTCCAACAAGCGGGAATGCAGATAGAATATATCACCCGGATAAGCCTCGCGCCCGGACGGACGACGCAGAATCAAGGACACTTCGCGGTAGGCAACGGCCTGTTTGGAAAGGTCGTCATAAACCACCAATGCATCACGGCCGGTATCACGGAAATATTCACCGATAGCGGCACCCGAGAACGGTGAGAAGTATTGCAAGGCAGCAGGATCACCGGCTGTAGCA
>ENA-OPAV01002026-OPAV01002026.1-human-gut-metagenome-genome-assembly--contig:-NODE-2026-length-12346-cov-2.894964_pt1 | contig 12346 bp, 10 predicted proteins | sample MGYA00241056_ERZ501428 | MGnify/ENA primary metagenome ERZ501428 (study PRJEB25962, sample SAMEA2042621) | human gut metagenome | biome: human gut; feature: human-associated habitat; material: faeces... | reverse complement strand
GCAGCGGCTGCCGACGCACTGGATGAATACCATTTCCTTCGGCGCTTTTCCGTCGGAGAGGCGCTCCAGATGACCTTTTGTCGGTCCGGCGGCATTCATGATACGCTCCAGCTCCAGGGAGGTGATGACATCCTTGCTCTGGCTGTAGGCGTACTCGTCGTAATTGTCCAGCTTGATGGTATCAAAACCGGTTGCAACCACGATTGCACCGTATTTCTCTGTGATAATCTCGTCCTTCTGGTCATAGTCGATGGCGCCTGCCTGGCAGACCTTCGCGCACACGCCGCATTTGCCGGTCTTAAACTTGATGCAGTTCTCGCGGTCGATTACCGGTACATTCGGGATTGCCTGCGCAAACGGCGTATAGATGGCGCTTCTGGTGTTCAGTCCGCGGTTGAATTCGCTGGACGTCTTGCGGGACGGGCATTCCTCCGGGCACACGCCGCAGCCGGTACATTTGTCCATGTCCACGCTGCGCGCCTTCTTGCGGATATCGACCGTGAAGTCGCCGACGAAGCCGCTCACCTTTTCCACTTCACTGTATGTATAGATTCTGATTTTCTCGTGGGCTGCCGCCTCCACCATCTTCGGAGTGAGGATACATGCCGAGCAGTCCAGGGTCGGGAAGGTCTTGTCGAGCTGCGACATTCTGCCGCCGATACTCGGCGTTTTTTCCACGATATCCACCTCATAGCCCGCGTCAGCGATATCCAGCGCTGTCTGGATGCCGGCGATTCCGCCGCCGATTACCAGGGCACGCTTTGTAACCCGGCTCTCGCCAGGCTTTAAGGGGGCATCCAGATTTACTTTTGCAATGGCTGCCCGTGCAAGGATGACTGCCTTTTTGGTAGCTTCTTCGATATCCTTATGTATCCAGGAGCAGTGCTCGCGGATGTTGGCGATCTCCACCATATACGGGTTCAGCCCGGCGCGCTCCGCCGCCTTGCGGAAGGTCGTCTCGTGCATACGCGGCGAACAGGAACATACGACGATGCCTGTCAGATTTTTCTCTTTGATTGCCGCGGCAATCTTCGCCTGACCTGCCTCCGAGCACATATACTGATAATCCTCCGCATGAACCACGCCCGGTTCCTGCAGAGCCATTTCTACTACTTTCTTTACGTCCACCGTTGCGGCGATGTTGCTTCCGCAATGACAGACAAACACTCCTATTCTCTGCATCTGTGCTCACCTCCTGTATCTTCTGAATGCACTGACTAAAAGCTGCTGCGGAAGCTCCTCATCAAGAAGCTCCGGAATTTCATCCGGCTGCAGATAATCCGCTCCGCGCTCACGCACGACGATCTGTCTTGCCGCGTCGATCAGCTTGCCGGGCTTTACATCCCGCGGACAGCGCTCCACACAGGCAAAGCAGGAAAGACATTTCCAGAGTGTCTTTGACTGTACCAGCGCCTCAATGTTTTCGTGCTGCACATAAGATACAAACTGGTGCGGTTTGATGTCCATTTCATCATATGAGGGGCAGGTTGCGGAACATTTTCCGCATTTCATACATTTTAAAGGATTGACGCCGCTGATTTCCTGAATCAGCTCCGCCTGCTTTTTTGCGGTCTTGTTCACTTCGCCACCTCCTCTTTGACACCGAGCGCCTCTGCGAGAAGCTCTGTAAAATAGTATACCGGAAGCTTTCCGTTCGTGCTCTTGTTCAGGTTGTACAGGCACAGGGGACAGGCGGTGATCAGCATTTCTGCGCCGAAGCCGGACGCACTCTCCATAATCGTGTCGCACATGTTCTTTGAAAGCTCTTTTTCCTTCAAGGAAATATAGCCGCCGCAGCATTCGTTGCGGTATGGGTAAATAACAGGCTCTGCTCCGATGGCACGGATGAAATCCTCGATAATCGTGGGATTTTCCGGATTGTCAAACGCCATCACGCTGCCCGGACGCAGAAGCAGACAGCCATAATAGGCGCCGATTTTTCTGCCCGTAAGCGGATTTACCACTTTTTTCTTCAGTTCATCAAACCCAACGCGGTCTCTTAAAACCTCCAGATAATGCAGCACCGTCGTCTCCCCGGCGTAGGGAGTCTCAAGCTGCATATAATTGTTTGCCCTTGTGCGGATGTCCTCCACATGCTTCATGTCATCATTCACGCGCTTGATGACATGATGACAGGCGGAACAGAGCGTAACAAGCTCCTGACCCTTTTCCTTTGCCTCGTTCAGCGCGCGTACAGAAGAAAGCTTCGTGGCAATCTCATCGCTTCCCAGCGGATAAACGCCGCCGCAGCACTGCCAGTTTTCAATCTCCTCCAGCTCAAAGCCGAGCGCACGCGCCGAAGCTCTTGCATAGGCATCCAGGTCTTTCGCCTTCGTCCGCAAGGTACATCCCGGATAATAACTGTATTTCATAGTTCCTCCTAATATTTGTGTTACGATGCTTTCAGATTTCTTTGTGAATTACAGAACACTTTGCCCGGCATCATAATTCGATCTGCGCGATAACGTCCTTGAGCACCTTTGCGCTTGCGCGCAGCTTCTCCGTCTCTTCCTTGTTCATGCGCATCGGTACCTTCCCGCGGATACCGTTCGGTCCCACCAGCGTAAGCGTACTGAGACATACATCTTCAATACCGTACTCGCCGTGCATCATGGAGGAAACCGTTGCGATGGAATCAGAGGACGCTACCAGGATATCGCACAGCTTGCAGACAGCAGCGGAGATCGCATAGAAGGTTGCTCCCTTATTTGCAATAATCTTTCCGCCGGATTTGTGTACGTACTCTGTCATTGCCTCTTTGTCAAGCTCGTCGATATCCTCCCCGCGGGACTTCATCATCTCATAGTATTCGCTGATATGCGCGCCGGAAATATAAGCGCCCGTCCACGGGATAAAGGAAGAATCACCGTGCTCGCCAAATACATACGCATGGATATTTTTCTGTGCCACGCGGAAATGCTCAGAAAGACCGCAGCGCAGACGCGCCGTGTCGAGGATCGTACCGGAACCGATGATCTGATTCTCCGGGAGTCCGGAAATTTTTGTAAACACGTAGGTCATGATGTCCACCGGGTTGCTCACAATGATGTAGAGCGCTTTCGGCGCTGCCTTTACAATTTCCGGCGTAATCTGCTTCAGAATGTTTACATTCGTCTGAGTGAGTTCGATTCTGGACTGTCCCGGCTTTCTTGCTACGCCGGAGGTAATGATAACGATGTCGGAATCCTTCGCATCCTCATACTCGCCTCCAACAATGGACACCGGATCGCGGAAGCAGGTACCCTGCTCAATATCCATCACCTCACCGTCCACCTTTTCCTTGTTGATGTCGATCAGAACGAGTTCTGATGCGATATCTCTCTGGGAAAGGGTATAGGCAATCGTTGCTCCTACGCTTCCTGCTCCAATAATCGTGATTTTGCTGCTCATAAATGTGTGATCTCCTTCCTTATAGAGGTATTCTTGTGCATGGTTCTTACAAAGAGAAAGCTCTCCCTCAGATTTTATAGAGGGATTTTTCAACTAAAAACGTCCACTGGACGTTTTTGTCGTATGCTTGGCAACAAAAAAGCGTCCGCTCCCCTTTGCAGACACACCAAATAAACCATAAGGTATCTTCCGGATACCCTATGACTGCCGGATGCTTGCGCTGTGTCTGGAGCACATCCATGTACCAGGCAGGTTTCCTGACTTACAGTTCGCCGTTCCCTTCACCTTCTCACATTCTTTGGGGATGCAATGGTTACTGAAGTTCACTCCCTGAATACAGTGACCAGTTCGCTCAGGATTCTCACCTGATTCCCTTTTGCCAGAGCCTAAAACTACTCTCACCTGATACTGCACTATTCTTTTGCACATATCGAGAATATCATATTGTTATTTTTTTGTCAATACCAATATTGTTATTTTTTTGACAAAAAAGCGCAGCCCGCAGGCTGCGCCATCTTTTCTGATTTTTTTGCTGCTTTTTATAAGGTTCTCATCGCTGCTTCCACCACATGTCCGACGAGCACAGAGGTGGTTACACTGCCAACGCCGCCCGGTACCGGGGTGATCGCGGTGATGTAGCCCGCCACCTCCCTGACCGCCTCGAAGTCCACGTCGCCGCAGAGCTTGCCTTCCGCGTTTACGTTAATGCCGACGTCGATGATGGTCTGACCTTCTTTTACATACTCAGCGCCGACAACGCCTGCGCGTCCGGCAGCTACGATGATGATGTCAGCTTCTCTTGCAACGGACGGCATATCCACCGTTCTGGTGTGGCAGATGGTTACGGTTGCGTTTTTCTTTACCAGCATCATTGCCGCCGGTTTTCCGACAACAAGGCTTCTGCCGATAACAACTGCCTTTTTGCCGGTGCAGTCGATGCCGTAATGGTCAAGAATCTCCATACATGCCTGCGGGGTGCACGGCGGGAAACCGATCTTCTTACCGGTGAATACGCCGGACATCGAAAGGTCTGTCATGCAGTCCACGTCTTTTTCCGCAGCCAGCGCGTTTTCGATAACCGCCTGGTCGAGATGCTTCGGCAGCGGACGGAACAAAAGAACGCCGTGGATCTTGTCGTCTTTATTTACCTTATCGATCACTGCCAGCAGTTCTTCCTGCGCAACGTCCTCCGGAAGAAGGATCTTCTCACATGCTACGCCGAGCGTCTCACAGCGCTTTGTAGCGCCCTTCTCATAAGAAATATCGCTCGGATTTTCGCCGACGCGGATAATCGCCAGTGTCGGATTTACGCCTTTTTCCTGGCATGCGGCAACGTTTGCCTTAATTCTCTCATTCAGCGCAGCCGTTACCTCTTTGCCCAATAACTGTTTTGCCATTGTAGTTTCCTCCTATTTCAATCTTCCCAGAACGCTGTCGAAAATTTCATCCGCCTTTACGGTGTATTCCTCCAGCATTTTATCGCATTTTGCATTCAGCTCTGCAGCGAGTTCTTTGTCCGCCATTGATTTTGTATTGATGTATACGTTAAGGCTTGCGCCCTTCAGCGCCGCCTTGCAGAACGCAACGCCGACACCGGCATCGCTGATGGCAAGTGCAGAACCCTTTGCAGCAAATTCTGCAATGATATCGATCGCCTCACAGCATTTCTCCATGATTTCCATAGGAACGGAGCAGGCATCCTTTAATACGATTGCCATAACGCGCGCTTTTTCCGCTTTCTCTTCCTCCGTCTCCCGCGGCATACCGTATGCTTTGGAGAGCGGCTCGAAAACCTCTGCGTCGCGCTCGATCAGACGGAGAAAATCCTTCTGAAGCTGGTCGCATTTTGCCTTTAATTCCACCATTTCCGCCTCAACGTCCGCATATTTCTTTTTGCCGACCGTAAGGCTTCCTACCATATTGCCAAGCGCCGTACCAACTGCGCCCACCAGTGCGGAAGCGCCGCCGCCGCCCGGAACCGGAGCCTTCGAAGCAAGTACCTCCACAAATTCATTACATGGTACTGTAGAAAATCCCATTGTAAATTACCTCCTAGAATAATCCGGAAATCTTTCCGTTCTCGTCCACGTCGATACGCTCTGCAGCCGGTACCTTCGGCAGACCCGGCATGGTCATGATCTCGCCGGTAAGCGCTACGATGAAGCCTGCGCCTGCGGAGATCTTCAGGTTGCGTACCGTTACCTCAAAGCCGGTCGGTGCACCGAGCTTCGTCTGGTCGTCGGTTAAGCTGTACTGTGTCTTTGCCATGCAGATCGGGCAGTGCTCGTAACCGAGCGCGGTCAGCTCCTTCGCCTGCTTCTGCGCATTTGCGGTCAGAACTACCTTGCTTCCGCCGTAGATTTTCTGCACGATCGCGTTCAGCTTATCCTCGATTGTTCCGTCAAGCTCATATGCAAAGGTGAAATCATTCGGCTGTTCGCAAAGCTTCACGACCTCTTCTGCAAGCGCGATGCCGCCCTCGCCGCCTTTTGCCCATACCTCGGAAAGGACAACGTTTACGCCAAGCTCCTTGCATTTTGCCTCTACCAGGTCAAGCTCTGCCTTTGTATCCGTCGGGAATGCGTTGATTGCTACCACGCACGGAAGCTTGTAAACGTTTGTAATGTTGCTCACATGCTTCAGCAGGTTCGGAAGACCTTTCTCCAGCGCCTCCAGATTTTCATTGTTGAGGTCAGCCTTTGCCACACCGCCGTTGTATTTCAGCGCGCGTACCGTTGCAACGATGACAACTGCGTTCGGCTTCAGTCCTGCCATACGGCACTTGATGTCCAGGAATTTCTCGGCTCCGAGGTCTGCGCCGAAGCCAGCCTCTGTTACCGTGTAGTCAGCAAGCTTTAATGCCAGCTTGGTTGCGGTTACGGAGTTGCAGCCGTGTGCGATGTTTGCGAACGGGCCGCCGTGTACGATCGCCGGTGTGTGCTCCAGTGTCTGAACCAGGTTCGGCTTCAGCGCATCTTTCAGAAGTGCGGTCATTGCACCCTCTGCGTGCAGGTCGCCTGCCGTTACCGGCTTCTGCTCGGAAGCTTTTCCGTATGTATAGCCTACGATGATCCTCGCAAGTCTCTTCTTGAGGTCGGTGATATCGCTTGCCAGGCAGAGCACTGCCATGATCTCGGATGCTACCGTGATATCGTAGCCGTCCTCTCTCGGCATACCGTTTGTCTTTCCGCCAAGACCGTCTACCACGTTACGAAGCTGACGATCGTTCATATCCACGCAGCGTCTCCAGGTAATCTTGCGCGGGTCAATGTTCAGCGCGTTGCCCTGGAAGATGTGGTTGTCGATCATCGCTGCCAGCAGGTTGTTTGCCGCGCCGATCGCGTGGAAGTCACCTGTGAAGTGAAGGTTGATGTCCTCCATCGGGACTACCTGTGCGTATCCGCCGCCTGCAGCTCCGCCCTTTACACCGAATACCGGTCCGAGGGACGGCTCACGCAGCGCTACCATAACCTTCTTGCCGATCTTTGCGAGACCGTCTGCCAGACCTACGGAGGTCGTGGTCTTTCCTTCGCCTGCCGGCGTCGGGTTGATCGCCGTTACAAGGATCAGCTTGCCGTTCTCGGCATCTGTCTCCTTCAGCAGATTGTAATCGATTTTTGCTTTATATTTTCCGTACTGCTCCAGATATTTCTCGTCGATGCCCGCTTTTGCCGCGATCTCGGTGATCGGCTGCATCACTGTCTCCTGTGCAATCTCAATGTCTGATTTGAATCCCATAGTAATAACCCTCCTTATAGCTTTTCGTAACCGTCCAGTCTCCGCAGTAAACGCTTCGAACTGTGCTGAATAGTTATATTTTTTTCAGCGTATTAATGCTGATGTCCCCGACGACCGCCAGATCCTCAGGTGTGAAGGACAGCGGAAAATTGTCGGAAAAAAGCATCTGCGTACTTGGCGGGAATTCCTCGTCCCCTGTCCAGAGTATAAATTGTACAAAATAATTGTTGATGATCTCCAGCTCGTAGGAAACGTCCCCGTGAGAAAGCTTTCTCGCCCCCAATTGTTCGAAAGCCGCCGCTAATTTCTCCGGCTTGAAGCCGAATCCGTAAGCCATTCTCGCGAGACATCTGCCGGAAAACTGACGGAAGTAGACCTCGCCGCTCGGGACCTCGCGATAGGTGAAAAATTTTCCGGTTGACTGCGACGATACCCCATGCAATAAAAAGCGCAGCGCCAGAATCTTAGCCGGAGTTTCCTGCACAAGCGCCGCATAGGAGGTATCCTGCGCATCCGCCAGCGTCACATTTAATTCCGGCCAGGAAATCAGATACTCCTTCTGCAGCATCCGCATCCGGAAGCACTTCGTCTCCTCGTCATACGGAATCCCCGTACGCGCTGCGCACTCCTGCGGATTCATCTGCTGATACTGCTCCATATACTGTCCAAAGGGGATGTCTTCTTTGCTGTTTTTTGCGTATTCCGGTATCATGTCTGCTCCCATCTGCCCCGCCGCATCCCGCAGACTGTATCTGCAGGACCGGCAGGAATTTCTTTTTAATCAACGATGCTCGGGAAAAGCGATGCATCCGTGTGAGGAAGGAAGCACGCTCCCACAAATTCATCCATATAGGATGTGATGGCGCTCAGCTCCAGGTAAGTCATATTCTTTGCCACCTCGTAAACCTTGCGCTCCGCTTCACTGGAATACAGCATTGCATAAGCGCCCACCAGTGAAGAGTTTCCAATATATTCGTATAATTCCAGCGGAACGTCCGGGAACATCCCGATACGGATAGCGTTTTTCATATTGATGCCGCTTCCGATACCGCCCGCCACATACACATGCTCAATCATGGAAACGTCGAAGTCGCAGTACGACAGCATCGTGCGGATCGCAGAGAAAATTGCGCCCTTTGCACGGATAAAGTTGTCAATATCCACCTCGTTGATTTCCACGTCTTTTACAGAACCGGCATCCTTTTCAAATGCCAGCACATAGGACCCGATGCCGTACTGGTCGTGACGGACACGCGCGCCCTCCCGGATAAATTTGCCCTTCGGGCTGATGATGCCGCAGCGGAAAAGCTCCGCAATCACATCAATGATACCCGAACCGCAAAGTCCGATCGGCTTTGTGCCCTCCTCTCCCACAACGGTAAAGGTCGGCTCCATTGTTTCTTTATCGATCGTACAGGCTTCAATCGCGCCGTCTGTCGCACGCATACCGCAGCTGATATCGCCGCCCTCGAACGCCGGACCTGCCGAGCAGGCGCAGCTGAACATAAAGTCCGAGTTGCCGAACACAATTTCCCCGTTCGTTCCAAGGTCGATAAACAGCGAGAATTCCGGTTTGTTCCAGAGCATACTGACAAACGCGCCCGCTGTGATGTCGCCGCCCACATAGCTGCCGATGTTCGGCGCTACGATAATGTGCGCACATGGATTTGTTTTGATGCCGATATCCGCCGTATACATGGAATTCGTCTTGAAAAACGTCGGAATATACGGCTCTGTGCGGATACTGTCGCCGTTCAGCCCGAACAGCAGGTGATTCATGGTGGTGTTTGACGCCACGCTCATACGGTAAATGCTGTTGTGACTGATTTTCGCCTGTCTGCACATCGTATCGATCAGCGGATTGATGGTCTCTTCGATTACCGCCTTCTGCAGGCGCTCGCTGCCGCCCGGCTTCACCGACTCAATGATACGGTTGATGACATCCGCGCCGTAGCGGATCTGTCCGTTGCCGGAGGAACCCTTTGCGAGAATGCTGCCGTCCAGCATATTGATAATAATCGCCGAAACCGTCGTCGTTCCGATATCCACCGCCAGTCCGGCAACCACCGCCGGCTTATCCTTCGGCAGGACATCGTAAACAAACACATCATTGGCGTTTTTGCGCCATACAACCTGCACGTCAAAATTACTCTCACGCAGCACAACTGCAAGCTTTTTCATTACTGCGTAAGGAATACGGACGATCTGCATACCGGTCGCTTCTGTAATCGCGCGGGTGAGACGCTCGTTATCCGGCATCGTGTCGTCCAGAGAAGGCACATCCATTTTAATGGATACAACCTCCATATCATTTTTTAATGCAATACCTGCTTCACATACCTGTCCTTTTAAGTCGTCGAAAATTTTAATTTCGTCCGGTGAGCTCAAATCCGCTACTTTCATGCGGCTGCGGTAAGCGGACGCAATATCCGGCACCAGCACCTCTACGTTATCGCAGATTTTGCTGACACAGGCCAGGCGCCACCCCTGCGCATACTCCTCATCACTGATATGGCGCGTCTTTTTCGAGTCCAGTGTCCCGCCGACCAGCTTTACTCGGCATTTTCCGCAGGAAGCATTCCCCGAACAGGGCGCGTCGATAGCTACATTTGTTTTTCTCGCTACCTCAAGAAGGTTTTCACCGAAAGCAGCGAAGACGCTGACATCTTCGCTGTTTTCAAACTTAAAAGTTACCTTAAACATTTAAATCTCCAGATAGGAATCTGCGTACAGAGTGTTGTTCTTCAATACATCACAGGACTTGATAGTCTCCATCAGACGCAGGTCGTTCGGGTTTACGATCGCGGAGGTAAGACCCTGCATCATAGCCATCGCAACCATAGCGGAATCCATGATCGGACGGATATGCTTCGGCATACCGTTGGAGTTATTGGACAGACCGCCTGTAGAATTCAGTCCCATATCAGAGAACATCTTGATACACTCAAGAATCTGCATCTGCTTGTCCTGCATACCCTTTACAACCAGGAACAGCGGGTCGAACCAGAGGTCCTCCGCTTCCATACCATGCTCCAGACCTCTCTCAAGCAGCATCTGGCAGTAGCCCATACGCTCGTCGTTGTCCTTTGCAATACCTTCGCCGTTGCAGAGCGCAATAACGATTGCATCGTTTGCAGCAGCAAGGTCGATGTTTTCAATTCTGCCTGCAGCATCCGCAGAGTTTACAATCGGTTTTCCCTTGGAACGGTTGTAAACGGAAATACCAGCCTCGATAGCCTTTTTGTTGGAGGTATCCAGTGCCAGCGGAACGTTGTCGAATTCGCTCTGAAGAAGCTGTACTGCCCACTTCATCAGATCCTCGCCGTCGCTCTCAGCCGGTCCGATATTTACATCCAGATAAGTAGCGCCAGCGTCGAGCTGCTGTTTCGCTCTTTTCAGAATCGGTTCCGGGTCTCTCTCCGTGAAAGCCTTATTTACTGCCGGAGCAGTGGTGGAGAGTCTTTCACCAATCGTAATAAATTTTGCCATTTGTGTTATCCTCCTTAGATAATAAATTTTAAAGGTTCATATCTTTTAAGAATTTTACTAACTGTGCAGCTTCTGCCGGGGCAATGATAACCTCCCAGCCCGGAAGCTTCGCCTCGATCTCGCCCTTGAGGACAGCAACCTTACCCGGAATGATGAGCTTGCGGCTCTTGATTTTTCCTTCGATATCCTGCTCTTTCCAGAACTTTTCAATCGTTCCGGAGGACAGCTTGCCGGCAGCCCATGCAGTCAGTACGGAAAGTCCGCCCGCATCGCTGATGATCAGATTGCACGGTACGCCGGAGCGCTCCAGTTCGCCGGATACCAGGAAGTATGTCAGCGCGAAGTCTACGGTGGTCAGACAGATGGAATTTTCATCCGCACCGTTGAGCGGGTAGATACCCGGCTCCACACGCATCGGCTTCTGCGGGTCTGTGAAGATGTTCTGACGCAGACCATAAAGCGGCTGTGCCTCAGAATAGGTCATTTCCTGCATAACAACGATGGAACCATATTTGATGGTGAATACCGCTGCCAGTGCAGACTGCAGATGCATATCATCCTTTGCAACCTTTACCAGGTTTACGATGGACGGATAACCAAAGCTTCTGTCGCCGTCCTTGATGGCCGCCTTGCGGACACGTACCGTGTTTGCGAAGGTTTCCTTTACGGTTGCTCCTGTGGTGTCGATCACCAGATTCTTGTTTCCAAGAGCTTCCAGTGCTTTTACAGTGTCGTATAATCCATTGATATCAGCGCCGGTAACGCCAAGCACTACGCCTGCTTCGGTTGCTGCTGCGCTCATTTCCGCATAGTTTTCCGGTGTCGCGCCGTTCAGGATGGGCTTGCCGTCCTTACATACAGCCAGCGCCGCCTTTGCCACTTCCACATCGGTGCAGCCAAGAATCAGCGTTCTGCCGAGTGCCGCTGCTTTCTTTACCAGCTCTACATAATCAGTTGCGCCATCTGCGGAGTAGTTTACGTATACCATTTCCACGTACATTCTCTCGCCGATACGCTCATAATCTACTTTCGGAATGCCAGCCAGAGCCGCGTCGATTTCTTCCGCGCTCATGCAGTTGCACAGAGCAACGGCATATCTTGTCTTGCTGACAAATGTTTTCTCATGACGTTCCATAACCGTCTCGCCGCCGAGTGCAAATTCCTCGCTTCCGGTACCTACTTTTACTGTCTTCATAGGCGGTGCGGTTGCCTCGGATAACTGAGCCTTTGCATCCTCGGAGAAGTACGGGCAGGCATTGATATCAACAGCGCCCTGCGCTACCTTCATAGAAAAAGCCATACATGTCGGGCTTCCGCATTCCTTACAGTTTTTCTTCGGTGACAATTTGAATATATCCAGACCTTTGAGTGCCATAATTCTTTCTTCCTCCTTAACAGCAATTATACTAAACTAATTCTTTGATCATTTTGGAAATAGTTGCGATTGATGTCGGATGTTTCAGGATTACAGCATTGGAGCCGCAAGCAAGGTCGGCTGCTGCAGTCTGTACTTCCATATCTACGCCACGTCTTTCCTGGTCTCCCCATTCCGGCATATCAGCTTCAGTTGTAACAGCTTCCTTTACGCCCCATACCTCAGACGCTACCGGTGTGATGATCGGCATCTGAAGCTGTGTATCGTTCTGGGACAAAGCCGCTGCTTTTACACGCTGCATGGTCGATGCAACGTACTCATAGCCGTAACCTGCCGCTGCGGGACCTACGTTCA
>ENA-OPAV01002008-OPAV01002008.1-human-gut-metagenome-genome-assembly--contig:-NODE-2008-length-12442-cov-2.342133_pt1 | contig 12442 bp, 8 predicted proteins | sample MGYA00241056_ERZ501428 | MGnify/ENA primary metagenome ERZ501428 (study PRJEB25962, sample SAMEA2042621) | human gut metagenome | biome: human gut; feature: human-associated habitat; material: faeces... | reverse complement strand
TTTCATGGCAAAACCGCGGATATCACGTTCGGCATCTGCCGCCCCACGCTCTCCGGCTACGGTAGAGAAACGGACGAAACATTCAGTTTGCTTTCCGACTTCGCTGAAAATAGCTGCACGGGTGTACTTCGTAATGTCATGAGTGACGGTGAATGTGCCGTAAGCTCCCGAACCTTTGGCATGCATACGTCTTTCCGGAATCACTTCACGATCAAAATGAGCAAGCTTTTCAATAAGCCATGGGTCTTGTAACATGACAGGTCCGCGTTGACCTGCGGTTTGCGAATTCTGATTGTCGGCAATGGGACGACCGTTCGCGGCAGTTAGTTTTTTTTCTTCCATAAAATAGATGTTAGTCGGAGGCGAAGTTTAAATAAACCGAAGTCTTTTTTACTCTTCTGTCCGGGTTTATAATATGTAACAAAGATAGACCGATTTTGCTTGCTTGTCAAACTGATAATTTCTATCTAAAGATAGAGAATAACTATGAACAATCTTTAAAACCTCCGGTATTTTTTATTTCAAGTACATCTTTCACCCGGGTCATGTACTTCTTTTACCTTTTTCTTCTACATCATTTGCCAGAATGAAGTACTTCCTGTCACTCACTCTTTTACATGTTTGCCTGCACTCTTTTACTTGTTTTTCACCACTGCGGTACAATATAAAAAAAAACTCCCGTCCTTCCTTTCGGAAGGCGGGAGCCTTTATCTTAAAAATGACTATAGCTTTCTTATATCTTGCTGATTATACGATACCCTGAGCCATCATAGCTTTGGCAACCTTCATGAATCCGGCTACGTTAGCACCTTTCACATAGTTTACATATCCGTCGGCTTCAGTACCATACTGAACGCAGGCTTCGTGGATATTCTTCATGATGCTCTTCAGCTTTTCGTCTACTTCTTCAGCGCTCCAACTCAACTTGATGGAGTTCTGAGTCATTTCAAGACCTGATACTGATACACCACCCGCATTAGCTGCTTTACCCGGAGCGTACAGAATCTTAGCGTCCTGGAATACTTTGATAGCTTCCGGAGTAGAAGGCATGTTTGCTCCCTCAGATACAGCTATACAGCCGTTTGCTACCAACTGACGGGCGTGGTCGCCGTTCAATTCGTTCTGAGTGGCAGAAGGCAGTGCGATATCGCATTTTTCACCCCAAGGTTTAGCTCCTTCTACATATTTGCAACCATATTTCTCTGCGTATTCGCGGATACGGCCACGGTAGAGGTTCTTCAGTTCCATGATGTAATCCAGCTTTTCGCGGTCGATACCGTCCGGATCGTAGATGTAACCGTCAGAGTCGGAGCAAGTAACTACTTTACCACCCAGTTCGATTACTTTTTCGATTGTATATTGAGCTACGTTACCCGAACCGGAAACAAGACAAGTTTTGCCTTTCAGGTCAGTACCTTTGGTTTTCAGCATTTCCATCAGGAAGTAGATGTTACCGTAACCGGTAGCTTCCGGACGAATCAGTGAACCACCGAATTCACGGCCTTTTCCTGTGAATGTTCCTGTAAATTCGTGAGTCAGTTTTTTGTACATACCGAACATGAAACCTACTTCACGGCCACCTACACCGATATCGCCTGCCGGTACGTCGGTCTCAGGACCGATATGGCGCCACAACTCTAACATGAATGCCTGTACGAAACGCATTACCTCTGCGTTTGACTTGCCACGTGGAGAAAAGTCGGAACCGCCTTTGCCACCACCCATCGGCAGTGTAGTCAGTGAATTCTTGAATGTTTGCTCAAAGGCAAGGAATTTAAGGATACTGAGGTTTACAGAAGCATGGAAACGGATACCGCCTTTGTACGGGCCGATAGCGTTGTTGTGCTGAACGCGGTAACCCATGTTAGTCTGTACGTTACCTTTGTCGTCTACCCAAGTTACACGGAACTGATATACTCTGTCTGGAATGCAAAGACGTTCTATCAGATTGGCTTTGTCGAATTCAGGGTGTTTGTTGTATTCTTCTTCAATGGTAGAAAGTACTTCCTCTACTGCCTGATGATACTCCGGTTCATTGGGGAACCTTCTCTTTAAATCTTCTAATACCTTAGCTGCATTCATAATTGTTTTCTTTTATAAGTTGAGTTTATAAGTTTGCGAATATTGTTCTCTCTTGCGGTTGCAAAAGTAAATATAAAAATTGAACTTGCAAACATTTTATAAAGAAAAACGGGATAAAATATCATTTTTGATATTTTATCCCGCAAAAATAGAATAAAAAGATATTATTTATTCTTTTTAAGTGATTTGTAGACGGGAATAAATACTAATGCTGCCGAAATGATAAGCATTAGTATTGTTGGACCGTCAATACGTTCGGCATATACCAATACTATATAGCAAAGTGCCACCCAAAGCAGGATGATGCAAACTATTTGTGATCTGGATAGCGGACGTTTCATTTACCTGCTTTTTTCTTGTCTACAATCGCGTCGATAACAGCTACTGCCGTAATGTTTACGATGTCGCGCACGGAGCTTTCGATGTCGGTAAAGTGAATCGGTTTGTTCAGTCCCATCTGTATCGGGCCGATGAATTCCGTATCCGGATCCATCGCCTGCAATAACTGATATCCTGCATTGGCAGAACTCAGGTTCGGGAATACCAACGTATTGACATCTTTGCCGTAGAGACGTGTAAACGGATATTTAGAGTCACGAAGTGTACGGTTCATGGCAAAGTTCACCTGCATTTCACCGTCAATGGCCAATTCCGGATATTCTTTCTGCATGTATGCCACTGCTTCATGTACTTTAAGCGGGCTACCTGCCTGATCGGAACCGAAATTGGAGTAACTCAACATGGCAATCGCCGGTGTATGGTTGAAGAACCGGACAGTCTGGTCTGCTAATTTGGCTATATCTATTAAAGTGGAAGCATCCGGATGCCGGTTGATCAAAGTATCTGCCAGGAAGTAAGTTCCTTTTTTGGAATTCAGGATGTGCATGGTCCCGAAATGATTGTATTCCGGGCGGATGCCGATCACCTCTTTGGCTACTTTGATGGTATTGCTGTATTTGGTATACAATCCGGTGATGAATGCGTCGGCATCTCCGGTTTCCACCATCATCATACCGAAGTAGTTACGTTCGAACATTTTGTCATTGGCTTCATCGTAGGTGGCTCCTTCGCGGGCACGTTTCTGTGAAAGGATCTGTGCGTAACGTTCGCGGCGTTCTGCTTCGCGGTCATGGCGCAGATTGACGATTTCGATACCTTCCAGACTCAGGTCGAGTTCTTTTGCCAGTTTCTCGATACGTTCTTCGTTACCTAATATAATAGGATGGCAGATACCCTCCGCTTTTGCTTCTACGGCAGCTTTCAGCATGTTCGGGTGACCGCCTTCGGCAAATACGACACGTTGCGGGTGGCGGCGTGCCGTGTCATAGAGTTGGCGGGTAAGCTGGGATTCTTGTCCCATGAGTTCGCGGAGATGTGTTTTGTATCCATCCCAGTCTTCGATATTCTTACGGGCTACGCCGCTTTCCATAGCAGCACGGGCTACGGCGATGGAAACTTCCGTTATCAGACGTGGATCTACCGGTTTCGGTATGAAGTATTCCGGGCCGAACGTGAAATTGTTTACATGATAAGCTTCATTTACCACATCGGGTACAGGCTGCTTGGCCAGATTGGCAATTGCGTGTACGGCAGCTATTTTCATCTCTTCGTTGATCGCTTTTGCCTGCGTATCCAGAGCACCACGGAAGATATACGGGAAACCGATTACGTTGTTAATCTGATTCGGATAGTCGGAACGTCCGGTTGCCATCAGCACGTCCGGACGGGCGGACATGGCATCTTCATAAGAGATTTCCGGTGTCGGATTGGCCAGGGCGAATACGATAGGAGAAGGAGCCATACTGCGTACCATGTCTTGCGACAGCACGTTGCCTTTAGACAGGCCTAAGAAAACGTCTGCTCCCTTGATGGCTTCTGCTAAGGTATGGATATCCGTACGGTCGGTGGCGAAATAACGCTTTTGTTCGTTCAGATCGGTACGCGCTTTGCTGATTACGCCTTTACTGTCCAGCATGACAATGTTTTCAAGGCGTGCGCCGAGTGATACGTATAGTTTGGTACACGATACGGCAGAGGCGCCGGCACCGTTTACTACGATTTTTACATCTTCAATTTTTTTACCGGCCACTTGCAAGGCATTTACCAGTCCGGCACTCGAGATGATGGCCGTTCCGTGTTGGTCATCGTGCATTACGGGAATGTCGAGTTCCTCTTTCAGGCGGCGTTCTATTTCGAAACATTCCGGAGCTTTGATATCTTCGAGGTTGATACCTCCGAAAGTCGGTGCAATGGCTTTGACAGCCTCGATAAATTTATCCGGGTCTTTTTCATCGACTTCGATGTCGAATACATCGATACCGGCATAGATTTTAAACAGAAGGCCTTTTCCTTCCATTACCGGTTTGCCGCTCAGTGCACCTATATCTCCCAAACCAAGGACGGCTGTTCCATTGGAGATAACAGCTACCAGATTGCCTTTGGCTGTATATTTATAAGCATCCTGCGGGTTCTTTTCAATTTCAAGACATGGTTCGGCCACACCGGGCGAGTAAGCAAGCGATAAGTCGGTTTGTGTACTGTAGGGTTTGGTTGGAACTACTTCAATTTTACCGGGTTTGCCCTGTGAGTGATAGAGCAAAGCGGCTTCTTTCGTTATTTTTGCCATGATAGTGCGTTTTAATAAAAGTTATCATTTGTCTGCAAATGTAGGAATAAAAGTTAGAAACTGTAGTCTATCTGTCATAAATTCTATTAAACTAATAACATAAAGGCACAAAAAGAGGAACGATACTTCTTCTTTTCGTGCCTTTATTGCATATTTATAACAAAGTTACTGTATGAATGTTTTCGGTCCGAGGATGTCGTACATGTCGCTTACATTCCGGGTACGCAGTATTTCTCCGTTAGGGGCATAAAAAAGCTGATATTTAATGTCTACGTTCGGCTGTCCCACTTTGATGACGATGATCGGCTCCCATTTCGGAAACTCTACGTAAGTTACATCCAGAACTTCCCAGGCAGCATAGTTACTGGCTGCAAAGGCATTATATACAGGAGGGGTAAGGCGGTCCGTACTTATCAGTTCAGTCTGTATCATCACCCATTGCGCCTGTGTGTTGAACCAGACATTTTTCTCAAGGCCGTTCATCATGAAGTCGGCACAGTAATAACCGTCATCCTGCGACCAGGCTATGTCCTTGGCATCGGGATACATCTTTTTGAGTGTGGCCTGTACATTGGCCGGTGAATATCCGGCAAAGGCGGTGGTGGTAACTGCCAGCATGGCCAGCAATATACCGAATTTTAATTTTATCATAGTTAAAACAGTTTGGGTTAAGTGACTTTTGCCGATTAGAACAGCCAACCGTGAGAATTTGTTTTCTATGTTACCGCCGGTTTATGCAACATTATAATGTAGAGGAATGGTAAAGTCTATATTTTGGCTATATAGAAGTCTATATTTTTGCCATATAAAAGTCTATACCTTTACTCTGTAAAAAAGGTATATTTTTATATGCATTGATTATCAATGCATTATTTCGGATTGTTGGATTCTCCGATACTGACTTCATTAACAGGCCGGTTTGTCGTTATGTACCTGCTGTTTTCCGGTAATCTCCCGGTGACATTCCTTCATACCGTTTGAAATAACGTCCTAAATAGGATTGGTCGGGAAAACCCAGACGATCGGCTATTTCCTGCATACTTAATTCGGTGGATTGCAGTAAGACTTTTATTTCAAGGATCACATGTTGATCGATGATCTGCTTGGCCGAGGCACCATTGGTAATATTGCGGCAGATTCCGGTGAGGTACTTGGTGGAGATACAGAGGCGATCGGCATAAAAAGATACCTCACGCTCCGTGAGACAGTTTTCATGAATGAGTGCGATGAACTTTTTGAAAAGTTCGTCCTGGCGGTTGTGACCTTCCATATCGTCGCGGGTAAAGAAACGATGAACTTTGTCATACACATCGAGCAGAAAGCTTTGCAGGTGATTGCGGGCTATCTGATAGCGGAAGTTATGGTCTTTATCGGCATAAAGGGAGATAGTGGCTTCCAGTAACCGGTTGATATTAGCTGTAAATTCATCGGGCAGTGTGAAGCAAGGTTTCTCTTTCAGAAAATGAAAAAAAGAGGGTTCGAGACGCAGACAAGCTTCACGAAACATATCACTGTGGGCTGCGAAATAAGAAACACGAAAATCGTTACTTTGTCCGGCAAGACTGATGACTGTGCCGGGGAGAAGAATCATTTGGGTATTTCGTATTATTTCATGTCGTTCAAGATCGATAAGTACCTGTCCCCAACCACTGTGGCAGAAAATAATAATCATACAGTCGAGTTTATACAGCCGACGGTGAAAAACTGCCAGATTGCTTGTGCCGGCTACGAACGGGCGTTCCCTTGAAAGGATGAGAGGGTTTTTATATTCCATAAGTAGTTCTTTATTTCACCTGCAAAAGTAGAGTTTTTTAGGGAATTTACGCTAATTTGTTCCAAAAATGAACAAAACTGTAAACAGTATGAAAAGTTTTCATCCGAAGAAAGCCGTTACCTTTGCCACGATCAAAAAAAGTAGAAAAATGGAGAATAGGAAATATAATTCAAGAAGGTTTGTCCTTGTATTTGCAGCATTGCTGTCGGCATTCGGCCCGTTTATGACCGATTTGTATCTGCCGGCTTTTCCGGAATTGATGGAATATTTCGATACGACTACTTCCCTGATACAACTCAGTTTGACTTTTGGCGTGATCGGTTTGGCTGCCGGGCAGCTGGTTATCGGTCCGTTGAGTGATAAGTACGGGCGTCGTCGTCCGTTGATTTTATCTTTGACGGTGTTTGTAGTATCCACGTTTATTTGCTTATTATGCCGGGACGTGATTACATTTATCTGTTTCCGTCTTTTGCAGGGTATTGCTGCGGCCGGAGGAGTAGTGGTTTCCCGTTCGATAGCTGTCGATCTATATGAAGGAAAAGAATTCACTCGTTTTTTTGCCATGCTGAGTGCTGTGCAGGGGTTGGCACCGATTGTAGCTCCTATTGCCGGTGGATTATTGTTAGGGATAACAGACTGGAGGGGTATTTTTGCAGTACTTCTTTTAATTGGTGTGGCGATCTTGGCGGTTGCTTTCCGTTTTCGCGAGTCGTTGCCCGAAGAACGCAGGCAAACAGGGAGTGTACTGGCCACTTTTGCAAATTTTCGTTCGGTGTTGGGTAATAAGCATTTTGTGTGCTACATGCTGATACAGTCGTTTGCAATGGGAGTATTGTTTGCATATATTTCCTCATCCCCGTTTATTTTTCAGACGGAATACGGGTTAACTCCGGTGATGTACAGCGTTTGTTTTGCTTTCAACGGATTGGCGATTATGACGGGAAATTTGATAGTTCCGAGATTTGGAAGCGAAGAACGGGCATTGGGTATAGGAGCCTGTTGTCTGCTGATAGCTTCGCTTGTATTGGCCGTTTGCCTGATGGGCGGCTGGTCCGTGGTTGCGATAGAAATAGGATTTTTGGTATTGCTTTTTTGTGTGGGCATGGTGCTGCCCACCTCTACCTCGCTGGCATTGGCATTGGAAAGAAAGAATTCGGGGAATGCTTCGGCGATGTTGGGATTCTTTCAATTTACTTTCGCCGGTTTGGTAGCTCCGTTAGTGGGACTGGGCGAGGTTTCGGTTGCTACAAGTTGGGTAATTGTCATAGCCAGTTGTGCAACGTGCGGATTGGTAGGGCTTTTATTAATGGCGACTTCTCATACTTTTTTTCAGAACACATCATATAAATAGTTTTTTTAATAGTTAGAACATGAAGAATCAGGTAAACAGATTGTTGCAAACGGCATTGGCCGTTTGCTGTTTGGTAGTGGCAAGTTGCCAGCAGGCACCTCCCGCTCAGGTAGAGGCAGAATACGAAGTAATGACCATCGCTCCGGCGGACAGAACGCTGACAAGTGTTTATTCTGCCACCATTCGTGGACGGCAAGACATTGAGATCTATCCGCAGGTATCCGGTTTTCTTACGAAGGTGTGTGTCACCGAAGGAGAACACGTACGTCAGGGGCAGACTCTTTTTATCATTGACCAAGTGGCTTACGAAGCTGCTTTGCAGACAGCCCAAGCCAATGTGAAGGCTGCTGAGGCCTCACTTGCTACGGCACAGTTGACTTATGACAGCAAACAGGAACTTTTCCGCCAGAATGTGGTTTCGGAATTCGATCTTAGTACGGCGCATAATTCATTGCTGACAGCTAAAGCCCAATTGGCGCAGATGAAAGCACAGGAGGTAAGTGCCCGTAACAATTTGTCATATACAGTTGTGAAAAGCCCGTCGAACGGGGTAGTGGGCACGTTGCCTTACCGGGTAGGGGCTTTAGTAAGTGCCAGCCTTCCGGAACCTTTGACTACCGTTTCGGATAATTCCGACATGTACGTGTATTTCTCTATGACGGAAAATCAATTGCTCAATCTTATCCGGCGTTACGGTTCCAAAGAGGAAGCGTTGAAGCAGATGCCCGAAATCGATCTGATGTTGAATGACAATTCGGCTTATTCGCAAAAGGGGAAAATCGAAACGATCAGTGGTGTGATAGACCGTTCGACAGGAACTGTGAGTCTGCGTGCCGTATTCCCCAATAAGGAGGGATTATTGCATAGCGGTGGTGCAGGTAATGTGGTTATCCCTGTTCAGAAAAACGGTGCGGTGGTCATTCCGCAGGCAGCGACATTCGAAATACAGGACAAAGTTTATGTCTATAAAGTGGTAGACGGCAAAGCACAGTCAACTCCTGTGCAGGTAACCCGTGTGAACGGTGGTAAAGAATTTATTGTTGATGAGGGGCTTACAGCCGGTGAAGTCATTGTGACCGAAGGAGTGGGATTGCTCCGTGAAGGGACACCGATCAAGGCAAAGAATAATAATAAATAATGCGCTGATTTGCCAATATGCCAATGTGCCAATTAATGAATTAAGAGTGAAAGAATTAATAATGAATCGATGTGATGGCAATGGGATAATGTGGTAATTGGATAATGTGCTAAATAATAATTTAGATAGAACGATTATATGAATTTAAGAACTTTTATTGAGCGGCCGGTACTATCCGCCGTCATCTCCATAACGATTGTCGTTGTCGGCATCATCGGATTGTTCTCCTTGCCCGTAGAACAATATCCGGATATTGCGCCGCCAACTATTATGGTCTCCACCAGCTATTTTGGCGCCAGTGCAGAGACTTTGCAGAAAAGTGTGATTGCTCCGTTGGAAGAGGCTATCAACGGGGTGGAAGACATGACTTATATGACCTCTTCCGCTACGAATGCGGGATCGGTTTCCATTACGGTCTATTTTAAACAGGGTACTGATCCCGACATGGCGGCGGTGAACGTGCAGAACCGTGTCTCCAAGGCTACCGGACAGCTTCCGGCAGAGGTAACTCAGGTGGGTGTTACCACCAGTAAGCGTCAGACGAGTATTCTTCAGATGTTCTCTCTGCATAGCCCGGACGACTCTTACGATGAGGCATTTCTTGCCAACTATATCAGTATCAACCTAAAGCCGGAGATTCTCCGTATCAGCGGTGTGGGCGATATGATGATTATGGGTGGCGACTATAGCCTGCGTATCTGGATGAAACCGGATGTGATGGCACAGTATAAACTGATTCCTTCGGACGTTACTGTCGTGTTGGCCGAGCAGAATATCGAATCGGCTACGGGTTCGTTCGGCGAGAATTCGGATGAGACTTATCAGTATACCATGAAGTTCAAAGGACGTCGGGTTACTCCGGAGGAATTCGGTGAGATCGTAATCCGTTCTACGGACAACGGTGAAGTACTGAAACTGAAAGATATCGCCGAAGTGGAACTGGGACAGGAAAGCTACGCCTACAAGGGGACTACGGACGGCCACAACGGTATTTCTTGTATGATTTTCCAGACGGCCGGTTCCAATGCTACGGAGGTGAACAACAATATTGATAAATTTCTGGAAGAGGCACGAAAGGATCTGCCGAAAGGGGTAGAGCTGACGCAGCTGATGTCATCCAATGACTTCCTTTATGCATCTATTCATGAAGTCGTTAAAACACTGATCGAGGCCATTATTTTGGTTATTCTGGTGGTATATGTGTTCTTGCAGGATATCCGTTCTACGCTTATTCCGTTGGTAGGAATCGTTGTATCGCTTATCGGTACGTTTGCTTTCATGGCATTGGCCGGTTTCAGTATCAACCTGATAACTTTGTTTGCTCTTGTTCTGGTGATCGGTACGGTGGTGGATGATGCTATTGTCGTCGTCGAGGCCGTGCAGGCGCGGTTCGATGTAGGCTACAAATCTTCTTATATGGCCAGCATCGATGCCATGAAAGGAATTAGCAATGCAGTTATCACCTCTTCACTGGTGTTTATGGCGGTATTTATTCCGGTATCGTTTATGAGTGGTACTTCCGGAACTTTCTATACCCAGTTCGGATTGACAATGGCCGTAGGTATCTCGGCTGTGAACGCCCTGACATTGAGCCCGGCACTTTGTGCATTATTGCTCAAACCTTATATTAATGAAGACGGAACACAGAAGAATAACTTTGCCGCCCGTTTCCGTAAGGCGTTCAATGCTGCTTTTAACGTGGTGGTAGAGAAATATAAGAATATTGTATTGTTCTTTATCAAACGCAGATGGCTGACATGGTCATTGCTGGTTTGTTCCATTATTCTGCTGGCATTCCTGATGAATACGACTAAAACCAGTCTTGTGCCCGATGAAGACCAAGGGGTTGTTTTTGTCAATGTAAGTACGGCTGCCGGTAGTTCGTTGAAAACAACCGATGATGTGATTACACGCATCGAAAAGCGTTTGGAAGCAATTCCGCAGGTGAAACATGTACAGAAGGTGGCCGGCTACGGATTATTGTCCGGACAGGGTAGTTCGTTCGGTATGTTGATCTTGAAACTGAAACCTTGGGACGAACGTCCGGGGAAGGAGGATAACGTACAAGCGGTTATCGAGCAAGTCTATGGAAGTACGATGGATATTAAGGATGCTACCGTATTTGCCATTTCTCCGGGTATGATTCCGGGATACGGTATGGGTAATGCCTTGGAAATGCATGTGCAAGATAAACAGGGAGGTGATGTGACTACTTTCTTCCAGACTACACAGCAATATTTAGGTGCTTTGAACCAGCGTCCGGAGATTGCTATGGCTTACTCCACATTTGATGTGCGCTATCCGCAGTGGATGGTAGAGGTAGATCCTTCCAAGTGTAAACGTGCAGGCATCACTGCCGATCAGGTACTCAGTACTTTATCAGGATATTACGGCGGACAATATGTATCCAACTTCAATCGTTTCTCGAAGGTTTATAAAGTGATGATACAATCCGATCCTAAATATCGTCTGGATGAGGCATCGTTGGACAATACTTTTGTACGCATGTCCAATGGAGAGATGGCACCGCTCAGTCAGTTTGTGACTTTAACCCGTGTGTATGGCGCCGAAACGTTGAGCCGTTTCAATATGTACAATTCTATTGCAGTGAATGCCATGCCGGCCGAGGGATACAGTACGGGTGATGCCATGCGTGCCGTACAGGAGACGGCCGTAACAGCCTTGCCTAAGGGATATGGCTATGACTATGGAGGTATTACCCGTGAGGAAAATCAGCAGAGCGGTACTACAATTATCATCTTTGCCATTTGCTTCCTGATGATTTATCTCATTCTGAGTGCCCTTTATGAGAGTTTCATCATTCCGTTTGCCGTGTTGCTCAGTGTGCCGTGCGGTCTGATGGGTAGTTTCCTTTTTGCCCGTATATTCGGACTGGAGAACAATATCTATTTGCAGACAGGGCTTATCATGTTGATCGGTTTGCTTGCCAAAACCGCTATCTTGCTGACAGAGTATGCAGCCGAACGTCGTAAGGCCGGTATGGGGCTGATCGCTTCTGCCGTGAGTGCAGCCAAAGCCCGTTTCCGTCCTATTTTGATGACAGTGTTGACAATGATATTCGGTCTTTTCCCTCTGGTGGTAGCCAGTGGAGTAGGAGCCAACGGTAACCGTTCATTGGGAACCGGTGTCGTAGGCGGTATGTTTGTCGGTACGTTGGCATTGCTTTTCATTGTACCTTCGCTCTTCATTGCTTTCCAATGGCTTCAGGAAAAGCTACATCCCGTGCAGGCCGAACCGTCTCAGGATTGGCAGATTGCAGAAGAAAAGCAGGAAAGTGACCGGGAGAAAAGGGAAGCCGGAAAAGAATAATAAATAGAGCTAATTATGAAGATACGAAATATGAGAAAACAAATTTTATTGTTTGTAGCCGTTGCTTTTACATTGAGCAGTTGCGGCATCTATTCCAAATATAAACCTGTTTCGGAAGTACCGGACGGACTGTATGGCAGC
>ENA-OPAV01002001-OPAV01002001.1-human-gut-metagenome-genome-assembly--contig:-NODE-2001-length-12455-cov-3.301774_pt1 | contig 12455 bp, 8 predicted proteins | sample MGYA00241056_ERZ501428 | MGnify/ENA primary metagenome ERZ501428 (study PRJEB25962, sample SAMEA2042621) | human gut metagenome | biome: human gut; feature: human-associated habitat; material: faeces... | reverse complement strand
GATTTCTGTCGGGTGGTTGTGAGTTTCGTTCTTGAACTGAACGAGCCACTGTTCTGTTTTTCCATCTATAGTAACGGGAACCTGAATTGAGCAGGCATTGATTTCTTCACTTTCGTCAAGGTCGGGAATGAGTCCTTTTTTCTTGAGTGACTTCATACCAATGAGAGCCATATCCATAAGTGAAACGATTCTCTTTGTATCCTTGCCGTAAACCTCGTCACGAGTTGCATAATACTCGCTGAGTGCGTCCTCGATAACCTTGCCGAGAGCAGACTTTTCAATCTCAATCTCTTCAAGTCTTGTAAGGAATGTTGTGTGACGGCAATGGTCCGACCAGTATGTGTCAATTACACGAAGCTCTGTAACCGACGGATCACGGTGCTCTGTATCTCTGAAGTAATCACGGCAGAACTTGAGGTCTGCAAGTGTCATTGCAAAGCCCATTGAATCGTAATACTTCTGCATCTCATCGTCATTCCAGCCGTTGAAGCCCTCTACCCTCTTAACATTTTCGGGAACGGGAATTTCCATATCAAGAGTCTTTGGCTTTTCAAGAGATGCAAGACGGCTTTCAACAGGGTTGATGAGGTACTCCTCAACCTTTACAAGCTCTTCGTCTGTAATATTGCCCTTGAGAGCAATTACTCTTGCTGTGAGAACCTTGCAACGCTCACCCTGAGTAAGAAGCTGAACGCACTGCTCTGCAGAGTCGCCGCGCTGATCGTACTGACCGGGGAGATACTCCATTGCGAATACCTTCCAGCCGTCCTCAACGGGGAGAGTTTCTTCATAGATTACATCGGCGTTAGGCTCTGACAAAACAATGGTTTTCGCCTTGTCATATTCTTCCTTAGTAAGTCCCTCAAGATCGTAACGCACAATATAGCGAAGATCTTCGACAGACTTCATACCGAGGTTGTGGCGGATGTCCCAAAGCGTCTGCTTTGCAAGAACATTGAAGCCATCCTTTTTTTCAACAAAAATTCTGATTACTTCTGACATAATTCATTCACCTGCTTAATTAAGATATAAAACAAAATAAATCCCGTCTGATAACCTGTATCACATCACATAATACCACATTCGACTATTTTTTTATTTCATTTAAGGCATTAAAAGGTATTCTGTAAAAGTAAAATTAAATGCACACAGAAAAAGCGGTCAGACAAAGCAAAATGCCGTCTGACCGCACAATATAATCATATTTAATCGCCTTTGAGAAAATCTTTGTAAAATTCCTCAAAACTGCCGTTTTTGTAGTCTGAATAATCCTTATTATCTCTGTTCACAATTGTGTCGGTAATAAGGTATGTATCAAAGCCGAGTTTTGCGCTGCACAAATCCTCGTCAACATCGTTGCCGATCATAATGCTGTCTTCGGGCTTGATATCCTGCTTTTTGCAGATTTCTTCAAAATATTTCAGATTCGGCTTGCAGCAACCAAAGTTTTCGTATGTTGTAACAAGTTCAAAATCGTCGGGAGAAACTCCTGCCCATTCAAGTCTGCGTTTTGTTGCAACAAACGGAAAAATCGGATTTGTTGCGGCAATAAGTCTGCCGCCGTTTTTCTTTATGAAATCAATACTTTTCTTTGCATAAGGAGTAAAGCTTGTAGCATCTTTCGGAACGATAAACTCGTTTTCGTAATAATCGGTAAAAAGGTCATCAAACTTTTCAAGGTCGGCACCGCTGACTTTGCCCGCTGTTTCCCAGAAAACTTCACGGTTTGTACGGCTGTTATCGTTCTTTGTCATAGCGTCAGTGCCTGCCCACATCGCCTTTATAAGGGCGTCGGGTTCGATTTTTATAACAGGAGTGCAACGCTTGCAGAGCGATGAAAAATACAGCTTTACGAATTTTTCCATGTCCATGGGAAGCAAAGTTCCGTCCAAATCAAAAAGATAATTTTTATACATTAACATACCGTTCCTTTCAATTTATGCACAAATATTATACAAAATTTCGATTTGGATTGCAAGGAAAAAATTTTCGGTATATACTATAGTCAGTAAAAAACGAGGTGATAAGATGAAAATAGTTTTAACAGACGCACAGACTGTTCTTGACGATATTGTAAATGCCGATGTGCTTAATAGGTTCGGCGAGGTTGAGTCGTTCGGTCTTTTGAAATATGAAGAAGTTGCGGAGAAAATTGCAGATGCAGATATCGTTGTGTGCAACAAAACTCTGCTTGATTCGCACACAATGCGACTTGCAAAAAATCTGAAATATATAGGACTTTTTGCAACAGGCTACAACAACATTGACCTTGACTACTGCACCAAAAACGGCATAACCGTCTGCAACGCAGGTTCATATTCAACAAATGCGGTTGCACAGCACACATTTGCACTCATTCTTGAACATTTCAATCACACTGCGGAATATAATCGGTTTGTTCAGGACGGCAAGTGGAAAAGAAGCAAAACTTTTTCACCGTTTGTATATCCGCTGAATGAACTTGCAGGCAAAACACTCGGCATTGTCGGACTCGGAAACATCGGAAAGGCTGTTGCAAAAATTGCAAACGCTTTTGATATGAATGTAATCGCATCGAGCAGAACTCCGAAAAATATTGACGGAATCAAAGATGTTTCATTTGACGAACTTCTTGAAACAAGCGACATTGTAAGCGTTCATTGTCCGCTAAATCCACAGTCGAAAAATATGTTTGACAAAAATGCCTTTGCCAACATGAAACAGGGTGCATTGTTCGTAAACACGGCAAGAGGCGGTGTTATGGTTGAAGAAGATTTGCTTGAGGCACTCGAAAGCGGTCACCTCGGCGGCGCGGCAATCGACACCCTCAAGGTTGAGCCTATGGTTGAGGACTGCATTCTTATGGGTGCAAAAAATTGCATCATCACCCCCCACATCGCATGGGCGCCCGTTGAAACCAGAGAACGCCTTATGGGCATAGTTTCGGACAACATCAAAAATTTTCTGAACGGAACTCCGACAAATAAAGTAAATTAACGGTGAGTAATTAATGACACAAATTATATATTAAGATATATTTTATAAATGTCACAATGTAATTGACCTACTGTAGCGGCGAATGAGGTTCGCCAATCATTTCGTGTGCAAACACGAAATGAATAAGTAAATGTACAAATTTTTGAGCAATAAAATTACTAATGTAAATATAAAAATCCGACAGAAATAACCGCCCACCTTTTCGGTGAGCGGTTGTTTTGTGTAGTGTAGTATTAGGAAATTGGGATTAGATTACAATTACTGCTGTCTTTCGCAATAACTTGAAAGGCCTGTGTTAGGATCTGTGTATTTGAGCATATCATTGTCAGCGTCATATGTGTAGTTAAACTTCTGTTCGCCTACTGTCATAACGAGATCTGTACCCTCAAATGTGTAATTGCCCGAAACAGTCACACCGCTCATTTCGCCTGAGAATGTACCGTCATCTGCAAATGTGTATGTACATTTCAAAGTTTCGGGGTCAACACCGTTTGCTGTTGCGTAGTCATCAATTGAAACGGCTGTACCGTCCGTACCTTCAAGTGCTGTTACAGTCCAAGTACCTACAACGCTTGCCGATGAATCGCCGTCCTTTGAATCAGCGGCGCTGTCATCTGCGCTGTTTGCATTGTCGTCAGCAGTCTGTGATGCCGAATTTTCGTTTTTGCTTGACGAGTCACCGTCATTACCGCAACCTACAAGACCTACTGTACCTACCATACAAATTGCAAGCAATAAAGCTAACTTCTTGATTTTTTTCATAGTTGATTACCTCTTTCCGATATTTTTTACTTTCCGATTTTGATTTACGGAAACACCGCAATTTTCGTGTTTCGCTTTTATCACCTCAATGATAGCCAATTTAATGCAACATTTCAACAAGTTGGCACAAACATCAATCTTTTGGCAAAAACATATGACAATCGGATATAATATTTTTCAAATTTATGGTATAATCTAAGTGCAGTTAATCATTGCTCCGAATTAAATTATTTCAAAGGAGGCGATATCTTGAAAATTGCAGTTATTGACGACGAAAAGCCTCAGGCAGACATTCTCTACTCAATCTGCAACGCATATTTTGGCGGACACAAGCAAAATGTGCAGATTGATTGTTTTCCTGACGGAATAGCTTTTTTCAATTCATTCAAGGAAAACACCTACAAAATAGCCTTTGTAGATATTTTTATGGAGAAGATGAACGGCATTGCCGTGGCTGAAAAGCTTCGTGAAAAAGACCGTGATATTCTTATTGTATTTGTCACAACAAGCCCCGATTTTATGATGCAGGCATTTTCCGTTCACGCTTTTCATTACATAACAAAACCCTACAAAGCTGAGCAGATTTACAAGGTACTTGATGATGCCTCATCATATGTATCGGATAATTCAAAATACATTGAAGTTATGTGTGACCGCCGAAACACGCTGATTTCGCTTAAGGAAATTGTTTCTGTTGAATCCGACGCACATTATATCAACATAGGTGTTGTTTCGGGACTTAGATATCGCACACGAATGACCATTACAGAGTTTCTCAAGCTTGCAGACAACGACACCCGTTTCATACCCGTAAACAGGGGAATCGTGCTGAATGCCGATTACATAAAGGACATTGAAGACTCTGTATGTGTTACAGGCAACGGTGAAAGATTCCCGATTAAAATTCGTGAAAAAACTCGGATTGAACAGAGCATCCGTGAATATATGTTCAAAAAAATCAGAGAAAACCAGCGGAGGTGAACATGGACGCATTCATAAAATTTCTTCAGGCATTTTTCAGCTTTGTCATAATAATACCGTTAAGTTTATTCTGCCTTTTACCGTTAAAAAATCAATTAAAATACCCGATTCCAAAGATAGTAACGCTCTTTTTGTGTTCATTTATCATACTCGGTTCTCTCTCGTCAATTGTGATGACGGCTTTTGACATTCAGAATTTAAATTTTGTTCTCTTCCCCGACCTGGTGATATTTTTCTTCCTTATTAAAAGCGTTACAAAGGCCGGAACAGCACGCTGTTTGTTTGTTTTTATAAGTGTGTGCTGTTTGATTTCATTCTTTTCTCTGTATGCATATTTTATCAACTCATTTTTTCAGGAAGAAATCTCACGAGGAGTTAACACCTCATATAGCCTGATTCAAATGGGGCTTTCGGTTGCGGCAATGGGAGCGCTTGTTCCGCTCACAAAATATTACGCATGGATGATTGACAACATAAATATCGGCAAGGTGTGGTATTTGTTTTCAATTTTGCCCATTGCACTTATGATGTCAACCATCTATACCATACCGATTTCCTACGCAAATATTCGTGTTGGAAAGGTTTATGCAAAAGGATTCATCATTACAATATTTGAGCTTGCATTGTATCTTATAGTATTCATATTATTCTACATTTTCAGCAAGACTACTATTGAAAAAACAAAGCTTACAGAACGAAACAACATTCTTGAAATTCAGAAAAGTTACACAGAATCGTTGCAGTCGTACATAAAATACACCTCAAAAGCAAGGCATGATTTTAAACATTCAGTTCATGTTATGAGCCGACTTGCAGATGAAGGAAATCTTTCGGCGCTGAAAGACTACATTGCCCAGTATGAAAATTCGCTGACTGTAACAGCACCTGTGCGAATCTGCAAAAGTGACGCACTCAATGCTTTGTTCAATCACTATCGTCAACAGGCGATTGAGAACAATGTTGACATTAACTGGCGGATTGATTTGCCCGACAAATCGAGAATTCTTGATGTTGACCTCTGCAGTATTTTCGGCAACATACTTGAAAACGCAATTGACGGTTGCTGTACCGTAGAAGAAGGCAAAAGATATTTTAACCTGACTTCCGAAATAAAAGGCGACTGTTTGTACATTGTTTCAACAAACAACTACGGCAAGCCTTTGGAAATGGACGGCGAAACTTATTCGTCCACAAAGCATCTGGGCAAGGGCATCGGACTTCACTCCATGAAGAGCATAACCGAAGTCTATGACGGAATTTTTGATGCAGGCAACAATAACGGTGAATTTTTCGTTGACATAATGCTTAAATATTAAACTCAAAAAGGGTATGCATCCTCGCATACCCTTCTTTGTTATAAAAGTTCCAAACAAAAAAACACGCTCTGCGTTTTGCAAAGCGTGTTTTGATTTTGTTTTGTTGTTATCAGTTGTTACCGACAACAAGTTTCTGGATTTCTGTGGCATCCACGACATTGATTTCACCGTCATGGTTGTAATCCGCAAGTTCTCTCTGAACATCAGAAAGTGTTGAAATTGAAACAATGTACTTGCTGATTTCAGTTGCGTCAATAACATTGACATGACCGTCAAGGTTTACATCGCCGATCATATACGGAGTATCATTGTTGTTGTCATTGCTCGGCTGTGTAGTTACAGGAGCTGTTGTTGCCTGTACCGTAGTAGGCTGTACTGTTGCAGGCTGTGTAGCCTTGGCTGTTGTCGGCTGAACAGTTGCCTTTGCCGTAGTCGGCTGAACCGTTGATGAAGAAACAAAAGCACAGAAATCAAGAGCAACCCAACCTGTCTTGCCGTTGTACGAGGTGTAACCCCATGTGTAACCGCCGGCTGTTGAAACCTTTGTTACATTAAGAGTAACATTGTTCGGAACAAATGCTATAGATGAATAGCTTGTACCCGCACCGCTTCTCATTTTGAGATAATCGTCAACATTTGTTTTATATGTACCTGTTGTGTAAGTTACCTTTTTGGTTGTAGCCTGAGTAGTGCTTGTACTGCCGCTGAAATCGCCAAGGTAAATGTAGCCCTGAAAATTCCACCCTTTGTTACCGCCAACCTTCGGGTCGGAGATACTCGCTGTGGAAATGTAAAAATTATCACCGCTCCATGCAGAGTTAGAAAATGTAATCTGACCGTTTTCAACCTTTTCTACAACAGCAACATGACCGCCGCCACCGTTATATGACCAGCAGGCAATTGCACCGACCTTTGGAGTCTGGCCGTACTTATAGTAGCCGTTAGCCTTGTTGTAGCCGTACCACTGCTCTGCATTGTTCCACGAAAGCTTCGGCTCAGAGCCGAGAATCTCATAAGCTCTGCCGTAAGCATATGCTGTACAGTTCGGCATACCGTAATCGCACCTATAAAAAACATTTAAATTACTGTAATAATATTTGTTACTTGAACTCGGGGCAGACAGTCTCGGTGAGAACGATGCCGCACTCGCAATCATCGACATTGAGAAAACCGACACAAACAGCATTACAGCCGTGAGAACTGCCGCAGAAACCTTTTTGCTAAAAACACTTTTTAAAACATTTCGCAAAGAAACACTCCTTTTTTTGAATTCAAAGTGATTGTTACCTATTTGTAACCACTTTATGTACATTCTATCACAAATTGCTCCAAATTCAAAGAGTAGAAATGCTGAAAATAGCCTTTATAATCTATTTTTTTAAGCCATTGTACACAATAATTTTCATTTTATGCATACTTTGCACAAAATTTAACTCACATTCTTTGAAAGACAGTGTTTATTGTACAAGGATAAGGTCTGAGTTTTAAGGTGTAAAGGATTAGATAAACTTAATCATCAGAAACGCTTACGGCGTTAGAATGTTTATATGTTTCATTTATCGTTTTTCTTTACTGTATTGATCGATGAAATCAGCATTCTCCTGATTGTGCCGCACTGATTTTGCAATGGCTTATATACGGTTTCGGATATATATCCTGTTTCAAAAAGAAGTTCCAGCCAATATTCAGTTTCAAAGCACTCTTTTTGTGCTATTTCCAACTTGGAGATAAAATCCTTTTTACCCTGCGCATATTGTGCTTCGTGAATATTTGCACCTATACTTGTTCCCGAACGCAAAAGTTGATTAGTTAAAACCGATTCTCTTGCATTTGCTTTGATATCACGACACATATATACAATCTGTTTTGCAAATTCTTTTGATTTATTCCGTAAAATACTTTCAGACACAATCATCACCCAAAATACAATATATCACAAAGCCGAATGTCTGTAAAGTTATCGGTGATATGCCTCGTTTAACTCGGCGTGATATAAATGTGTTATCGCTCGCTTTCGCTCTCGGTGATATTATATTCGCTTTAAAACTGCCGCAGGCAATATCACTCGGTATGACCGAATATCACTGCACGGCAATATCACTCGCCGACAGGCGAATATAACTGAAAAACGCACTTGTTTACACAAGTGCGTTTTTCTTGGCGCGCCGGAAGAGACTCGAACTCCCGACCTTCTGATTCGTAGTCAGACACTCTATCCAGCTGAGCTACCGGCGCATATTCTCTTGGCGTTCTCGCCGGAGAACGTGTTTTATTATAGCGCCCACCGCCCGGAAAGTCAAGCGTTTTTTTCAAAAAACTCAAAAAATTCTGTAAATGGGCATCTTTCACGAAAATCCGCAGCCTGCGGGGCGGGTTTTCAGCTCTTTGCCGTTGTCTGAAAACGAACATCGAATTGACAAATACTTCGCAACATTTTATAATATAAAGTAGATTTCGGATTACGAACGATGGTGTTTGCAACCGCAGCCGCCATCGGCTTTTTTATTCTCCGGTCTGTCCGCCTGCTGCGCACAAGCGTGTACGAACGGTACAGAGCGTTAAACGAATAAACCGAAATCGCCCCCAATTTGTATTCCATTAAGAAACGGAGTGGCACAAAACCATGGCGAAGTACATCGTCAAGCGCGTGGCAATGGGCATTTTCAGCGTGTTCATCGTCGCGACCCTTACCTTTTTCATCATGAACCTGGTCCCCGGCGGCCCGTTCGTGGCGGAAAAGTCCATCAGCAAAGCAGCCCAGCAGGCCCTGGCCGAAAAATACGGCCTCGATAAGCCCCTCGGCGTGCAGTACCTTAATTATATGAACAGCCTGATCCATGGCGATATGGGCCTGAGCCTGAAACAGCGCGGCCGTACCGTCAACCAGATCATCTTCTCCAAGCTGCCGGTCTCGGCCCGCACCGCCGGTCTGGCTGTGCTCGTCGCGCTCTGCGTCGGCATTCCGCTGGGCTGTCTGTCCGCGTATAACCGAGGGAAGTGGGCCGATAATCTGATCATCGTGTTTGCCACCTGCGGCATCGCCATCCCGAGCTTTATCTCAAGCGTTGTGCTTTTGTACACCTTCGGCATGAACCTGAAGCTCCTGCCCACCGTCGGCCTGAATGAACCGGCGGCCTACATCATGCCCGTGACGGCGCTGGCGATTTATCCCACCGCCTACATCACCCGCCTGATGCGCTCCAGCCTGCTGGACGTCATGGGTCAGGACTACATGCGCACCGCCCGCGCCAAGGGTGTTTCCAGTGTGAAGATCCTCTTCAAGCACGCGCTGCGCAACGCGATCCTGCCTGTCATCACGTATGTCGGCCCCATGCTGGCAGGCCTGATGACCGGTTCTTTCGTCGTGGAGAAGATCTTCTCCATCCCGGGTCTGGGCCGCGACTTCGTGTCCGCCATCACGAACCGTGACTACATGATGATCATGGGCACTACGATCCTGCTGGCGACCCTCGTCATCGTTGCGAACGTCGTTGTTGACATCCTGTATAAGATCATCGACCCGCGCATCAAGCTGAAGTAAGGAGGAGCAGACACATGGAAAATCTGAAAAAGAATCCGTTGAGCCTGCAACTCAACGTTGAGGACTTTGCCCCCGCGTCCAACGACGAGAAGAAAAGCCTTGTCGTCATGCGCGAGAGCGTCAACTTCTGGAAGGACGGCATGCGCCGTCTGCGCAAAAACAAGATCGCCATGGTCAGCCTGGTCGTCATCCTGCTGATCGCCTTCATGGCCTATGTTCTGCCCAGCTTCTGGCCCTACAGCTATGAGCAGCAGATCAAGGGCAGCAACAACCTGGCTCCGTTTGAATATTCTGCCGCCGAGCAGAAGCTCATCGACCAAGGCGAGAACGTATTCCCCCACATTCTGGGCACCGACCGTATGGGCCGTGACTTTGCCGTGCGTGTCATGATGGGCACCCGCGTCTCCCTGTCCGTCGGCCTGCTGGCCTCTGTGCTGGTCCTGCTCATCGGCGCGACCTACGGCGCCATCTCCGCGTTTGCGGGCGGCTGGATCGATAACATCATGATGCGTATTACCGATATTCTCTACACCATCCCCGACATCCTGCTCATCATCCTGCTGGCCATGGCCATCAAGGAACCGCTGGAGAGCCTGGCCACCAAGCCCGGCTTCGGCTGGATGCAGAAGCTCGGCCCCAACATGGTGTCCATCTTCATCATCTTCGCCCTGCTGTACTGGGTCGGCATGGCGCGTATCGTCCGCTCCCAGGTCCTGACGCTGAAGGAGAGCGAGTACGTCACCGCTGCCCGCGCGCTGGGTGCCTCCGGCGGGCGCATCATCAAGAAGCACCTGCTGACCAACTGCATGGGCACCCTGATCGTCACCACCACCCTGCAGATCCCGTCCTCCATCTTCACCGAGAGCTACCTGAGCTTCCTCGGCCTCGGCGTTGCAGCCCCCATGCCGTCCCTCGGCTCGCTGGCGACTGACGCCGTCAAGGGCATGAACACCTACCCGGTGCTGCTGATCGCCCCCGCGCTGATGATCAGCATCATGATCCTGGTTTTCAACCTGTTCGGCGACGGTCTGCGCGATGCGTTTGACCCGAAGCTCAAGAGCTAAAGAGGGAAGGAGGAGCAACATGAGCGAAAAAATTCTTGAAATCAAGGACGAACGCCTGTCCTTCTTCACCCCCGCGGGCGAGGTCAAGGCGCTGAACGGCGTGTCCTTCAGCATGAACCAGGGCGACGTGCTGGGCATCGTCGGCGAGTCCGGCTCCGGCAAGTCTGTCACGGCCTACTCTATCATGGGCCTGACCGCCTACCCCGGACGTCTGGTCGGCGGCACGGTGTGGTTCAACGGCCACCAGATCGACAAAATGACCGAGAAGGAGTTCCGCAAAATTCGCGGCAACGAGGTCTCCATCATCTTCCAGGACCCCATGACGAGCCTGAACCCGGTGTACACCATCGGCAACCAGATCGTCGAGGTCATCCTGCTGCACACCAAAAAGACCAAGCAGGAAGCCTGGGCCCGCGCTAGGGAGCTGCTGGAGCTGGTCGGCATCAACGAGCCGGACCGCCGCCTGAAGCAGTACCCGCACGAGCTGTCCGGCGGTATGCGCCAGCGCGTCATGATCGCCATTGCGCTGGCCTGTGAGCCGAAGCTGCTGATCGCCGACGAGCCGACCACCGCGCTGGACGTGACGATCCAGGCACAGATCCTGGAGCTGATGAACGACCTGCGCCACAAGCTGGGCATGTCCATCATCATGATCACCCATGACCTGGGCGTTGTGGCCCAGATGTGCGAGAAGATCGCCGTCATGTACGCCGGTCACATCGTCGAGTACGGCACGACGGACGAAATTTTCTACAACCCCCAGCATGAGTACACGAAGGGCCTTATCAACTCCATCCCGAAGCTGAACGCCGAGGAGAAGGAGCGCCTGGTGCCCATCGAGGGTCAGCCCGTTGACCTGCTGAACCCGCCCGCAGGCTGCCCGTTTGCGCCGCGCTGCAAGAGCTGCATGAAGGTCTGCCTGAACAAGATGCCGCCCAGAACCGAATTGAGCGACACCCACTACACCTATTGCTGGCTGCGCCAGAAGGAAGAATTTGAGAAGGGGGGCAAAGCCTGATGAGCGAGAATCTCGTTGAAGTAAAGCATCTGCAGCAGTATTTCCCCGCCGGCGGCATGGGCAAGAACAAGCAGTACGTTCAGGCCGTGGACGATGTGAGCTTTGCCATCCGCAAGGGCGAGACGCTGGGCCTGGTCGGTGAGTCCGGCTGCGGCAAGACCACGACGGGCCGCACCCTGCTGCGCCTGTATGAGCCTACCGACGGCACCATCATCTACGACGGCAAGGTCCTGTTTGACAAAAAGGAAAAGATCGCCGTTGATATGCTGCCCTACCGCCGCCGTATGCAGATCGTGTTCCAGGACCCCTACGCGAGCCTGGACCCCCGCATGACCATCGGCGACATCGTCGGCGAGGGCATCGACATCCACCACCTGTGCGCCAACGCCAAGGAGCGCCATGACAAGATCATCTCCCTGCTCGAGCGCGTCGGCCTGAACAGTGAGCACGCCAACCGCTACCCGCACGAGTTCTCCGGCGGTCAGCGCCAGCGCGTCGGCATCGCCCGCGCCCTGGCTGTGGACCCCGAGTTCATCGTCTGCGACGAGGAGCCGGTCTCCGCGCTGGACGTTTCGATCCAGGCGCAGGTCGTCAACATGTTTGAGGACCTGCAGCAGGAGATGGGGCTGACCTACCTGTTCATCGCCCACGACCTGAGCGTTGTCAAGCACATTTCCAACCGCATCGGCGTTATGTACCTGGGCAAGATGGTGGAGCTGGCCGACAGCTTTGAGCTGATCGCCCACAGCGTCCACCCCTACACCCGCAGCCTGATCTCGGCCATTCCCGTGGCGGAC
>ENA-OPAV01001999-OPAV01001999.1-human-gut-metagenome-genome-assembly--contig:-NODE-1999-length-12473-cov-2.990337_pt1 | contig 12473 bp, 10 predicted proteins | sample MGYA00241056_ERZ501428 | MGnify/ENA primary metagenome ERZ501428 (study PRJEB25962, sample SAMEA2042621) | human gut metagenome | biome: human gut; feature: human-associated habitat; material: faeces... | reverse complement strand
CATCTGCTCGTCCATACAAAACTCCCTTTCTGCCATAAGATACTGCCAGTGTGGGCAGAGCGGGGCGGGGTTATACCAAAAAAGAGCCGCACCCCTGCGGGCGCGGCTCTTAGACGATGCGGTATGACTTAGTAGGTGATGCCCTGAGCCATCATGGCGGTAGCAACCTTCAGGAAGCCGGCGCAGTTTGCACCGACCATCAGGTTGCCCTCGGAACCGGCAGCCACAGATGCATCGTAGGAAGCATGGAAGATGCCCTCCATGATGCCCTTCAGCTTGGCATCCACTTCCTCAAAGCTCCAGCTCAGACGCTCGGAGTTCTGGCTCATCTCCAGACCGGAGGTGGCCACGCCGCCTGCGTTGGAAGCCTTTGCAGGTCCGTACAGGATGCCGTTGGACAGGTAGACCTCGATGGCCTCCGGGGTGCTGGGCATGTTGGCACCCTCGCACACGACGGTGCAGCCGCCCTTCACCAGAGCCTCAGCGGACTCCTTGTTGATCTCGTTCTGAGTTGCGCAGGGCAGAGCGATGTCGCAGGGGACAGTCCAGACCTTGCTGCAATCTGCAACATAGGTTACACCCTCGTGGGTCTCGGCGTACTCCTTGATGCGGCCGCGGCGGACTTCCTTCAGATCCTTGACGTAGGCCAGATCGATGCCGTTGGGGTCGTAGACGTAGCCGTTGGAGTCGGACATGGTCACGACCTTGGCACCCAGCTGGGTGGCCTTCTCGCAGGCGTAGATCGCAACATTGCCGGAACCGGAGATGACCACGGTCTTGCCCTCAAAGCTGTCGTTGCGCATGCACTTCAGAGCTTCAGCGGTGAAGTAGCACAGGCCGTAGCCGGTAGCCTCGGTACGGGCCAGAGAACCGCCGAAGGTCAGGCCCTTGCCGGTGAGCATGCCGCCCTGGAAGCTGTTGGTCAGGCGCTTGTACTGGCCGAACATATAGCCGATTTCGCGCCCGCCGACTCCGATATCGCCCGCGGGAACGTCGGTGTTCGGGCCTATGACGCGGTAGAGCGCGGTCATAAAGCTCTGGCAGAAGCGCATTATCTCCATCTCGCTCTTGCCCTTGGGGTTGAAGTCCGAGCCGCCCTTGCCGCCGCCGATGGGGAGTCCCGTCAGCGAATTTTTGAATATCTGCTCGAAGCCGAGAAATTTTATAATGCTCATGTTGACCGAGGGGTGGAAGCGCAGACCGCCCTTGTAGGGGCCTATTGCGCTGTTGAACTGAACTCGGTAGCCGCGGTTTGTGTGAACCTTGCCCGCGTCGTCCGCCCACGAGATGCGGAAAACCGTCGCCCTCTCCGGCTCAACGAGCCTTTCGAGCAGCGCCCAATCCTGATATGTCCTGTTCGCCTCGACAACCGGGCGAATGGAATCGAGAACCTCCGTCGCAGCCTGAACGAACTCCGGCTGAGTCGCGTTCTTCTGCTGAACGTGAAGTATCATGTCGTCAATATAGCTCATATTATCACTCCCAAAACGATTTGCGGCGATAAAATAAATATAAAAAATATATCCCGCCGCCAATGCCAAATATTTTAATATACCGCGCATAAAAATGCAAGCGAATTTATAAAAGTTTCAAAAATTTAAGAAAATCAAGTGAATTTAGCTGTACCACGGTACAAAAATGCAATTCATATAAAACTTCATTCAAATTTTGCAATGAATGGCAAATGCGGCTTTAAATAAAATTGATATATAATCATAAATATAATCGCATATTAACTATTATTGAACAATCTTTCATAAACGCTCCGTTATCGTTGAAAGTTTATGTGAATTGTGCCGATTGCGCTTTTGTGTCAGAATTTTCGGCATATTCGACCTGACTTGCGGCAAAATACAGGACGGCAAATATATCGGCAGTTTTAATGAGCAATATACAAATTAAACCAAAAATTAAATCTAAAATTGTATCGCAGTTTATTTTTTGCATGACAAAAGGCGGCGCCGAAGCACCGCCCCAAAGTCTAGCTTTTTATGTTTCGTCGAACATTCCGAATCCCGCTACCTCGCTCACAGGGACGGAAAACACGACTGCACCCGCATCCGTGTCCGCGCCCGCGCGGGTCATTATCGAGCGCATGATGTCCGCTTTCTGCTCCTTGCGCGCGACGATGAGAATAACCTCTTTTTCTTTTGCTATCGATACGCCGAGGAACTTTTCACTCTCGGGCGAGGTGGTGCCCTTGCCGTGGAGCACAGTGCCGCCCATCGCGCCCGCGGCGCGCGCCGCGTTCATGACGGTATCCGTGCGCCCCTCGTTGGCTATCGCGACAATCAGTTCATATGAAAAATTGAATTCGGGCGTGTATCGGGCATCCTGCCGCCCGTCGTTGAGATATGCCAAGATTTTTCCTCCTCCAACGCTTTTTATGGGCACAGCCCATGCGATGCCGTGACCGGGCACGCCGATATACAGCGTGCGGCGCAGCCTGTTCATATATTCTTTCGTCTTTTCTTCGCCTGCAACTGAAAAGACTATCCATTTTTCCGTCGAATCGATGCCGAGCAGATCGCGCATACTCTCTATCGCCGTCCCACGCCCGTGCAGGGCGACGGACATCGGTATCTCAAGCTGGGCGCAGATATCCGAGAGCTTCTTTAGCGCATCGGGGTTTATTACAGTCATTATGTAGTTCAACCTGTCGGCACCTCCCAAAGCTCGATAATCTCGTCGTCGGCGAAAGTTTCGCCTTTCTCTGCGGGCTTCCTGCGCCTTTCATATATGACGCCGACCGCCTGAATTGATATCAGCGGCATCATCGCGACTATCGCCACAACTCCGAACGCGTCGCTCAATGGGTCGCCGCCGAGCGTCTTTGACGCGCCTATCATAAACTGGAGCATGAATGTCGCCGTCATCGGGCCTGACGCAACGCCGCCCGAGTCAAAGGCTATCGCCGTGTAGATATCCGGCACGAAGAACGAGAGGATTATGGCGATAAGATATCCGGGCACGAGGAACCACATGACCGATATACCTGTTATAACTCTTATCATCGATATGCCCATCGCCGCGGCGATCGCGACCGAAAGGCTGTATTTTATAACTTTTCCGGGAATCGCTCCCGCGCTGACTTCTTCGATCTGCTTTTCGAGTACGGCGACCGCCGGCTCCGCGGAGATAATGAACCAGCCGAGGAGCATCGACAGCGGTATGAGCAGATATTTCATATTGCCTTCGGCGAGCTTTGCGCCGAGCACCGCGCCGAGCGAAGAGAAGCCGACATTGACGCCCGTCAAAAACAGCACGAGCCCGACATATGTATAGGCGACGCCTATTGTTATCCTCGCGACCTCGCGTTTTGAGAGGCGGAGTGAGAAAATCTGGAAAATATAAAATATCACAATTATCGGCAGCAGAGCCACCGCCATCTCTTTCATATAAGATGGCAGGGCGGTGAGATAAGCGCGGCCGATTTCTCCCGTGCTCGAATATGCCGCCGAGCTTATGTCAACAACGCCGTCGCCGTTCGGATAGAAAAATCCGAGCAGGAGCACCGCGAGTATGGGGCCTATTGAACAGAGAGCGACGAGACCGAAACTGTCCGACTCCGCCTTTGCGTCGCTTCGTATTTTTGAAACGCCGACGCCGAGCGCGAGGATAAACGGCACGGTCATAGGTCCTGTTGTCACGCCGCCCGAGTCAAAAGCGATGCCGAGAAAATCGGGCTTTGAAAACGCCGCTAAAATAAAAACAACGGCATAAAATGCTATCAGCAGCCAGCGAAAGCGCACGCCCGTGAGTATTCTTATCATGCACACGCACAAAAAGAATCCCACTCCGACGCCGACCGTCACGAGCAAAACGGTATTATTGATATGCGGCACCGTCTGCGCGAGCACCTGAAGATCGGGCTCGGCTATCGTCACGGCAAATCCGAGGATGAAGCTGACTATAATTATCAGCGGCAGGGAGCGGGATTTTGTCATCGCCGTGCCGAGCTTTGAGCCTATCGGCGTCATCGAGGTCTCGGCTCCGAGGGAGAAAAGACCCATGCCGACTACAACAAAAATCGCGCCGACGAGAAAGCTTAAAAATAAATCCGTGTCTATCGGCGAGACGCTGAAGCACAGCAGTACGACTATGACTAATATCGGCAGAACCGAGAGCGCGGATTCGCGGACTTTTTCGAGAATCAGGTTGTGGTGATCGGAAAATTTTGTGTTTGCAATAACAGCTTGCTCCTTTCTTTTCCGGTCAATTGACAACGGCATAGGCGTTTACCGTATACGCTCTTGTCAGTTGACAGGGATATATTAGTTGATGAACATATTATATATGATTATATATAATACTATTATTATGTTAATATTATTTTAACTTAACGGGAACGATTTGTCAATAAATATCACCAAGTGTGACCGTCGGACTTTTGACAAACATTGTCACTTCGAAAAAGTTATAAAAACGCGCGGGCGGAAAATAATAAGGATGCAAACGCAAACAAAGTCTTAAAAAGTAAGGGGTGTAAAGTAAATGGCTAAGAGTTCCAGCAAGGGTGTTGTCCCCGAGGCACGCGACGCGCTTGACCGCTTCAAGATGGAGGCCGCCTCTGAGGTGGGCGTCAATCTCAAGCAGGGTTACAACGGCGATCTGACCTCCCGCGAGGCCGGTTCTGTCGGCGGACAGATGGTCAAGAAGATGATCGAAGCTTACGAGCAGGGCATGAAATAAATTGCTTAAAGCTTTCGCATTCAGCGTAGACCAACCAGCAAAATAAAAAGAGCCATAGTTCATAATCAATTCCGCTGCGGATACGATTTGAATTATGGCTTTTGTTTTGGCTGTCGAGTGATTTGGAGCGGCGACGATGAAAAGCAAGGCCGCAAAATTTGACCTCTGCCTTCGCGTCCTACCATAATCAAATGATATACACTTCCCGCGTTTCGGCATTTCTTTTCTGTCTGAGAAAAGAAACGCCTGCAAAGAAAAGGCAGACTCGGGGTTTCACCCCGAGACCCCGGCAACGCCGCGCCGCAGTACATAGCTCGTGGCTCTCAGTCGGCAGCTCGGCACATTCGCCCGCAAACGCGCCGGAGCTTGAACGAATGCGTGCTCGTGCGTCTTGCTTCGCAAGCCGTTCCCTCGCCCCTCTTAGTTGGCTTATCAAACACTGCGGCGCGGCTATTGGAAGTTTAATTATGATAATTAATTGAGTCGCTCGCTTTTACTTTGCAAAAGTTTAAAAAAACAAGTCACGATATAATTTGCTAAAGCACATCGTCTTCACCGATATCGGACAGCCGCAAGGGCTGTCCCTTCTATTGAAAGTCTGATATAAACAAAGCTCTTGAAATCAAAATTGAGGAACCGCACATCGGTGCAGTCCCTCGAACTGTTTGTATATTTACTTCTTTCTCCTGCATTCGAAGCATCGCCAGCCGCCGTCGGCGTGGCGCGCGATGATTTCAAATCCGTTTTCGGCGAATGCGTCAACGACTTCCTGCTCGCGTATGTCGATTATGCCGGAGGTGATGAACACGGCGTTGTCCGCCATGAAATCGGGTACGGTCTTGCAGAACATGATTATAACATCGGCAACAATGTTTGCAACGACTATGTCGAATTTGCCGCTGACCTTGTCGGCAAGGTCGCCGTGAATAAAAGTCAGACGGTCGTTGCCGAAGCCGTTCATTTTGCCGTTTTCCTCCGCAGTCTTGACTGCGAGCTCGTCTATGTCAACGCCGGTTGCACTATCTGCGCCGAGCAGGAGAGAGGCTATCGCGAGAATGCCGCTCCCGCAGCCGACATCGAGAACCTTTTCACCGCCCTTTATGTTTTTCTCGAGTGCCTCAAGGCAGAGACGGGTCGTCTCATGACTGCCAGTGCCGAACGCGAGTCCGGGTTCAAGGTGAAGCACCGCGCGCCCCTCTGCGTCGTATTCGTCCTCCCATGTCGGGCGGATGAGCAGGCGCTCGCCTATCTTTATCGGGTGAAAATACTGCTTCCAGTTGTTCTCCCAGTCAGCGTTTTTGCACTGGGTGAGGTCAATCTCGTTTTCTATCCCTGCCGCCGCGAGCCGTTCTGTCAGAAAGGCGGCAGCCTCCTGCGGGTGATCCTGCGGGTCGATATATATGTGGACAATGCCTTTCGTCCTGTCTTTGGCGAGCAGATCCTCGTCAATAAGATCGATGTGGGCTATCTCCATCGCCTCGCGCTCAAGATCGCTGTAGTCCTCGATATATATGCCGTAGGGCACGACCATGTTGGCAATGTCGCCCGCGGTGTCGATATCCTTTGTGTCAACTGTTATCTTTATTTCTGTCCAGTCCATAGGCTCTCCTTATTTTATCAGCTCCGCCTTGAAATCGGCGTGGTTGCGGTCGTGGTTATAGAGCTTGCGGTTGTCGAGCGCCCACTGGCGGGGAGTGAATTCGCCGGGCTGAACATTCCTGCACGCCTGCTCGATCTCATATATCTTCGCGTCGAGCGTGTCGAGCGAGGAGAGTATCTCCGCCTCGAGGAACATCGGACGCACCGCCGCGCCGAACTCCGGCTCGCCGTGGTGCGAGATTATCATGTGCTCGACGAGCATGAGCGTGTTTTCGCTGATGCCGAGCTTCCTTCCGCATCTGTCAACCGCCATCGCTCCGCGCACGAGGTGACCGATAAGATTGCCGTCGGTCGTGTAGCCCGAGGCAATGCCGGTCTGCGCGACGTCGAATTCCTCTGTCTTTGCGATATCGTGGAGTATAACGCCCGCAAAGAGCAGGTCGCTGTCTATAAACGGATATATATCCGCGACTCCCTGAGCCATGCGGAGAATGGAGAGCGTGTGGTAGAGCAGTCCGCCGCGTATCGCGTGGTGCAGCCTGAACGCCGCCGGCCAGTAGAGCAGCCTGTCTTTGTATTCGTTGAGCAGAGCGGTGACGAGTGTCTTTAATTCCTCGTCCTTGAAATTGCCCGCAACTTTCATCAGCTCGTTGAACATAGCCTCGCCCGAAAAGCCCGCCGAGGGGACGAAGTCCTCTATGCGCACGCCGTCCGCCTCCGTGACCTTGCGTATGCGCTCTATTCTGAGCTGCTGCGAGTCGTTGAACGGCTGAACGGTGCCGCGAACCTTTATCAGGTCATTGGCGGAAAATTCACCGTGCAGCTCCTCTTTGTAGTCCCAGAGCTTTGCGTTTATCTCCCCGTCTGGGTCGGCGAGGGTGAGGTCGAGATAGGGCACGCCCTTTGCCGTCATCTTGCGGTCGACGGTCTTTATCAGGCAGAAGCCCTCAACGCCGCCGTTTTTATTGAATTGAGTGAAATTCATGTTGTTGCCTCCGTTTGTTTGTCGGGATTAAGTATAACATAAGGCGGCGCGAAATACAACGGAATAAAGTGCTCATCTGTCCGGGATTTTACCCATAGACTGCAAACAGTGCTTAGCAGTCCGATTAACTGCACCCTGATATTTGAATCAAGTGTAAACTTTTGATGCGGCGAATATCAAGTTCCGCATAGCTATTGACAAAACACTTTCGAAGTGCGACAATATATACAGCAATCTCAGGGGCGGGGTGAAATTCCCCACCGGCGGTGAAGGCGAGCCGCGAGAGCGGTTGATCCGGTGCAATTCCGGAGCCGACGGTAAAGTCCGGATGGAAGAGGATGCGAAAAATGCATTTGCGCCCCGCTTATATAGCGGGGCTTTTGCTTTTTCATCTTCCCGGTTGCAAAATAAAGAGAGGAAGATACTCATGAAGAAAAACTCAAGACAGAACCTGCGGAAAATAACGGTCATGGCGATGCTCGCGGCGGTTGCCGTGGTGTCGGTGTATTTTATCAAGTTTCCGCTTTTGCCCTCTGCGCCGTTTCTCGAATACGACATTGCGGATGTTCCCGTGCTCATCGGCACGATGCTGTTCGGACCGTCAGCGGGGCTTGTGATTCTGCTCATCACCTCGGCTATCCAGGCGTTTCCCGTCAGCTCGTCGAGCCACATTATCGGCTTTCTTATGCACTTCTGTGCGTCGGGCGTGCTCGTGCTGGCATCCGGTCTGATGTACAAAAAAATCGGCGGCAAAAAAGGCATGGCGGCGGGACTCGCGGTCGGCTCGGTGCTGATGACACTCGTTATGATACCGCTCAATCTCGTGTTCACCGGTATTTTTATGGGGACGGGTGTCGAAGCGGTCGTCAAAATGCTCATTCCTGCGATAATCCCGTTCAACCTCATAAAAGCGTGCCTCAATTCCGTGCTCACTTTCCTGCTGTTTATACCGGTGAATAAAATTTACGGAAAAATCAGCGTGGAGTGAAAAAAAGACTCGGTTTGAATGAATTCCTAAAATGAAAACAGCGAATTTAAAAAGTTGAGAAATGCAATATAGCCATTAAAAATCAAATTAAAAGTTTTCATAGGAAATTAAGACGGTTATTTGTCCTCAAAAATTACCAGTTGTACAAAGTCTATTCCATTTTTTGAGAAAATGGTGTACTATGTGCTCGTATAAAACGAGGGCGGAAGATCCGTGTTTTGCGGCAAACCCGCAGTGCGGCACACGTCAAGCGGACAGGGGTTCGTTTAACGTACACGGGCTCTCGCTCCTTGATTTATGCCTGGTGTCCTGACGGCACCTGTACATAATCGACAACCACAAATCTCCTATATTCGGAACGACCCCGGCGGCTTGTGCACCGCAGGGGTCGTTCCGATTTCTGATTGCAAAAACACGACGTGCCCTGCGGAAATTTAACCGCAGGGCACTCTCTGTTCTCATTCTCCGGTGAAAATGGAGGTGATTTTACTTGTTGATGAAGTCTCTCTTCTGATCCTCGGGGAGATCGAGACCGAGTGTTCCGCCCGGATTCATCAGATTGTCGGGATCGAAGTGCTGCTTGAGCGCACGGTAGATATCCATCTGGTTCTTGCCGATCTGCGCCTCGAGCCACGGAGCGGTCATCTTGCCTATGCCGTGGTGGTGGCTCATCGCCGCGCCGTACTTCTGGATGTTGTCCATGATGCCGCGCTGATACTCAAGATACTCGTCAAGGTCGTTCATCTTTGCTTCGAATATGAAGTAGAGGTTTGCGCCCTGGGGATAGAAGTGGGACATGTGGGTCATGCAGATTGTGTCTGGTCTGCTCTTGCAGAAGCGGCGGACATTCTCGTAGACATTGGTGAAGTTATCCCAGTTGACCGAGCACTCGAGGGTGTCGAGCATAAGGCCGTAGTCGCCCATGTCCTCGCGCAGGTAGGGATCGGTGAAACGACCCTTCTCCCAGCCCTTGGTGACGATGCTGGTGGTGTACATTGCGCCGTGCTTCTTGCATATCTTGTCTATCTGCTTTGCGACGTTCTTGCTGAAGTGCTTCTCACCCTCGCTCCAGCCGAGCATGAGCACGCGCTTGCCGTCCTTGTAGCCCTTTGCGGCGAGCATCTTGTCAATAACAGTGTCCGCAACGCCGTAGAGGCGGAAAGCTATTGAAGTCTCCTCGGGGTCGGAGAGACGGAAGACCGACGGGAAGCCGAACTCGCCCTGCATTATCTCGCGCGCCGCATTGAGACCGTTCTCCCAATCCTTGAAAACATAGGAGAACTTCTTGCGGTTCTCGGGCATATACTTGAAAACTCTGAGGGTGACATGAGTGAGAATGCCGAAGGTTCCCTCGCTGCCCATCATGATCTGGTCTATAGAAGGACCGGTCGCGTTTCTCGGGAACTCGTCGCTCTTTATGATGCCGATAGGAGTGACATACTCCTGGCTGATGACGATATCCTCAATTTTGCCGTAGTAGCTCGAATTCTGACCTGCGCCGCGGGTGACAGCCCAGCCGCCGACGGAGGAATACTCAAAGCTCTGCGGGAAGTGGCCGCAGGTATAGGCGCGCTTTGCGCCGAGGGTCGAGACGGCGTTGTTGAGGGTCTCTTCAAGCTTCGGACCGCTCATGCCGGCTTCGACGGTTATTGTCTGATTGTGCTCGCTGAAGGAGATGACCTTGTTGAAGTTCTTTCTCATGTCGAGCGTGATGCCGCCCTTGACTGCCTCAACGCCGCGGGTGACGGAGGAGCCGCCGCCGTAGACATACATCGGTATCTTCTGCTCGCAGCAGTATTTGACGAGGGCGATTATATCCTCGCGGTTCTTGGGATAGACAACAGCGTCGGGTACATTCTCAACGATGTGCTTGCGCAGTCTCATGAGGTCGACCATCGTCTTGCCGTATGCGACGGAGAGTCTGTCATAGTTGTCGGTGCTGACGTTTGCCTTGCCGACAATCGCTTCGAGAGCCGCTATCTGGTCGTCACTCAGGCGGCAGGGGATATCATAATCAACTTCTTCGAGACCCATCTCCTGCTTGACCTTGAAGTCGTCGTCGGTCATATGGAAGGTCTCTTTCATCAGCTCATAGAGCTTTGAGTTCGGGGCCTTGAACGCCTCGGGATCGCCCCATTTGAGAATGGAACGGTAGGATCTTTCGGGTGCTTTCTCGTGGTACCAATCGGGTACGAACTTCTTTGATTTGCTCACGGTGTTTCCTCCTTGATAAGCTTTATGTTCAGTTCATGTCGGCTGTTGCTACTATATCCGCGCCGAAAACGTCTTTGATAACGACATCTCCGGTGTTCACGCGCTCGCTGAGCTTGAATGCGCGGATGGTTTTCATGGCGTCGAGCAGGTGCTCTTTCGGTATCTCGCAGCTCGTTTTGACGGGCAGGCGGGGCATATCGGAAAACGCGGTGTCGACTGTAGTCGTCAGGGAGCGGGTGGGATTTGTCAGCTCGGTCGTGCCGAACGCGACGCCTCTCTTGCACTTTGCGCCCTGAACATCTATCTTGTCGCCGTCGCGGCTGACCTTCAGACGGTAGCCGTTGGGGCAGACTATACAGACCATTTCGGTGACGTTCACTTTGTGTCAGTCCTTTCGGTTAAAACTCATATTCCATGGAATCGTAGGCGACGAGAAAGCCCTTCTCCGCCGCCGCGGGGACAAATTCGTCGTGGGTCGCTCTGCCGTTGTGGGAGAAGTGGTTGCAGCAGAAAACGGTCTTATCTGTCGCAAGCCCCTCTTTTATCATGCGGTCCTTTGTGTCCGCATCGGCGGAGAGTCCCATGTGACCCTGGCGGTAGTTTTCGAACATGCCCGTGCAGTCTATTGAGACAAAGTCGAATACGGGCTTTTTGCGTTCGAGGTAATCCCAGGTCTCGTCGGGAAAATATCCGGTGTCGTGCGCGTAGAGCATCGTCTTTTCGCCGTTTGATATTATATAGATAAACGGGTCGGTCTTTTGGTCGTGATCCGCCTTGAGCGCGGTCACTGTGTAACCTTCGACCTCAAACGGTTCAAACGCCTTTACGGGGTGCAGCGCGAGAACATTCTTTTCTGTCAGCGCATCGCACCACTGCATGTCTCTTATCCATTGGAGCGTCGGGTCCGAACCGTAGAAGTTCAGCGGAGTCACCTCTTCGCTCATAAAGTTCGCGAAGCATTCCGGCAGGCGCATCTGAATGTCCTGCGGATAGAGGTGATCCTCGTGCGCGTGGGTGATGAGACAGGATTTTATCGAGATAAGATCGATGTTGTCGCGCAGGGTGTGAATGAAAGTGTCGGGGCAAAAGTCGAGAAGCAATCTGTCGATTATCGACTGGGAGCGGGGGCGGATGTTTCTGCCGCCCGCCGCCTTTGATTTTCTGCACACCTCACAGCGGCAGAAAATCGCGGGAACGCCCTCGGCTGCCGCCGTGCCCAGATATTTTATCTTCATTTCATGTCCTCCATGCTGACAGTTATCTTGTCTTTAATTCTATCCGAAATATTCTCGGATTTCAAGACTTCCATCTCGGAGGAGGAAAGATTTGCAAACTTCTTGTTTATCAGCGCATCGCTGCCGCTCGCAACGGTGACGGACTGCTTCTTGAACTCGCTGCGCGGTCTGAAGTACATCGTCATGCCGTCCTTTGCCGCCTTGTCGTAATACTGCGGAACGACATAGAGGAACTTCGCTCTGTCGTATTCAACAGGAACTCTGTCGGCTGCATTCTTATCGCCCTTGCAGTATTCGGCGGCGGATTCGCCCGCCTGGTCGCCCGAGAGGGAGACATAATCGACAAGGTCGTTGACGTGCAGCGCGTTGCCGCAGGAGAATACGCCGGGCACATTCGTCATAAGCGTCTGATCGACTACCGCGCCTTTCGTTGCGGGGTCGAGCTTGACTCCGAGCATCTGCGCCACTTCGTTCTCGGGCAGAAGTCCGACGGAGAGGATAAGCGCGTCGCAGGGAATGATGCGCGCGGTGGATTCTATCGGCTGCATCTTTTCGTCCACCTGGCAGACTTCGACCGCTTCAACGCGCTTGACGCCGAAAACCTTTGTGACCGTGGTCGAGAGGTGGAGCGGGATGTTGAAATCATGCAGGCACTGGTGGACGTTTCGCGCAAGACCTGCGGGGGTGTCCTTTATCTCATAGACGCCTTCGACGCTCGCGCCCTCAAGGGTGAGACGGCGCGCCATTATCATGCCGATGT
>ENA-OPAV01001998-OPAV01001998.1-human-gut-metagenome-genome-assembly--contig:-NODE-1998-length-12474-cov-2.535631_pt1 | contig 12474 bp, 9 predicted proteins | sample MGYA00241056_ERZ501428 | MGnify/ENA primary metagenome ERZ501428 (study PRJEB25962, sample SAMEA2042621) | human gut metagenome | biome: human gut; feature: human-associated habitat; material: faeces... | reverse complement strand
GAGGTGGTGAATATCGCCGTCGAACCGGCGGTACAGCGGCAGGGGATAGGCGGTGCGATGCTGCGCCATGCAGCGGAGACCGCTCGTGCGTCCGGTTTCCGCAAACTCGAAATCGGTACGGGCAATTCCGGATTCGGACAGATGGCTCTCTATATCCGGTGCGGTTTCCGAATGGAGTGGATAGACCGCGGTTTTTTCTCCCTCCACTATCCTGAGCCCATCCTGGAGGCGGGACTTCCCTGTACGGATATGGTGCGCATGGGTATGTTGCTATGAGCAGGGCGGCGGCGTAGGATATTTTGACGGCTGCGGTTTTGTCTGCGTCTCTTTATTAAAAGAGAAAAGTCCGGCCATAAGCCGGACTTTTCCTATCCATACAATGGATGACAGATTACCACGCGAAGAGCGGGTAATCGGCCATCAGTTTGTGTACCTCTTCCCTTACGGCAGCTATCGTGTCGGGGTTGTCGATGTCGGAAAGCACCCTGTCGATGAGGCTTACGATGTAATCCATCTTGTCCTCCTTGAGGCCGCGGGTGGTGATTGCCGGCGTGCCGATACGGATACCGGAGGTGAGGAACGGCGAGCGGCTATCGAACGGCACCATGTTCTTGTTGGTCGTGATGTCGGCCTCCACGAGTGTGCGTTCCGCCTTTTTACCCGATATTTCCGGGAATTTGGTGCGGAGGTCTATCAGCATCAGGTGGTTGTCGGTACCGTTGGAAACCAGCTTGTAACCGCGTTTCATGAAGGCATCGGCCATGGCGGCCGCATTTTTCTTCACCTGTGCCTGATACTCTTTGTATTCAGGCTGGAGTGCTTCGCCGAAAGCTACGGCTTTGGCTGCGATGACGTGTTCCAGCGGACCGCCCTGAATGCCGGGGAATACGGCGGAGTTGAGGACGGCCGACATTTTCTTGATTTCGCCTTTCGGCGTTTTGATGCCCCAGGGGTTGTCGAAATCCTTGCCCATAAGGATAATGCCACCGCGCGGACCGCGGAGCGTCTTGTGCGTGGTGGAGGTGACGATATGGGCGTACTTCACCGGGTTCTTCAGCAGCCCTGCGGCGATGAGGCCGGCCGTATGAGCCATGTCGATAAGAAGGATGGCGCCCACCTTGTCGGCGATTGCACGCATGCGTTCGTAATCCCATTCGCGGCAGTAGGCCGAAGCACCGCCGACGATGAGTTTGGGTTTGTGCTCCATGGCGAGCGCTTCCATCGCATCGTAGTCAATGGTGCCGGTCTCCTGGCCTACCTGATAGCCGACGGCCTTGTAGAGGATGCCGGACATGTTGACGGGCGAACCGTGCGAGAGGTGGCCTCCGTGTGCCAGGTCAAGACCCATGAAGGTGTCGCCGGGTTTGAGTACGGCCATGAAAACTGCCATGTTGGCCTGTGCGCCCGAGTGGGGCTGTACGTTGGCGTATTCGGCGCCGTAGAGTTCGCATACGCGGTCGATGGCGAGTTGTTCCACCTTGTCCACCACCTGGCAGCCGCCGTAGTAGCGTGCGCCGGGATACCCTTCGGCGTATTTGTTGGTGAGTACGGAGCCCATGGCCTGCATCACCTCGTCGCTGACGAAGTTTTCCGATGCTATCAGTTCGATACCGTGGAGCTGACGCTGTTTTTCCTGTTCAATGAGGTCGAAGACCTGATTATCCCTTTTCATGAAGTTTTTAATGTTTATATTGAAAATGAATCGTCTCTTGCATTCGAGTTCCCGCAAAGTTAAACTTTTTTCCATTGAATTTCTACCGGAAGCGGAAAATAACAGGGAATAATCCGGCGCATCGTGTTCCGTGCCTTGCGGCGGAGAGATGTGTCGAACAAAAAGAGAAATTATTTGGAAATCATGAAATAAAAAGTTATATTTGAGACAGATGCAGATACGTTTGAGGGCTTGTCGGTGAGAAATGGGTAGAGTTGTCGTTTCATCTTTAAGACTTTCGGCTTATGAAACGATTTTGTCTGCTGTTTGCAGTCGCTTTTTGTGTAGCCTCTTGTACTTCCGAATGACGTTTTCGCGTGTGAATGCGGCCAGTGGCAACGTACATTGATGCATTGCAATTGGGGCTGGCAGGGGAGTTATGATGGATACTTTGCCTCTTCCGTATTCAACGCTACCATGGGACCGCATTTTCATGTTCCTGATGTGGAAGAGACCCGAAGTGCGGATAAACACAATTACAATCATCGCCTTAAGATTATCACTTATAGCGCGCCTGCATTTGTCGAGTAGATTCGTCAAACATTAAAAATTCATAATTATGAAAACCGGACTTTTTATCGCCATACTCGCGTGCGCCGGGTTTTGTGCATGCGAAAAGCTCGTTACGGATAAGTATGAGCAGGGCAGCTCCGACTCGTTCGTCGTGCAATACTGGACCTTCGACCGGCTGGAAGCCGTAACTGTCGGGCCGGAGCCCCGGTTGCAGCTCTACCTGAGGAGTTCGCCGGAGCACCGCCGGACGTATTACGGCGTTCTGTCGGACGGGGAGGAGTTGAAGCGGGCCTACGAGGCGAAGTGCACCGAACACGGCGACCGGGGATATCCGTTCGTCTTTACCTATGGCCCCGGTCCGAATATGGTGCCGAACTCCTTTACCGATAAGGATTTCCGCTCTATCGAGGTGGTGAGCGATACGGATTTCGATGAGGCGCACCCCGCCGGTACCCGGCTGGATGACGTGATGATGTTCTGCTCGGCTTCGCCGTGGCGTTTCATACGGAGCCATTACGTCGAGCAGGGGGAGTGGAATGCCGGAGTCCCTGCGGAGGTTTATCGCTATTTCGGCACCGTCCTGCCCTACGATACGGAGTGGAAGAGCTGTTATCATCCGGTATACGGTAAGGTGTCGGAGCTGACGGCCGACGACCTGACGCTGCTGGGCGGAGACGACGGCGGGCGGCGAATGGGCATGATTGGGGTACTGACCTTTCTCGCACGGCCCGACCGGGCGGCGACGCATACGCTGACCGTGACACTTACCTCCGTGGACGGGGAGCGTTATTCCGCCTGTGCGGCGGTGGCTCTGGAGTAACTGTTTTCTGGGAAGAGGTCCTCCGGAGCGGGCTGCCCGTTGCCAGGGTATTGTGCCGGGAGTGTCGTTTGTCGGAGGAGTGTTCCGGGCCATCGTCTCGGCAGCGGACTGCATGTACATCGTTTATAGGGCGTTGGGAGTCGGGCATCGTGGAATAACCTTGAAACAACGTTTGGCCCGAAGGTCGTCCGGCAGTCAACCGGACGGCCTCCTGCGAATGTGAGCGGATGAAGTTTGTGCTGCCGGGGCAGGGGCACCTGCATGAAAAAAAATTGCAGGTAATTGTCAAGGGAGGCTTCGGATGCGTTCCGGCCGGAACGGGAAGCAGGAGACGCTGCGTCTCCTGCTTCCCGTTTGCCTTGTATCCGCGCGGCCTTGTCAGCGACGGACGACGGCGATGGATACGAGCTCGGAACTCTCTTCGAGTTTTCCGCGTTTGTTAAGGGTCTGCGACTTTACTTCTCCTATACCCTCTGCATACCACGTGACGGATTGGGTGGTCGTTCCCATCCCTATGGGGGTTTTCATCACCTCCGTCTCGTTCACTGTCCAGCAGTCGAAAGTACCGGCCGGGACGGTTACCGTTTCCCGGCCGGTTATGCTGCGGTCTTTGATGGTTATTTTGATGATATCGAACTGTCGGTCATTTGACTTTAACGACATGGAGATGTGGACCGTTTCGAGTTGCTGGCCCACTTGCGGGTGAAGCGGATAGCAGATTTCGTCCATCGCCACCGTGAAGTCGATGTCATCGTTTCCCAGGATGCTTTCCTTTATCTCCGCTATCAGTTGGTCGATGTTCTCCATCGGAAAGATTACCCTGTCGCCGGATATGCGTATCCGTACGGTGATGTCCGACATGGCCGAAGTGTCGGCCGTCAGGGGCTTGCCGTCTGCATCCAGCGCTCTGTCGTTTATGGTGATTACCGTGCCTTCCGCCGTTTCGGCGATGTCGGTAACGGTTTGGACGGAACGGCCGATGATATTTCCTTTTCGGTCCCTGTTCACGTATGTAAGTGCGGTTCCCTTTTCGGACGGTACGAAAGGGTTTCCTGCAATGCAGACCGGTACGGCGAACAGGAGCGTGAGGGATGCGATAATCGGTTTCAGTGCTTTCATGGCTGTTTCGGATTTACGGTCGGAGGTCATATCTTCCCGTGTCGATAGGACAAAGCTATGAAAAATAAACGGATTATCCTCTGCGCCGGCCGGCTGAAAAGCATGGCGGGGTTCCGCTGCCTCGGAAAAAAGTGTTATATTTGCCTGGATTTTACCTAAACATCTTGACTATGAAATTACTTGAAGGAAAAGTGGCCGTGATAACGGGTGCGGCCCGCGGCATTGGCAAGGCCGTTGCCCTTTGCTTTGCCGAGAACGGTGCGAATATCGCCTTTACCGACCTGTCCATAGATGAGAACGGCAGGAAGACGGAGGAGGAGATACTTGCGTTCGGGGTGCGCTGCAAGGCCTATGCCTCCAACGCCGCCGATTTCCAGCAGACGCACGAGGTCGTCGAGAAGATAATGGGCGATTTCGGCCGTATAGATATTCTCGTAAACAATGCGGGTATCACGTGGGACGGACTGATGCTGAAGATGGAGGAGAAGCAATGGGATATGGTCATCAATATCAATTTGAAGTCTGCATTCAATTTCATCCATGCCGTTACCCCGGTTATGATGCGTCAGCGCAGCGGAAGCATTATTAACATGTCTTCGGTGGTAGGCGTGCACGGCAATGCGGGGCAGGCCAACTATTCGGCTTCGAAAGCGGGCATGATAGGTCTTGCCAAATCCGTTGCACTCGAATTGGGTGCGCGCGGCGTACGTGCCAATGCCATCGCTCCTGGCTTCATCATCACCGATATGACGGCCAAGTTGCCCGAGGCTGTCAAAGAGGAGTGGAACAAGAAGATACCGCTTCGCCGCGGCGGTACTCCCGAGGAAATCGCCAAAGTGGCCCTGTTCCTCGGCAGCGATCTTTCCAGCTATGTCAGCGGCCAGGTCATCGAGGTGAACGGTGCCATGAATTCCTGATAACGGCCGTTTGTGAACGGAGAGGGGATGTGCGAACAGGTTTTGCGCATCCCCTTGTCGTATTTCGGCGTGTGCGGAAAAACACAGCGAAATGTATGTATTAGGAGAAACGGGAAGGAATCGCTATCATTGCGACAGAAACAATGTGTTGTAAGGTATGCTGAAGTGGAGTATTCTGTCGTTATGTGCGGTACTGTTCCCGTTGTCCGGATTCGGGCGGGAAACGGCCGCCGGAACCGAATCGGAACCAAGTCCCCGCGATTCCGTCCGGCAGGCGTATATGGACGAACTGGACTTCATCATCGACTGCATCGAAAACCGGTATGTTTCCGGCCGCCGAGGTATCGGCGACGAGGAGTGGCAACAGGGGGTGGAAGCCGTGCATAGCGGTGCTGCGATATATCTTCGCGATTACCCGGCTGTGTGGTGGTTATGGCGTGACTATAGCATGCTTTTGGACGACGGTCATTTCGCTTTTCCCGACAACGGTTCGTTCAGCCGTTATGAACTGTTCGCTGAGAGTCAACCGATTTTTCCGTTATGGGTACAGATATGGGTAGACGGCTCCATATATAATGTTTACGATTACAGCGGAGTGATTCCGGAATGTTCGGAAATTATCGCAATTACGAAGTTCTATAACGGACAACGTGCACAGACGTTCTCTGGGAAAGGATTGGGGATTGGTTGCATGCGGCTGACTCCCGGCGAACCGGCATACGCTTTTGCCAATGGCAACTCCTATCATCAACCCAATTCGCGTGACTGGGCGAGTTTCACGAATTTCCTGTCCGATTTTTCGATGCCGCCGTGGGAAGTCGTCTACAAGGTACCGGGTGCCGAACAGCCGGATACAGTCATGCTGGACGGAATAAGACGCGACGAACTGTTCAAACTGTACAAAAAGACGGGTAACAAGCGCCGGGCCAAGGAGGAACTCGGTTTTGCGCGAAAACCGATAACCTATGCCGATATGGGGGATGGCGTGGGTGTGCTTACGATTAACTCGTTCTGGGGAAAACGGTGGAGCCACATGCTGTTGTTCGGCAAGGACTGGCGTTACAAACGGCTGCTGCGGCAGGCCATGCGCCGCATCGGCCGAGACGGAATCGACCGGCTGGTCATCGACGTGAGTCTCAATACGGGCGGCATGGCGGAGAATGTCTTTTATACGCTCGATTATCTGACGGACAAGACCGTAGATATAACATACACCTACCTTATAACGGACGAATGCCGCGAAACGGCGAAGAACAACGTCGACCGGAGTCCGTACTTGTCCGAGGCCGACAGGGAGTATATGATGCACTATATCGACAGCGTGCCGGACGGCACCCGTTTCCGCACCGATACGGTGCGCCGGATGCGATATCTCCCGCAGCGCCCGACGCACGGCTACGACGGCGAGGTCTATGTGCTGACGAGTCATCAGACCTATTCGGCGGCACAGATGTTCGCCCGTTACTGTCAGGTACTCGGCATCGGGAAGGTGGCCGGGCAGCACTGCGGCGGGTACAATGCCGTGACGGGAAATGCCGCACGGGTAGAACTGCCCGTTTCGCGTTGGATGCAGTTTCAGGTGCCTTTCCGCGAAGAGGTCATTTCCCCCGACGACGAACCGTATGCATACCCGACGGTGGACATTCCGATAGAGCATCCGTTCGAGGAGTGGCTGCACCGCGAAAACCGCAGTCTCGAACGGTTGCTGCGGATGATAGAGGAGTAGGGGAGCGCTGTAAGGAACGGTACGGATGCAGGACTCCGGATGGCTCATGTCATCCGGAGTTCATTCGTCTTGTGTCCGCCGTCGATTGTGCGGATGCGGTGTGCCTTTCATGCAGAAAAGTTTGGGGGCTTAGTAGGACAGAATTTTATGGAGAATTACGATTATCTTTGTAAAGTTATTGGCGGATTTTGTGTGTCCTGCAACGGGGGGGTATGTTTTTTTGCCCTTTTAAAAATATGAAGGTGGGCTCTTTTCGCGTTATATCGTACAGAGAGTGAGGACGGGTTGTCTGCCGTCTGACACAAAACTAAGTGAGAGTAAAGTAAATTTCCCGTATGTGCTGCCGCGGTCGGCAGGAGAATTTGTGTATACAGCGGTGCGCGGTCGGCATATTGCAGCGCCCGGGTTCGGCAAGGGCATTCGGTGTCACCCCGGACGATAGCTGGGCGAACGGGACTCCTTCCGGTAGTCCGGCGGATTATCGTGCCGGCAGCCGGAACAGGCGGAGTTGCCGTGGTGCAACATCCGTATGGTCGGAGACCGGCCGTGACCGTCGTGCCGTTTTTGGGAACCTGGAAGCTGCGGGCTTTCGTATAAATGTTTTAGGGATATGATTGTAGGATATTTGAGGGTCAGTACGGGAAAACAGAATTTGGCCAATCAGCAGGACGAAATCAGGCGTTTCGCCGAGAGCAGGAATTTTACGGTGAACAGTTGGGTGACGGAGGTAGTCAGCGGAAAGAAGAACGAACGCGAGCGGAAGCTCGGTACGCTGTTGAAGCGGATGAAACCGGGCGATACGCTGATAGTGACGGAGATTTCCCGCTTGAGTCGCACCTTGACCGATATCATGGCGATAATGGGAAAGTGCCTGAGCCGTGAGATAAATCTCTATACCACCAAGGAGGGGTACTCCTTCGACAACAGCATCAACAGCAAAGTGCTCTGTTTTGCCTTCGGACTGGTGGCGGAGATAGAGCGCAATCTGATTTCCATGCGTACCAAAGAGGCGTTGGCACTGCGCAAGGCGGAGGGGGTGACGCTCGGCAGGAGAAAAGGCAGTTATACCAAGACGAATATCTTGATGGACAACCGACAGGCGATAATCGAGATGCTCAACAACGACAAGTCGATAGGCGACATTTGCAAACGTTTCGACATATCGCGCGATACGTTCGCCAAATTCCGGAAAAGATATCCGTCCGTGCAGAAGGCGGTTCAGGAGAAGGAGGGGAGGCGGATTGCTGCGTACGGCGGTACGAGGTCTTCTTCCCGTCCGGTTTAACTATCGAGGGGAACAGCGTGCTGCCGTTCCCCTCGATAGCTTGTATGCGTAAGACATGTGGTGTCAGGCCTTGCCTGCACTGCCCAGCACCTTTTCGCATTTGTGCTTGTAGAGTTCCTTCAGCCATTCGCGAGCCGGGCCGAGGTATTTGCGCGGGTCGAATTCGGCGGGGTTGGTCCAGAGTATTTCACGCACGGCCGCCGTCATGGCCAGCCGTCCGTCGCTGTCGATGTTGATTTTGCAGACGGCGCTTTCGGCAGCCTTGCGGAGCTGGTCTTCCGGGATGCCGATAGCGTCTTTCACTGCGCCGCCGTATTTGTTGATGATGTCCACGTATTTCTGCGGTACGGAGGACGAACCGTGGAGGACAATCGGGAAGCCGGGAATGCGTTTTTCAATCTCTTCGAGGATGTCGAACCGAAGAGGCGGCGGTACGAGTACACCCTCCGCATTGCGGGTGCACTGTTCCGGCCGGAACTTGTTCGCCCCGTGCGATGTGCCTATCGAGATGGCGAGGGAATCCACACCCGTCTTGGTGACGAAATCCACCACCTGGTCGGGTTCGGTGTAGGTATGGTGTTCGGCCGATACTTCGTCTTCGATACCGGCCAGAACGCCGAGTTCTCCTTCGACCGTTACGTCGAATTGGTGGGCGTATTCCACCACCTTGCGGGTGAGCGCCACGTTTTCGTCATAGGGAAGGTGGCTACCGTCTATCATGACCGACGAGAAACCCATGTCGATGCAGGATTTGCAGAGTTCGAAGGTGTCGCCGTGGTCGAGATGGAGGCAGATGGGAATGTTCCTGCCCAGCTCCTTGGCATACTCCACGGCTCCCTGTGCCATGTAGCGCAGGATGGTCTGGTTCGCATACTTGCGTGCTCCGCTCGAAACCTGCAGGATGACGGGCGACGCGGTTTCGACGCAGGCCTGTATAATGGCCTGCATCTGTTCCATGTTGTTGAAGTTGAAGGCCGGGATGGCATATTTTCCCGCCATGGCTTTCTCGAACATCTCTCTGGTATTGACCAGTCCCAATTCCTTGTATGATACCATATCGAATCAGTTTTAAGGTTTATATTAAATGAATGATGATGATAACGTCGCAATTTGCATACCGTCGGGAGGAAAGTGCGCATACCCGGTTGTTGTTATTTTAATAACGTTGCATACCCGGATATTGCAGCTAATTTCCTATCTTTGCCAACGGTATTCCAAAGGTAAGCAAAAACATTGGAGACGGGCAAGGATGGCGTGAGAATTATTTTTTCCTGAGCGGCCGTGCCGTGTCCGTCCGAATTAAAAATAGCATGACGATGTCGGAATTCAAGTATCAGGAACCTTTCCCGCTGGGAAAGGACGAAACCAAGTACAGGCTTCTTACCAAAGATTATGTGCATGTGGAAGAGTGCTGCGGCAGGCGTATCCTGCGTGTGGATGCGCGCGGGCTCGAATTGCTTTCGCGCGAGGCTTTCGCCGAAGTGTCTTTCTATCTGCGTGCGTCGCACCTGCAGCAGGTCGCCAACATACTGAAAGACCCGGAGGCGACCGACAACGACAAATTTGTAGCCTATACGATGCTGCTCAATCAGGTCGTGGCCGCTCAAGGGGAGCTGCCTACTTGTCAGGATACCGGTACGGCGATAGCGATATGCAAGAAGGGCGAAGATGTCTATACAGGGACGGACGATGCCGAAGCCATCACGAAGGGAGTGTATGAGACCTACCGCGACCGTAATCTGCGTTATTCGATGGTGGTGCCTTTCACCATGACCGAAGAGAAGAACAGCGGCAACAACCTGCCGGCCCAGATAGACATCTATTCCGAACCGGGCAACCAATACAAGTTCCTTTTCATCACCAAAGGCGGCGGTTCGGCCAACAAGACTTTTCTCTATCAGCAGACCAAGGCGCTGCTGAACGAGGAGTCGCTGACGAAGTTCGTCAGGGAGAAGATAAAGGACCTCGGTACGTCGGCCTGTCCGCCTTACCACCTGGCAGTCGTGATAGGCGGCACCTCCGCCGAGGCCAACCTCGCGGCGGTCAAGAAGGCTTCGGCCGGTTATTACGATGCGCTGCCTACAAGCGGCAACGAGGGGGGCCGTGCTTTCCGTGATTTGGAGTGGGAGGCGAAAATACTGAAGATATGCCAGGAGAGCGGCATCGGGGCGCAATTCGGGGGCAAATACCTTGTTCATGACGTGCGGGTTATCCGGATGCCCCGCCATGCGGCGTCGTGTCCGGTGGGTATCGGCGTGAGCTGCTCGGCCGATCGCAATATCAAGGCAAAGATAACCGAAGAGGGTATTTTCCTCGAAGAGCTCGAACACAATCCGGCCCGCTTCCTGCCGGCCGATGCGCCGATAATGAAGCCGGCGGTGGAGATAGACCTCGATGAGGGAATGGACAAGGTGCTGGAGACGCTCTCCAAATATCCGATTAAGACGCGTCTGAACCTGAAAGGTACGCTGATTGTAGCACGCGACATCGCTCATGCCCGTATCAAACAGATGCTCGACGAAGGTAAACCCATGCCGGAATACATGAAAAAACATCCCGTTTATTATGCAGGACCGGCCAAGACGCCGAAAGGGATGGCGTCGGGCAGTTTCGGGCCGACGACCGCGGGACGGATGGACCCTTACGTGGATTTGTTCCAGAGTAAGGGCGGGTCGATGGTCATGGTGGCCAAGGGCAACCGTTCGCAGGAGGTTACCGACGCATGTCGGAAACATGGCGGTTTCTACCTCGGCTCCATTGGCGGACCTGCCGCCATTCTGGCCAAGGAGAGCATCAAGAGCGTGGAGGTGGTCGATTTTCCGGAACTCGGCATGGAAGCGGTACGCAAGATATATGTCGAGAACTTTCCGGCATTCATCATCGTGGATGATAAAGGCAACGACTTCTTCGCCGATTTCAAACATTGATTGCGAATGCGGCGTTTCCATTCCCGCCCGCCGGAAAACTTTCCGGCGGGCGGGAATGTTTTCGGCGATGCCGGGAATGCAGTACGGTTCCGTCGGCGGAAAATATCCTGATAAGAGCGGGGAATCGATACGTTTATTTGTCTGTCACCGCCAAAATGAATATTTTTGTCTGCCGGAACACTAAAAGCCGGATTCCGTGCGTTATAGCGGCATAAAGCAGTTCCGAGGGGCCCGCAGGGCACGGCAGGCAGGCGTGCGCTCTTTTTCCTGTCTGCGCCGGTGCCGCCCCGTGTATTACGGAGACTTCGGCCGAGGGCAGCGGGGCAGGCTGTTCCGGAAGTGTGATTCGATTCGATATATGAGGAAATACGTCGGAAAATTCTTACTGTTGTTGGTGATGGCGGCCCTACCTGTGGCGGTATGGGGGCAGAAAGTCGCCTTTGAGGTCAATGCCCCGCGTGTGGTAGCCGTGGGAGAGATATTCCGTATCGAGTATGTGACCGACTCGAAACCGCAGGATTTTAAGGGCCCTCAGTTTGAAGGAGTGGATGTATTGGCCGGACCGACGCTCTCCACGAGTAAATCGGTATCCATCGTGAACGGTAACATGACGCAGGAGGTGCGTTATACCTATACGTATGTGCTGCAATGCAATTCGGAGGGCGAATTCAATGTGTCCGAGGCGGTTCTGACGGTGAAGGGCAAGACGTACAGTGCCGCTCCGTTCGCAGTCAGGGCTTTGACGGAACAGGCTGCTGTCAGCGGGGAACAGGGCGCAGGTGGACATTCCGACCGTCCCACGCTGGCCCCCGATGACATTCTGATACGGGCGGTAGTCGACCGGAAAGAGGTATATAAGGGAGAGCCCGTCCGGGTGACTTATAAGCTGTACAGGCGGGTCCCGCTGAATCTCGAAAACGCCAAATTTCCCACCTACAACGGTTTTTGGGCCCAGCAGCTCAATGTGGACGGTTATCCGCCTCAGCGGGAGGAGTTCAACGGCAAAATATACGATACGCATGTCATCCGCGAAGACCTGCTGTTTCCGCAGCAGGCCGGCAGTCTGACCGTTGACCCACTTGAACTGAGCGTGGTAGCGCAGATAGTGATGGAGCCGCGCCGTCAGTCTATCATCGACGACTTTTTCGGAGGCCCCAACATACAGGAGGTGCGTCGCAAGGTCGCTACGGCTCCGGGATCCATCACGGTGAAGGAACTGCCTGCCGGTGCTCCTTCGGGCTTTTCGGGAGCTGTCGGGGATTTCCAGTTGGAAACGGTCGCTCCGCCACCCGAAGTGGCTGCCAATTCGGCATTCACTTTCGGTATCAAGATTTCGGGTAGCGGCAATCTACCCCAGATACAGGCGCCGAAACTCTCCCTGCCGGCCTCGTTCGAGCAGTACAACGTGAAGACTACCGAAAGTTTTAATAACACTTCGGGCGGCATTTACGGATAA
>ENA-OPAV01001997-OPAV01001997.1-human-gut-metagenome-genome-assembly--contig:-NODE-1997-length-12482-cov-3.449907_pt1 | contig 12482 bp, 16 predicted proteins | sample MGYA00241056_ERZ501428 | MGnify/ENA primary metagenome ERZ501428 (study PRJEB25962, sample SAMEA2042621) | human gut metagenome | biome: human gut; feature: human-associated habitat; material: faeces... | reverse complement strand
CGCTGAAAAGAAAGCGCCCGTTCGTAAGGAAAAGGAGCCGGAGCGGTGAGCGCCCCCAAGCGCAAGCGGGAGGTGCAGCTGAACTTCCGGGTCTCGCCGGAAGAACTGGCGCTGATTGAGCAGAAGATGGCCCAGCTGGGGACAACAAACCGGGAAGCCTACCTGCGCAAGATGGCCCTGGACGGCTATGTGGTGCGCCTGGAACTGCCGGAGCTGAAGGAGCTGGTGTCCCTGATGCGCTATTCCAGCAATAACTTGAACCAGCTGGCCCGCCGTGCGCACGAAACCGGGCGCATTTATGACGCCGATTTGGAGGATATATCCCGGCGGCAGGAGGCTTTGTGGGACGGGGTACATCAGGTATTGACCCAGCTGGCAAAGCTGACGTGACAGGGGCATACGCCCCGGCTGTGAGGGAGGTCCGGCGCGTGCAGGCTGCATCGCCGGGCCTCCCTCTTTTTTCTTTGCCGGTATCGTTGCGTTTTGGCGGGCCGCAGGCGATAATATCATCAGAAACGGAGGTGAAGGCTGATGTTGACATTTGAAAATATCTTGGAGTTGTTTCAAGAGTATCTGCTGCGTGACCCGGAGGAAGAAGTCCTCTCATGCAAACGCGGCTATGTCCGATTGACCTGGAACAAGGATTCCCGCTACTGCGTGGACGGCATCCTCTGCCAGACCCCGGAGGAACTGTTTGACCTGCTGCTCACGGATTACCAGGACTTTGAATTGCTCCGCCGGACGAAAGGCCGCCGGGAGGTTACAGAGGCCGATGAAAAAGCCGTGGAGAAGCTGTGCCAGCCCTACCTGGACTGGCGGAAGGGGGCGCTGAAATGAAAGCGGTATGGTTTATCTTGAAACTGGGGCTGAAAATCCTTGCCGCGCCATTGGTGCTGGCGCTGGCCCTTTTCACATGGGTATGCTTCGGCCTGCTGTATGTGTCCAGCTTCATCTTCGGCCTGGCCTCCACGGTGGTGGCGCTGCTGGGGATCGCGGTGCTGGTAACCTACTCGCCGCAAAACGGCGTGATCCTGTTGGCGATCGCTTTCTTGGTCAGCCCGGTGGGCCTTCCGATGGCTGCCGCCTGGCTGGTGAGCAAGGTGCAGGACCTGCGGTTTGCGATCCAGGATGCGGTGTACGGCTGAATAGGAAATGAAGAATTGCCGGGAGTGAAGTCCCGGCAATTTTTAACTTTACTTTCGTGCTAATTTCGCGTATAATATTAGCATGAAAGGAAGGTGAAGAACATGAGCCAATTTCAACAGTTAGACCAGCTGATGGAACGCCAGGACGGGATGCTACGCACCGGGCAGGCCCTCGCGGCCGGGATCTCAAAACCTGTTTTTTATCAATTCGTGCAGTCTCGTGGACTGGAACAGGCGGCGCATGGGATTTATCTTTCCAAAGACGCCTGGGTGGACGCCATGTATCTGCTGCATCTTCGCTGTCCGCAGGCAGTTTTTTCCCATGAAACGGCGCTGTTTTTCCACGACCTGACCGACCGGGAGCCGCTGGCCTATTCCATTACGGTCAAGACGGGCTACAATCCCACCCGGCTTAAAAGTGAGGGCGTTCAGGTCTTTACCATCAAGGCGGAGCTGTATGAGGTCGGCCTGTCAACCGCACAAACCCCCTTCGGCCACGATGTGCCGGTCTATGATATGGAACGGACGATCTGCGATGTGCTGCGCAGCCGGAGCCACATCGAGATGCAGACGTTTCAGGACGCTTTGAAAGCGTATGCCCGCCGGAAAGACAAGAACCTGCGGACGCTGGTGCGCTATGCCAAGCTGTTCCGGGTCGAGAAGATTTTACGCCAGTATTTGGAGGTACTGTTATGATAAAGACAGCCAGGCAGCTGAAAGATTTGATCCGCAACCTGTCAAAGAAAAATGCTGCGGATGCGCAGGTTTTGATGCGCAACTATATGATGGAGCGTTTTCTGGAACGCATTTCTCTCTCGTCCTACCGGGACAAATTCATCCTCAAGGGTGGGATGCTGGTGGCCGCGATGGTCGGTCTGGACGCCCGCTCTACGATGGACCTGGACGCAACGGTCAAGGGGGCCAACGTCAGTGTCGAGGATGTGGAGAACATGATGGCCGAGATCATCGCTGTTCCCATTGATGACGGCGTTACCTTCCAGGTGAAAAGCATTTCAGAAATCATGGATGAAGCGGAATATCCCGGCATCCGGGTCACGATGACAACGCTCTTTGACGGGGTGCGCACCCCGCTGAAAATCGACATTTCCACCGGCGACGCCATCACCCCTAAAGAGGTGCGGTACAGCTTCAAGCTCATGCTGGAGGACCGCTCCATCGAAGTTTGGGCCTATAACCTGGAGACCGTGCTGGCCGAAAAGCTGGAAACCATCATCACCCGCACCACGACCAACACCCGTATGAGAGATTTTTACGACATCGCCATCCTGCAACAACTCTATGGCAGCACTCTGGACCGGCACGTTCTCCATGACGCGCTGCTGGCGACAGCCCACAAGCGCGGCACCGAGCGCCATCTGGCCGAGGCCGCCGAGGTCTTTGATGAAGTGGAGAACAGCCCGGTCATGCAGGACCTGTGGGCGGTCTATCAGCAAAAGTTCTCCTATGCGTCCGACCTTGGCTGGGATACGGTCATGGCTGCGGTCCGTCAGCTGTTCGCTCGTTGCGAGGGCACGGTATGAAAAAGCGTGGACACTACTGCAAGGTCTGTGGCGAGTATAAGGCAAACGAAAAGTTTTCCGGCAAAGGCCATGCCGCGCACATCTGTAAAACCTGCGCCGCTCTCCCGCCAGAAAAGCAGGCGGAAGAAATGACGCTTACCCGGCTTGTCAACCTTCCCTGGCGATTATCTAAAGAACAGCTTTCATGGCTGAAGAAACGGATGAAAGACAGGCGGGATGCCGTGCGGGCCTTGGCAACGGAGCAGTATGAAATGCGGTTCCCGCCCAGGATGGAGCTGGATGAATTGGAAGATGGTATTGAGGAAGATTTCGATTTTGATATGGACGAGGAAACTGATATAGAGTAAACCGATGCGGTCTGTGATGAGCAGGCCGCTTATTTTTTGGAAAGGAGGCGGACCCCCACATGGCCACCACCCGCATCATGCCGCTGCACGCTGGCAAGGGCCGCACGGTCGGCAAGGCGATCAGCGACATCATCGACTATGTAAAAAATCCAGAAAAGACCGACCACGGCAGGCTCATTACCAGCTACCAATGCGACAGCCGCGTGGCCGACGCGCAGTTCCTGCTGGATAAGCAGACCTATGCCGCCCGCACCGGCCGGATGCGCGGAGCAGACGATGTGATTGCGTACCACTTGCGGCAGTCCTTTGTGCCGGGCGAGATCACGCCGGAGGAAGCCAATCGGCTGGGCGTGGAGCTGGCCCGGCGTTTCACCAAGGGTAAGCACGCTTTCATCGTCTGTACCCACATCGACAAGGCTCACGTCCACAACCATATTATATGGAACTCCACCACGTTGGAGTGTGACCGCAAGTTCCGCAACTTTTGGGGCAGCACCCGCGCTGTCCACCGCCTGAGCGACACCATCTGCATCGAGAATGGCTACTCCATTGTGGAGGCTCTCAAGCGGCGCGGCCAGAGCTACAACAAGTGGCTGGGTGATGCGGCGAAGCCCTCCCACAAGGAGCAGCTGCGCCAGGCCATTGACCGGGCGCTGGCACAGAAACCGGCCAGCCTGGAGGAGCTGCTGCGCCTGCTGAAACAGGACGGCTTTACCGTTCACCGGCGCGGCAAGACCATCTCCATCGGCGCGGAGGGCTGGGGCAACAACGTCCGCTTTGACCGGCTGGGGGACGGCTACACGCTGGACGATCTGCTGGCAGTCCTTTCCGGCCAGAAAGAGCATACGCCCCGCAAGCAGCCTGCCCCACAGGCCGCCCCGCCCAAGGTCAATCTGTTGGTGGACATCCAGGCAAAACTCCAGGCCGGAAAAGGTGCCGGGTACGCCCGCTGGGCCAAGGTGTTCAACCTCAAACAGATGGCGCAGACCCTCAACTATCTGTCCGAACACGGGCTGCTGGATTATGCCGATTTGGAAACCAAAACAGCAGAGGCGACGGCTCACTACAATGCGCTGTCCGATCAGATCAAGGCCGCCGAGAAGCGCATGGCCGAGATCGCCGTGTTGCGCACCCATATCGTCAACTACGCCAAGACCCGTGACACCTATGTGGCCTATCGCAAGGCCGGGTATTCAAAGAAATTCCGGCAGGAGCATGAGGAGGAAATCTTGCTGCACCAGGCCGCCAAGGAAGCCTTCAACGAGCTGAATGTGAAGAAGCTGCCCACCATCAAGGAGCTTCAGACCGAGTATGCCCAGCTGCTGGCGGATAAGAAAAAGGCTTACGGAGAGTACCGGCAGGCCCGCGCCGCCATGCGGGAGCTGCTGACGGTCAAGAACAATGTGGATCGGGTCCTGGCGATGGAGCAGACCGAACCGCAACAGAAAGAAAAAGACCACGGACAGCGGTGAGCTGGTCGCGGTCAAAAGCGTTCGCAAGAACGCGCAGCCACAGATTGAAAATCTGTGTTCAAAGGGGGCTTGGGGGACTTCCCACAACAAGCGCGTGGGGCTATCTGGATAGCCACAGGCATCGCTTGCCAGTCACTCCCGTCCTTATCTTGCAATATTACAAAGTCTGATTTTATGTGCGTTTTACTGTACTTATTAACTTTGTCCGTGACCATCGCTCATAGAACAAGGGTTTGTGCAGGGCCATGCGAATCCCGGCAAAGAATAGCCAGAACAAATACCCACCGATCAACAATCCATGCAGTACGAGTGATGCTAAGCTGTCCAGATGCAATACATCCATCAGAATGAATAGTAGCCGGTTCAAGCAATACGGCGCTCCGACCAGACCAGTTATCAGCAGGCCATACCGAAGAAAATATTGATACCAATGCGCTGTGTCGCTGTTCGCTTGCACGATTTTCATTCGTGTCAGCCGCTTACCTGGGGTCTGCCCGTGACAAAAAGCAGGAAGCAGCCCAAAGTATAGAAGAAATAGAACCGGCAGCCATTGAATGGAAAGGGTGATTCCAAACGGGACTACGAACACGGCCAGGATGCACGATGCAAAGGTCAGGCAAGCCATATCGGCCAGAAAGGCAAAAACACGCCGCGTAAAGGATATGGAAGCACCCCGTTGGAAGCTGACGGTATCCAACTCTTGCCGGGTGGGCAGCAGACGGCTCACCGGCCCGGCCAGAGCAAATCCAATCATGCTGCCCGCTGTGTTAACGATCAGGTCATCCACATCAAACAGGCGGTAGCTGCCCGGATAGACAAAATACAGACCGCTGAGCTGGGTCAGCTCGAAAAACAAAGATAATAAAAAGGACAGCCGCAATGTTTTACGCCAGTGATAACAAAAGTAGTATCTCAGATAGACGCCAAACGGCATCGTCATAAATAGATTGAAAATGGTTGTCCAGAAGGCGCTGCCTGTGAAAATGTGAAGCCAGCTGGCAGGCTGTCCAGGTTGGATTTCTGCTTGCTTGACTATATCGGCAAGAAAAGAAAACGGGATAAGCTGCGCCTTATGCCCATGCAGAGTGGCGGCCTTTTCCGGCGTAGGCAGCGGTAGAATGACAAGGCAGTAGACACAGAGAAGGTACAGAAGAAAGCTGTACACGATCAGAACCCGTAAACTGAGGACCGATCCATATTTATGATAACTCCATGCGATGTATGGCACCGTAAACAGGACGACGATCATCGGGTAAATGACCATCGCCTGCCGCAGTGCTTCAAGATATTGGCTCATCTGTTTTCCTTTCGGGGTTTTGTTCTATATTGCCGAGATTTATGAAATAAGTGGCTGGGTCGGCAGAGAGATTCTGACTTCCAACCCATGTGGGGTGCTGTCGGAAAAAGAAACGGTTCCGCGATGAGCTTTTACGATCTGCATCACCAGTTTTAAGCCAAGACCATGCTCGTTCTTTTCATCGCTGCCTTGGGTACTGGTAATGTCGTCTCCGCGATTTAATACTTTCAGACGTTCCGGCTCGATCCCTATGCCATCGTCAGAAACTATGCAAAGGCAATGTCCTTTTTCTTCTCCGACAGAAACGGAAATTCTGCACCCATGCGGATTGTGGGTGATGCTGTTGCGGATCAAATTATCCAGCATACGCCGCAGCAGTCCATCGTCCCCCAAAAGGTGGAGCGAGCGCCCTGGCTGCATCTCGGCAAATACGATTTCATACCGGCTGTCCAGACCACTATTCAGCACTTCACTGACAGCCTGGCGGCTGGTCTCTACCCAATCCATATCTTGGAAGTGAACGGGCTGGAGCGCATATTCCAGCTTGGTAGTCAGGTTCAAATCATCAATCAGCCGTTTCATCTTTTCGCTTTCCCGGCGAATGATCCCTGCCTGCTTTCTTGCGTCCGGCGGAAGGTTGCCGTCATCTTCCAGCTCGCTGGCATACCCCAGCACCATTGAAAGCGGTGTGCGGATGTCGTGGGATACACCACGAATCCACTCCGCTCTCGTGTTGTCCTTTTGCCTCATATAGTCTGCGGCCCGGTTCAACCCGGCGTTGATCTCGGCAAGCTCCCCCTGTTCCGCCAGATGCTCCGCTTTTCCGTGACTTAGATTCTGGATACCTTGCAGAATGGGTGTCATCGCTTTTTCCACATTCCTCGTATTTCGCAAAATCAGGAAAACGATCAAAAAAAGGTTGATAAAAAATACGGCGACTCCACCAGTGAGGAGAGCGCCCAAATAGGGCTGTTCCACAGCGTAGTAGAATTTCACCAGAGCTTCGGGAGGAAAGCCCACGACCATCAGCTTGCCATCTGGCCGCGTCCACACTTTGACGGGATAATCCTCCAGATACCAACGGCTGAAAGAGGCCACCTCTGCACTGGTATAGGAGCGCGGCAGATTCTCCGGCAGGTCCTGCTGCCAGATGACATCGCCCTCTTCGTTCAGCAGCATCGCCCAGGCATCGTGTTCTTCCAGCATAGAACGGGCAACATCATCGGCCCTCCACGTTCCATCCTGGCGGCTGACATGATCGGAAAATGTTTCAACAGAAAAAACGGCGTCCGAACCGCTCATGCTTCCAAGAATGAGGATGGCAAAGAACAGGACAATGTTGACGGCCAAAAATAAAACTACGATCCCGATGGTGGAAATGATATAACGGCGGAAAAACCGCTGCACTGCGTTCATGGCGACACCTCCTTGAGATTGAGGCGATAGCCAAGCCCTTTGACCGTGACAAGGGAAACCGGCTTTGACGGGTTTTCTTCGATTTTTTCCCGCAAATGCCGGATATGGGTGGAAAGGGTGCTTTCATACCCCTGCCAAAACTCTCCGCATATCGTTTCGCACAGGATACCTGTCGTGACGATCCGTCCCGCGTTTTGATACAGCTTTTCAAACAGCTGCATCTCTTTGGCGGTCAGTGTCTGTTTCTCACCATGTTTCCAAACTTCTGCATTGGTCATATCCACGGTGGCTCCGGCAAGTTCCACCGTTTTATTTTGCTCCGGGTAGGCGCGGCTGAGGATCGCACCGACCCTGAGCAACAATTCTTTGGGCAGGAACGGCTTGGCGAGATAGTCGTCTGCACCAATCTCTAACCCTTCAATGCGATCCTCCGCTTCACCACGAGCGGTCAGCATCAGGACGGGGACCCGGCTTGTGCGGCGTATCTCCTTCAAAACGGCAAAACCGTCCATGTCCGGCATCATCACATCCAGCACGATCAGGTTTGGCTGTTCGTCCCGCCATACCCGTAGCGCCTGCGCACCAGATGCGGCGGTCAAAAGGTTCGTATAGCCTGCCCGCTTGAAAATCGAGAACAGCATTTCCAATAGATTCTGGTCATCATCGACCAGCAAGATTTTATGATTTGTCATCAGATATTTTCACCACCTGTCTTTACTCACATTATACCGCAAAGAGGCGCGGATGCCTATTCTGCCAACCAAATCTCAGAGATAATTCAAGGTTGGCTCAGAGTTATCTCAAGGTTGGGATGGTATGATTCAATCATCACGACAAGGAGGTACTCGCACATGAGCGATTATGTGATTGAAACACGCGGCCTTACCAAACAATATGGGGCGCAAACCAGTGTGTCCGACCTTTCCATCCATGTGCGCCAGGGGCGCATTTATGGCTTGTTGGGCCGCAACGGCGCCGGAAAAACAACGACCATGCGGATGCTTCTGGGATTGACCGACCCTTCCTCTGGTACAGTCAGCCTGTTTGGCAAGCCGCTTCGCGGCAACGAGAAGAAGATTCTGCCGCGCATTGGGTCGCTGATTGAGTCGCCGGGGTTCTACCCCAATTTGACCGGGACAGAAAACCTGCGCATCTTTGCCGATCTGCGCGGACTGAAAAGCCCCAAGTATATCAAAAGCGCGCTGGAGGTCGTCAATCTGCCGTATCGGGATAAAAAGCTGTTCTCTCAGTATTCTCTCGGCATGAAACAGCGGTTGGCCATCGCATTGGCCATCATGCACAACCCGGAGCTTCTGATCCTGGACGAACCGATCAATGGCCTTGACCCCATCGGTATCGCAGAGGTGCGCGATTTCATCCGGGAACTGTGCGACGCCACCGGGAAAACCATCCTGATCTCCAGCCATATCCTGTCTGAGATCGCCCTGCTGGCGGATGATGTGGGGATCATTGACCACGGCGTACTGGTGGAAGAAGAAAGCCTGGAGGAGCTGGAAGCAAAGAATGGGAAAGGGGTGATTCCCGATTTTATTTTCGATTTACGGTTTCCAATGCCGCAGCGGCCGGAAGGCTGCTGTACGAAAGGCTGGGCATTCACGATATGACTGTGGACAGCGCAAACGAGCTGACCGTCCGGGATCTGCACCTGGATACGGCGCAAGCCATCAGCCTGTTTGTGGGGGCCGGGCTGACGGTATCCGATGCGCACCTGTATGAAGATACCCTGGAAGATTACTTCAAGAAGGTCACAGGGGGTGAAGGCATTGCTTAAACTGTTGCGCTGTGAATTTTCCAAGCTGAAACGCAAGCCGCTATTCTTTGCAGCGGCGGCCATTTCTGCCCTGATTCCACTGTGCTGTGCGCTGTTTCTGCCGGAAATGCAGGACTTTGCCAGCGGCGCGGAAGCGGTAGACCGGCTGATGTCCACCCTGTTTCAGTTGAGCGCCTATCTGCTCCTGATGCCCGCCGTGGTGGTTTTGGCGTCCAACCTGCTCTTTGAAGAACAGGACAACGACACCTTAAAGAACCTGATGACCATTCCTGTGAGCAAACCTGCGCTGGCCCTGGCAAAGATGACGCTGCTGTTTTTGTTTTCCATTGCGTTTATGGCGATTGGCGGCTTGGTCAATCTGGGGATCGTGCTGGCATCCGGGCTGGAACCGGCCGGCTTTTGGAGACTGTTTTTTGTAGGCATCGGGCAAGGGATTCTGATGTGGGCCGGGGCGCTGCCCTGCGTTCTTTTGGTCGTGCTTTTGAACCGCAGCTATATTATCTCTGTGATCATCACCTTTTTCTACACGGTGATCAATTACATCTTGGGCACAAATGATTTTTTTATCACGCAGCCGTTTGGATTCAATCCGGGTACGCTGCTGCCCGGACCGCTGGCTTTCCGCTGGTTCTTCCAGTATCTGGACACATCCGGCGCACAGATGACGAAATTGATGGAGCGGATCAGTCCTTACTTTGTGACAACGCCCCAGGCGTTCCTGGTCGTAGTCCTGGAGTCGGCAGTGTTCCTGACATTGATCGCGCTGGTCTATAAGCGCCAGAGCTGTTAAGGAGGTGTGCGTGATGTGGAGTATTCTAAAAGGGGAATGGCGCAAGCTGCGGCGCTGCCAGATCCTGCTGGTTGGTATTGTGGCTTTGGCCCTCTGCCCCGTGGTGCAATATGGCAGCCAGTTGATCCTCAACCCGGAGATGCGGGACCCCAACTATAATTTTGTCACCCTGTTTTCCAATGTGGTTTGGGGAAATACGCAGATGTTCCTGCCACTCTCGCTGGTTATGATCGGCGGTTGGTTGATTGACCGGGAGAACACAAACGATACCATGAAAAATCTGTTGACCGTGCCGGTATCCTACCCCAAACTGTTGGGCGGGAAATTGATCGTCACGATGAGCTTATCCCTGCTTTTTGGGATTTACAGTGTAGCTGTCACCGTTTTAGCCGGATGGCTCGTCGGTCTCGGCGGGTTTTCCTCCACTGTGTTGCTCCAGCAGGGCACACAGGTAATTGCCGCTGCCTTTACCACGGGCCTTGTCTGTATGCCGATGATCCTGATCTTCGGCCAGATACGCGGGGCTTATCTGGGTGGCTCGCTGCTGACGTTCTTCCTGGGGTATTGCATCTTGTTCTTCAAGGGCGGCTTCCTGCTCTCCGCTTATCCGTTTTCGGCGGCGCTGATTCTCGCCGGTTTTGATATGCAGGAATATAACGGTGCCACGCAGGCTCCCAGCGTTTTACTGGCATTGGCAGGCATGGCGGCGGTGCTGGTTCTGACGATGGCGATTTTGCTGCTTTCCCACCCCAGCCAAAAAGCAGGCAACAGCAAACGAAAAAAGGTCAAAAAGGGACGCGGCAGACGCCGCGCCAGATGAAAGGAGCGAGTTCATGCGAAAATTAAACGATACAAGTAAAATCTGTACCTTTCTCTGTATAGTCCTTTGTGTTGGCAGTTTGTCTGGATGCGGGGCAGCTATGCAGTTTTTGGCCGACGGCACGGATGCCGTGTTGAACGGCTTGGCAGATGGCACGAATATTGTGATGAATGGCCTGGCGGATGGAACAGAGCAGATCCTTAGTGATTTATCTGAAGCTGACGACGGCCAGGCAAAGGACAGCATTTTGAAAGCCTTTGGTGAACTTGTTGGCGATGCGGGAACAGCGGCCTTGACGCCTCAGAGCAAATTGCAGGGTCACAAAGAAAACGGAGCTGACGATTACACGGGAGCCTATGAAGCAACATATTCCGAGTTTACGGGCACAGAAATTTTATTTGGTGGGACTACGCTGGAGCGAGGAGCGGGAAGTACGATCCACATCACCTGTTCACTTTCTCTCGAAAGCGGCGAAGCAGCAGTTTTTCTTCGCTCAGGGGCAGATGATCCAGTCATTCTTCTCTCGGAAAGCGGTGAGTACGATGGCACGGTAGAAGTAGATGGCACAAGCACTTATATCGGTGTGTGGGGCGACCAGACAGACGGAACCGTATCCATCGAAATTGAGTAAGGAGTACACGTTATGAGCGCAAAGAAAAAACAATCATTATTGCTGTTATAGCTGTCCTGGTAGTAGCATGTATCGCTGTTGCTTTTCTTGCCACGCAGAAAAGCGCCGATTACTACACGCAAATTGACAACGACTGTGTGACCGAGATCGCACCACACGGAGCGATGAATGATCGCTACACATTAAGCGCCTACGATGAAACCGGGGCCGAAAAAGAACTGAGCTTTGAAACGAGTCGGATTCTCACTGACGATGCCTACTTATGCCTGAAGGTGGCCCCATTCCGTGGTGTCGTTACCTGGGCAGAAGTGCAATTTGATGAAATGCCCGCCGCCGTGCAGGAACAATACGATGGTAATTCGTAAACTGGAGCCTGTATAGGCGCTATTTCAAACGGAAAGGCAGGTGCAGCATGAAAAGAATAAGAAAGTTCCTAATTCGTTCCTTCGCGCTGGCGATGCTTGCTATGCTCGTTGTTGGCGGTGTTTTGGGCGGATTTGGTTATAAAATGTACCGTGATGCACTTGCCGAGCAACCTCTTGAGGAAAAAGTTGCTGAGATTCGAGCTGATCCCGATTATACGACCCTTGCTGAAATCCCAGAGATTTATTTGGACGTCGTTGTGGCAGTGGAAGATCACCGTTTTGAACAGCATTTTGGAATTGACCTGATTGCCATAGGCCGAGCTGCCTGGAACAATCTGACCTCTTGGAGTCTGCGTGAAGGCGGCAGCACCATAACACAGCAACTTGCCAAAAATCTGTATTTTACGCAGGAAAAAAGTTTTGTCCGCAAGATCGCTGAGATGTTTATGGCATTCCGCTTGGAAAACACCTATACAAAAGATGAGATTTTAGAGCTGTATGTCAATTCTATCTATTTTGGAGATGGCTACTACTGTATTTACGATGCAAGCCAAGGATATTTTGGGAAAGCCCCCATTGATATGACTGATTATGAATGTACTCTCTTAGCGGGGATTCCCAATGCGCCCTCAGTTTATTCGCTAACATCCAACCCAGAGCTGGCAGAACAGCGTCAAGAGTATGTCGTACAGAGAATGGTTCAATACGGCTACATAAGCGAGGATGAGGCACAAAGCATTTTGCAAGACCAATCATAACTGATAGATATATGTGATCTATCTGCCGGGCGACGGCAAAAGAAAAAAAGCCGTCGTTCAGCAGGCAATCACCATGCCTAATCACACTTACGGCGGCTTTGACAAAAT
>ENA-OPAV01001969-OPAV01001969.1-human-gut-metagenome-genome-assembly--contig:-NODE-1969-length-12606-cov-1.914668_pt1 | contig 12606 bp, 10 predicted proteins | sample MGYA00241056_ERZ501428 | MGnify/ENA primary metagenome ERZ501428 (study PRJEB25962, sample SAMEA2042621) | human gut metagenome | biome: human gut; feature: human-associated habitat; material: faeces... | reverse complement strand
ATTCACGGCTTTGGAGAATGTGATGATACCTGCCTTCATTGCCGGAGTAGGGCAGCAGGAAGCGAGAGTGGCGGCTACCGAAATATTGGATTTCATGGGATTGGCGGAACGCGCCTCGCATAAACCCAATGAGCTATCCGGTGGCGAGAAACAAAGGGTTGCTGTCGCACGTGCGCTCATCAATCATCCTGCGGTGGTGTTGGCGGATGAACCGTCCGGAAGTCTGGACACCCATAACAAAGAGGAACTGCATCAGTTGTTCTTTGATTTGCGTAACCGTTTAGGGCAGACGTTTGTGATTGTGACGCACGATGAGGGGCTGGCGCAAATTACCGACCGCACCATTCATCTGAAAGACGGTGAAGTTTGCAAAGAATAGCTGTCTGTTCTTTTCTTATTCAAAGCAGACATAGGGGCTCAGCCGTTCCAAATCACTTTCGGTGAATTCTTCATAGAGGGTAAACGGCTTGAGGCTATGGAGCGTTCCTTTCTTCTTGCGGTATTCCACAAGGGCTTTTGCCTGATAAAAATTTATATAGGGATGGTTGCGAAGGCGTTCTATGCCGACGCGGTTCAGATTGATGCGCCGGATTTCAGAGGGTGTAACGGTGAACCATGCTTGCAGTTGGCGATAATCCAAATGAATCTCCTGCAATTGCTCTATTTGGTAAAAACCGCCTAAACGTTGCCGGTAGTTTACTATTAACCGGGCTATACCGCTGCCTATGCCGGGAATCTTTTTCAATTCGGCGGTATCTGCGCGGTTTAAGTCGAGTATTGTGCCTGCCGGATATTTATAAGTACTGTCTTTCCCGGCCTGCCGAAGGGTGAGTAAAGAGGTCGCCTTTCTTATAGTGTCTTCTGCCGTAAAATAGATGTAGGGGGAGAGCGTTTGGTACTGTTCTTCTGTCAACCCATATACTTTTTTGAAGTCTTCGGCATTGCGGAACCTTCCCCCTTTGCTTAGATAGCGTAAGATGTTCTTTGCCATCCATGCGGGAAGGCCTAAGCGGCAGAAGGTGACGGAGTCCGTACGGTTAGGGTCGAAAGGAGCCAATACAACTGTTCTCTTTTTATAGCTCTCCGATTTCTTGAAACGGCTGTTCTCGTTTCTTTCTTGTTCCCGCACAGAGCTGATAAAGTTGTCGTATTCTTTCAAGGCGGCAGCCTGTATCCTGGCTTCTTCCTCAGAAAGCTGCCTGCTGTTTTGCCGGAAAGAATAAATATATCCGGAGAGAAAGATGAGGATTATCCCAATGATGAGAACAAGGATACCTCGCCTTTCTCCCCGGGAGAAGTATAAGAAGTCTTTAAACGGATTCTTCATTACTGTTTATTTGAAGAAACCCAACTCGTTGATGAAAATAAGTCCGATTCCTATTGGAGCGATATATTTCAGAATGAAGATAAGTAATCTGTATATATGTATATTTAAAGTTCCGTTATTGCTGACTTCTTCCCATACAATCTTTTTATCCAGATACCAGCCGGTGAAGAGAGAGATAAAGAAACCGCCTAAGGGCAACATGATTTTGGCGGTGACGAAGTCGAACAAATCGAACAGGTTAAGGCCGAAAATCGTGTAATCCTTTCCTACGCCTAATGACAGCGAACATAATACTCCCAGTATGATACAACCGGCTGTAACTAATCTTGCGGCTTTACCACGCGTGAATTTGAATTCCTCATGCAGGTATGCCGTTACCACTTCGTGTAAGGAAATCGTTGAAGTCAATGCTGCAAGCGCCAGTAAAACGTAGAACATGATGGACAAGACAATTGCCAGCCAAGGTATGTTGCCGAATGCCTGTTGAAATACATTGGGCAATGTGATGAACAGTAAACTCGGTCCTGCATCCGGCTGAATGCCGACTGAAAACGCAGCGGGGAAGATGATGAACCCGGCGAGAATGGCTACTAATGTGTCTATACCTGCTACATTGAGCGCTGTTTTAGGCAGGTTGGTATCGTTTCTGAAATAGGAAGCGTATGTACAGAGACATCCCATACCAAGACTTAGTGAAAAGAACGCTTGTCCCATCGCGCCTAAAAATACATTACCGTCCACTTTGCTGAAGTCTGGTTTCAGCAGGAATTCGATACCCTCACCGGCACCGGGTAATGATACGGAACAAATGGCAAGTACTATCAGCAGGATGAACAGCATGGGCATCATTATTTTGGCTGATTTCTCAATACCTTTTTCCACTCCCTTTATGATGATGAAGTGGGTGACCAACAGGAATACTATCAGCCAGATAACAGGGCGCCACGGATTACTGACAAAACCGTTGAAGGAGGCGATGAATTCTGCGGCGGACTTGCCGGCAAAACTGTTGGTAGCGGCCTCTCCTATAAATTCCAGAGTCCAGCCCGCTACTACCGAGTAGTAGCCCAAAATCAGGAATCCGGCTAATACGCCCATTCGTCCCACCCAACGCCATTGGGTTCCCGGAGCCAGTTTTTGATACGCTCCGGCAGTATTGGCGCGTGAACGGCGTCCGATAAGAAATTCGGCTATCATGATAGGAATACCTAATATCAGTACGCATACCAGGTAAATCAGAATGAAGGCTGCGCCGCCATGATTACCTGTCTCGAAAGGGAATCTCCATATATTACCCAGACCAACTGCGGAACCGGCTGAAGCAAGTATCACCCCCAGTTTACTTCCAAAGTTAGCTCTTTCATTTCTTGTCATAAAACGTGGATTTTTCTTACAATTCGTTATTAATACCTCTTAAAACATGCAAATATAGAAAATGTTCCATACTTTTGCGCACAGATTGTTCATAATTTGAGATATGCTATATTATATTAAGAAATATCCGGTATCGCTGACAGTAATACTTGCTGTAATCTATTTGTCGTTCTTCAAACCGCCTGCTACCGAGCTGGGCACTATCCCTAATCTTGACAAGGTGGTACATATTTGTATGTATTTCGGTATGTCGGGCATGTTATGGCTGGAGTTCTTGAGGGCGCATAGGAGAGACCGTACTCCTATATGGCACGCATGGTTGGGAGCGTTTGTCTGCCCGGTATTGTTTAGCGGGGCGGTGGAACTTTTGCAGGAGTATTGCACTACCTACCGTGGCTGGATTTTGCAGCCAATACCACGGGGGCTGTGCTGGCGTCATTGGTAGCTTATTTCGTGTTGAAACCTAAAATGATGCGCCAGTCTTAAAGATAATCCACTACCGTATTCAGTTTTATGCCGTTTGAACCTTTTATCAGGATGGTCTTTCCGCAAGGTTTATTCTTTTGGAGTTCGGCTATTAAAGCCGGAGCGTCGGGATAGGTGTGACGGGTCGCCGCGAATAATTCACCTACCAGCGCCACGTCTTTAAAACCGTATTCTTCCAGACAGTCCACTATCTTCTGATGTTCCCCGGGACTGTCTTTTCCCAATTCACGCATATCTCCCAATATCAGCATTTTGCCTCCTGCCTGCATGTTGTGGAAATTACTGATGGCCGCCAGCATGCTTGTAGGGTTGGCATTGTAGGCATCGATAATCAGTGTGTTGTCCGCGGTCTTTTTCAGTTGCGAGCGGTTGTTTCGAGGTTCGTATTCATGCAGTGCCTTGTCTATTTTTGCCGCTTCCACTCCGAAGAAATGTCCGATAGTGATGGCTGCCAGGGCATTGGGGAAGTTATAGTCGCCAATCAGTTGGGTTTGCACTTCATGACGTTCTCCTGCTTTTCCTGCTTTCCATTCGAAAGTAAGGTAAGGAGAGTTGCCGGTGACGTGACCGTTGATATAGAGATTGTCTTCCTCTCCGTAAGTTACCGGATTCAGCCCCCATGCTATTTGGGTGAGGTAAGGATTGTCCTGATGGATAAAGATGGTGGAGTTACCCTGCCGGCGCAGATAGTCGTACAGTTCGCCTTTAGTCCGGATGACACCTTCGAAAGAGCCGAATCCTTCCAAATGCGCTTTTCCTACATTGGTGATAATTCCATAATCGGGTTCGGCTATTTCCACCAGTTCCTTAATGTCGCCGGGATGGCTGGCGCCCATTTCCACTACGCCGAGTTCGTGCTCTGCTTTCAGGCGGAGAAGGGTGAGCGGCACGCCGATCGGGTTATTCAGATTTCCCAGCGTGTACAGTATGTTGTACTTTTGGGACAATACGGCGGATATAAGTTCTTTTGTTGTGGTTTTACCATTGGTTCCTGTAATGCCGATGATGCGCGTGCCCAGTTGGCGGCGGTGATAATTGGCAAGCTGTTGCAGGGTGCAAAGGCAATTGTCCACTAATATGTAATGTGTGTCTCCGGCAGGAACATAGGCAGCTTCGTCCACGACGGCATAGGCGCTTCCCGTTTCCAGCGCTTTGGCGGCAAAGGCATTGCCGTTGAACGTATCGCCTTTCAAAGCGATAAACAGTGAGCCTTCCGGACAATTGCGGCTGTCGGTGGTTACGCCGGTACAGCTAAGAAATATCTGATAAAGAGCGGTTATATCCATGGTTTCCCCTTCTTTTGAAGTACGGTTGAAAAATCTGTTTATACGGCTGCAAAGATATGGTTTAATTTGCTACATTGCATGGGGCGGCGTGGAAAAAAAAGACTGTTATATTTCCTTAGCCTTTTAGCGGCAAAGTCAATAGGAAGCGGCAACCGTTGGTGTAGTCGGGGTCGAGCACCAGGCTTCCACCCATCTTTTCTGCGCAGATACGCCCTATGGGCAGTCCCAGACCGGTGCCTTGCACGAAAGTATCCACTTTGGCAACCCGTTCGAATACGAATTCCGGCTTATCGGCGGAAATTCCTTTTCCGGTATCCGATACACTGAAAATAATGCGCCGCCGCTCTTTGTCCGTATGCCATTCAAGAAGAATATGTCCGTTCGTGGTGAACTTCGTTGCATTTTTCAGTAAATGTGAGAGTATCTGGCTGACACGCTCCGGATTGGTATGAAAATGGAATTCGCTTTGTTCGGCTTGCAATTCGAGACTGACTCCCGGCTTCAGGTCTTGCCGGGCTTTGGTTATACATTTCCGGCATAACTCTGTGGCGTCGGCCATGATATGGGTCGGAATTTCCGTTCCGCTGTCTAAACTCGAAATGTCCAGCACGTCTTCTACCAATTGCAGCAGGTTGTTACTGCCCTGCTCTATGATTCCGGCATATTCCTGCGCTTCCGTACTGTCGCCGCTGATGCTGCTTAATATTTGGGAGAAACCTACAATGGAATTTAACGGGGTACGAATCTCATGGCTCATATTCTGTATGAACTCGGTTTTCATCATGCTCGCTTTCTCGGCACGCTCTTTGGCGACGAGCAGTTCCTGTTCGGAGATGAGCAATTGTTTATTCTTTTCGGAGACGGCTTTTTGCGATGCCCTGAGTTTTCCGTTGAGCAGATGTTCACGATAGAAGAATATGGCGCCGAGAACCAACAAAACAACAAGCAGGATGATGATGCGCTGTTTGTTGGCTAAATCCCGTTGTTGGGCTTCTTGTTGAAGTTCTGCTTTCTCGATGTTGAGTTTCTCTACTCCTAATATGGCCGAGAATTCTCCGGCGGCGATATCTTCGTAAATCCGGTTTGCGGAATCTGTTTTCTGGATATACGCCTGATAATACTCTACTGCTTTGGCATTATTTCCCATTTCCTGATAGATGATTGCCGTGTTCCGCAGGGCGTCTCCCCGATTGATTTTGTCCATATAGTTTTGAGAGATATACTCTTGAACGGATAATGCTTTGGAATATTGGCGTGTGGCCATATAATAATTCCTTTCATTCAGATAATAATCGCATGCCATCCGTTTCACTTCTTTCTTCTCGTCCAACAGCTTTTTGGCTTTTTGCAAGCATCCTTTCATTTGGGGATACTCCTTAAGGGCCTGGTAATAATCGGCGGATCTCAAATAAAAATAGAACTCCTGCGAATCGCTGTATATGTTTTCCTTGGCCTTATCCAGTTTTTCTTTGGCTTTCTCCATTTCTCCCAGGGAACAATAGAAAGAGGCCAGTAAGGAATAAGTGTTTGATAAATTATAGGTGTCTATTTTATATTTCAGGATTATCTCGATTTCCTTTTCCCGATTCTCGGCTGCCAATTTGAAAAGTCTTTTGACTTGATAGATGGAGCTTAATATATTATAGGCGTTTGCCATGCCGGCGGGGTAGTTGTCCGCTTCGGCTTGCTTCATCATTTTATCGGCTTCGTAAAGAGCGGTATTGTATTGCTGCTGTTTGATGTAGTAGTTGATAAGTCTTTTGCTCCAGGCAAAGTAGTAGTATTTGGGTTGCCGGGTTTCTGTGGCAAACTGCTTCACAAGTTCCACATAGTATAAAATACTGTCTTTGTCGGTACCTCGAAAGTAATGGTAATCCAGTTTGTTGGTCAGGGCTACTGCCTGCATACGCAAATCATGCTTTTCGCCAGCCATTTGGAACAGCGTGTCAGCCATCTGCATAATGACGGGGGACGATATTTCGGCTTTGCAACGGAGATAGTATTTGTATAAAATACTGTCTACACGGTATTCTTCCATCGCGTTTTTCTGTTGTCCCCAAACCGATACGTTATGCGGCATAAGCAGGAAATGCAAAATGCAGAATAACGTGGGAAAAATATATTTTGAACTTACCTTCATGATAAATACTTGTATATTCTGAACAAAGATACTTTATTTTTTGGACTTGGTGTACCAGCAACGCCTTTTTTGTTTACATTTGCAGATATATAAGTAAAAAAGAACTGTCCATGAAAGCTCTGCAATCCAAATATATAAATGTCAATGGTTTCTTGTTAGACCTTTCCTCTCCCTGCGTCATGGGAATTCTTAATGTCACTCCCGATTCTTTTTATGCAGGCAGCCGTATGCAGACGGAAATCGACATAACACACCGCATAGAACAGATAGTGGGCGAGGGAGCCGGTATTATTGATGTCGGCGCTTACTCTTCGCGTCCCAATGCGGAGAACGTGTCGCCTGCGGAAGAGATGGAACGTTTGCGTATGGGGCTGGGCATTCTAAGAAAGGTGCAGCCCGATGCCGTTGTTTCGGTAGATACCTTTAGGGCGGATGTGGCAAGGATGTGCGTTGAGGAGTACGGTGTGGCAATCATTAATGACATAGCCGCCGGAGAAATGGACGGCGATATGTTCCGTACGGTTGCCGACTTGAATGTTCCTTATATCATGATGCATATGCAGGGCACGCCGCAAAATATGCAGCAAAACCCTCATTATGATAATTTACTGAAAGAGGTGTTTATGTACTTTGCCCGCAAGGTTCAGCAACTGCGCGATTTAGGAGTAAAGGATATTATATTGGATCCGGGATTCGGCTTTGGCAAAACCGTTGAACATAATTACGAGTTGCTGGCCCATCTGGAAGAGTTCCGTATTTTTGAACTTCCCTTGCTGGCCGGCGTTTCCCGTAAGTCTATGATTTATCGCTTGTTGGGAACTACTCCGCAAGAGGCGCTGAACGGTACAACCGTATTGGATACCATTTGTTTATTGAAGGGTGCCGATATCCTTCGTGTGCACGATGTGCGCGAAGCGGTGGAAACGGTGAAAATCGTTGAGGCTATGAAGAAAGAGGGTGCAAAGCCTATGGAATGAGAATTGATAGCTGATTAGTTAATACTTAATATTTAGAGAACCGTGTTTTTTGAATTTGGCATAAAAGACTTTATAGATATATTGCTGGTGGCTTTCCTGCTTTACTATACGTACAAGCTGATGAAAGCTTCCGGATCCATCAATGTGTTTACGGGTATTCTGGTATTTATCTTGATTTGGCTGGTGGTTTCGCAGGTGTTGGAGATGAAACTGCTGGGTTCTATTTTTGATAAGCTGGTCAGTGTAGGAGTGTTAGCGCTGATTATTTTGTTTCAGGACGAAATACGGCGTTTTCTGCTTACGCTCGGTTCGCATCAACATGCCAGTGCACTGGTGCGTTTCTTTACGGGAAACAAGAAGGAGAGTATGGAGCACGATGAAATTATGCCCGTTGTAATGGCTTGCATCAGTATGGGCAAGCAGAAAGTCGGTGCGTTGATTGTCATTGAACATAATATGCCGTTGGACGATGTGGTGCGTACGGGCGAAATTATCAATGCCAATATAAACCAGCGTTTGATAGAGAATATCTTTTTCAAGAATAGTCCGTTGCACGACGGGGCTATGGTTATCAGCAAGAAACGTATCAAGGCGGCGGGATGCATCCTTCCTGTATCGCACAATCTGGATATTCCGAAAGAATTGGGCTTGCGGCATCGTGCTGCCATGGGAATCTCTCAGGTATCGGACGCTCATGCCATCATTGTGTCAGAGGAGACAGGGTCCATTTCGGTTGCCTATAAAGGGCAGTTCTATCTGCGTTTGAACGCGGAAGAACTGGAGAGTCTTTTGACAAAAGATATTTAAATGGATTGACTTTGTTTTGCTGATTTATAACAATCTGATAATCAATAGTAATTGTATAAAGCAGTCTCTGTCGTATACTGAGATACCCTAAGTATACGACAGAGGTACCCTAAGTATGCGACTGAGGCTATCTCGATATGCGGCTTATTTCCCAAGATTCTCTCTCTGTAAAGATAAGTAACTTATAATTCATAATTTATAACTGGATAAAATGGATGGACGAAACTTTTTACGAACCGGCGGGATGACCGCTCCGGACGGGGCGGATAACAAATCCGCTGTCGCTACTGCCATCAATCATTTTGGTGTGACGGAAGCCGATTTAAGGAAAGTAATGGCGGCTGCTTTGGAAAAAGGCGGGGATTACGCAGACCTTTATTTTGAGCATACGTTCAATAACAATGTGAGTTTGATGGATGGTAAGGTAAACAATTGCGGCTCCAACATAGATTTTGGTATGGGAGTGCGCGTGCTGGCCGGAGATAGGAGCGGTTATGCGTACGTAGAAGGTGTTACTTTGGAAGAAATGTTGCGTGCCGCACGCACTGCCGCCCGTATTGCGTCTTCGGGTAAGGCGGGTGTGCCTGTTGGACTGACGGAGCAGACGATATCTCAAAACCGTTATGCTGTGACGATTCCCTGGGAAGACGTAAGCGTAAAAGAAAAGATTCCTTATCTGGAAAAGCTGAATGAGAAAATCTTTTCTTTGGATAGTCGCGTTCGGAAGGTGCAGGCATACTTGCAGGACAGTACGTCGCATGTGCTGTTTTGTAATGCGGAAGGTATCAGCTATTACGATTACCGCCCGATGGCGTCTTTCATGGCCGTTTGTATCATGGAAGAAAACGGAAAAATGGAGAACGGTTATGCCGGCAGGTCTTATCGCAGAGGCTTTGAGTTTATGACAGATGATATTATAGACGTGATTGCCCGTGAGGTAGTAGACCGAACAGCCATTCTGTTTAAAGCCATCAAACCTAAAGGTGGTGAAATGCCTGTTGTAATGGGCGCGGGCGGTTCGGGAATCTTGTTGCATGAGGCTATCGGCCACGCTTTTGAGGCGGACTTCAACCGTAAGGACATATCTATATTTTCCGGTCAGCTGAATAAGAAAGTGTGCAGCGAGCATATCAATGTGGTGGACGACGGTACGATTCCCTTTAACCGCGGTGCTGTGAATTTTGACGATGAAGGTGTGGAGGGACAGAAAACGTACATCGTCCGGGAAGGCGTGCTCACCAGCTACCTGCACGATCGTATCAGCGCCAGGCATTACGGCGTGAACCCCACCGGAAACGGTCGCCGCGATACATTCCGCAACGTACCTATTCCCCGCATGCGCGCTACGTATATGGAAGCCGGCAATATGAAAGAAGCGGATATTATTTCTACGGTGAAGAACGGTATCTTCGTAGATACGTTTACGAATGGGCAGGTTCAGATTGGGGCCGGTGACTTTACGTTCTTTGTGAAGTCCGGTTACTTGATTGAGGACGGAAAGCTGACGCAGCCCGTTAAGGATATCAATATCATAGGCAATGGGCCGAAAGCATTGGCGGACATCACGATGGTAGCCGACAATGATAGGATTGACAATGGTACATGGACCTGTGGTAAAGACGGGCAGTCTTGCCCGGTGACGTGCGGTATGCCGTCGGCGCTGGTCAGCAAACTCACCGTAGGAGGGGAAAACTAAATACTAACGGATAATTGATAACTGATAATGTCTCTCTGACTATCAGTTATCCACAGTCAACTAAGAATATGATTACAGACAATAATAAAAAACTGGTGCAGTGGGCAATGGATTATGCCTTGAAAAACGGATGCCGGGCAGTGAAGTTGGCGCTGTACTCCAACTCTAACGCTTCATTTGAATTACGCGATGGCAAAATGGACAGATTGCAGCAAGCCTCGGAAAGCGGGCTTAGTATCAGTTTGTATGTTGATGGCAAATACGGTTCTTATTCAACCAATCGTTTGGATAAGAAGGAACTGGAGTCGTTTATAAAGAATGGCATCGACTCTACGCGTTATCTGGCCGTGGACGAGGCGCGTGTACTGCCCGATACTTCCCGTTATTATAAGGGTGGAAAACCTGATTTACAATTATTCGACGAGCGGTTCGAAACTATCAATCCGGATGATAAGGTGGCTGTCGCACGTGCCGCCGCCGAGGAGGTTTTGGGCAAAGACAACCGCATTATATCCGTAAGCACCTCGTATGGTGACGGTGAAAACTCTTCTTACCGTTTGACGAGCAATGGTTTCGAAGGAGAGTCCAAGTCTACCTGGTTCTCAGTATCTGCCGATGTGGCATTGCGGGGAGAGGGAGAGGCGCGTCCGTCCTCTTACTGGTATGACTCGGCTTTGTTTTACGATAAACTGGTGAAGTCGGGTATAGGCGCAACGGCCTTGGAACGCGCGCTGCGCAAACTCGGACAAAAGAAGGTGGCTTCCGGCAAATATACGATGGTGGTAGATTCTGTGAATTCAAGTAGTTTGCTTCGTCCGATGCTGAGCGCGCTGTATGGTTCTGCGTTGCAGCAAAAGAACTCTTTCCTGCTGGATAAGCTGAATGCCAAGGTTGGTGGCGGGCTGTTGAATCTCATGGACGAGCCTCATATCATAGGAGCAAGGGGCGCACGTTATTTCGACAGCGAAGGAGTAGTTACGGAGCCACGCCCTATCTTTGAAAGCGGAGTGCTGAAAACATACTTCATCGACACTTACAATTCCCGGAAGATGGGAGTGGAACCTACCGTTGACTCTCCTTCCTTATTGGTACTCAAACCGGGAAACAAAGATTTGAACGGTTTGGTGGCGGATGTGCGGAAAGGCATTCTGGTTACCGGATTCAATGGCGGTAACTGTAACAGCAGTTCCGGAGATTTCTCGTACGGTATCGAAGGATTTCTGATTGAGAACGGCAAACCGACCCGGCCAATCAGCGAAATGAATGTCACGGGTAATATGATTACGCTTTGGGCGTCTTTATCGGCTGTGGGTAATGATCCCCGTTTGTCTTCTTCATGGCGTATTCCGTCCTTGGTATTCGAGGACGTGGACTTCAGCGGATTGTAATAACCGCTAATTCAGCATTAAACTCATGTAAGGGTGTAAGGGCGATAATATCTTTTCGGTAAGTTCGCCGATAGTGAGTGCCAAGTGACTGCCCGGCAGGCGCTTGGCGCTACTCATGCACTTGCCGTTGTTCAGATAGTAGTAACCGTTATTGGCGCTGATTTGCGGATCTGTAAGAGCGATGCTCATTTCCTGTTCCGGGTGCTCGGCGGCATATTGTTGCAGTACCGTTTTGGCATTGATGATGCGCGCCATACCCAATACTTGCGGGTTTTGCCCTGCCACAGCCGGAGCGATAACTCGAATGAACGGGATATTCAGTTGTCCGCAAATGCGTTGTAGCAATAATGAGTGCATCTCAGGGGTTTCCGCAACGACTTCTCCTGCCTGCCAAGTACTGCCTGCCGGGTATACAATGGCTAATGCCGGAATTTTATCGCCTTGCTTCAATATATAGACACATCCTTTCCCCAATTGTAAATCGGCAAGAATCACCCGGAAGTCTGTTTCCGTATGCTGGATGCAATAGGGACGTTCCCGTAATTTCCGGTCCAAATAGAGGTATACCTCTTCTTGATAATCATTTATCTTGTTCAGAACAACTGCTTCGTTAGCGGTAGTAACCTCTGAAGCCGTAAAGATTGTTGAGGAGTACCTGAATACGGGTGCGTAGCCCATGCCGGCATAGTACCCGAATAGCCAAGGCTCCGCCGGAATCAAGGTCGAAACGGCCATGTCATTGTGCAGCATACGGGTAAAGGCCTGCGATAATAGTTCGCGCATAGCCCCGCGATTACGATAATCGGGATGTGTACAGGCGCCCGATACGTATCCTGTCTTGATTTCGTTCTTTCCGAAAGTCATGGGATAGGGCAGCATTTGCAGGGCGGCAATCACTTCTTCACCGCTTTGAATAGCGATGTTGACGTCATTATTGTAACGCAAGCGGAAATACATATCTGTAAATTCATCGCTGTCGTTAAAACATAGCTTCCATAAATTCTTTACTTTTTCCCGCATTGTTTCACCCTTTATCATAATTGTACCATTCTGTCACCTGCCTTATTTCCTGATTTACCACTTGATAGCCTCTACCGGCTGTTCTTTTAAGCAAGAGATATATTT
>ENA-OPAV01001959-OPAV01001959.1-human-gut-metagenome-genome-assembly--contig:-NODE-1959-length-12648-cov-2.727468_pt1 | contig 12648 bp, 7 predicted proteins | sample MGYA00241056_ERZ501428 | MGnify/ENA primary metagenome ERZ501428 (study PRJEB25962, sample SAMEA2042621) | human gut metagenome | biome: human gut; feature: human-associated habitat; material: faeces... | reverse complement strand
GGCGAAGATATCCAGGAGGCTTGCGTTCCGCTTGGGCGCAATGTGGTGCTCCTCAGCGATGTCCTTGGCCAGCGGCGCAGCAATCATAATGGCAATGGTGTTGTTGATCAGTGCAAAGTAAACATCAGTTATAGGTATTTCACCGGATTTTATTTTGGAGTAAACAATTCCGGCTATCTCCTGCTCTAACAGCTTGTATGTGGCCTCCTGCAGCTTGATGTCAATACTTAAGTAGACATCATTTCCGGAAACAGGATTCTCCTGACTTATTACCTCGTTTATCTTACCGACATTGTTTACATAGACCTGTTTTTCACCGTTTTTGCCTCGCAGATAGCTCTCATAGTACTGCTCTAAGCCTGACTTACCTACCATATCATTTTGTGTATATGAGTCATCATCCTTTGACAGCTCATTATACTCGTCGGTAGATATCTTGCCTGTGTATCCTATGAGCGATGAAATATATTCAGGATAGTTGTACTTGCGGATGGTATCCTCTTCAACTGATATGCCGGTAAGAGTATCTGAATGCTCATTGACATATGCTACTATCGAATCATTTACATCCTTTGCAATAGTAGTGGTTTTATATTTAGTGAATCGGTTCTGTTTTATGGCATATCTCATCACTACAATATCATAAGTGGCCTGTGTATCATACTTGCTGCTTATATCAAAGCATTCATTCTGGTCAGAGCTTAGAAAATCAATAATATTCTGGGCGCTGGCATTTGCCTCGTCAAATCCAAGTGCTTTATTGTATTCGAGCTTATCATATTTCTTTCCGAACACATCTGACAGAAATCTCTTTTTTGAGGTTTCAGATGTGAATGTAAAGCTGTATGTACCATCATCGTTTAAAACAACCGGAAAATCATTGTATATGGAGCCGCCATTGTTTTTTATCACATTGATAATTTCATTAAGCTCTTTGTTTAAAAGACGATTGTGCTCCTTCGTAGATGAATAGCTGCCGTTGTCTGAGATGACTACAGAGTATGCAAGCTGATTGTAAGCAAGCAGCTCACCATTTACATCGTATATATTGCCTCTTGATGCCTCTATGGACAGCGGCTTTTTAATCAGCATTATGAAGTTTTTCTGATAATCTGCACCTTTAATAATCTGAAGGGTAAAGACTCTTTCGGCAAGCAGGGCAAACATGAAAATAATTACTGCTGCTAATACAAAAAGTCTTGAGCTGAAAAATTTCTTCAGAAAATCTTTTATATCATAAATCAAATTTCTTTGCTCTCCTTTTCTCGTGTGCTTCCAGCTTCTGGTTTAACTTAAGAAATACCAGATACAAAAGTATACTGATAACCATTGTGTATACAAATTCAGGTATGATAATTGACTTCAGATAGTACAAAAAGCTAAATCTGCCACGCAGTAAAAACATGAAAAAGTATATTACCAGATTGTAAAACAAATCGCTGCCTCCTATCAGAAGCATAGGAAGCTTTATATCGTCAGGATAGAATCTTTTCTGGAATAATCCATTGATAAAACCGATATACATATATATTAAAGCATACAGTCCTATATATTTTCCGCAAAATATGTCAATAAGCAGGCCGCAAAAGAAGCCTACCCACAGTCCTTCCTTTTTGCCACGCATAAAGCCAAAGGATGATACGGCTATAATCAACAGGTTTGGTGAGATATTGGCAAAGGAAAGAGTCTTAAACAGCGTGGTCTGCAATAAAAAGCATAAAGTTATTATTATAAATAAAACAATTCTACGTCTCATGCTGCTCCTTACTTATTTTCAGTTGAATTTTCAGTCTGGCTGTCACCGGCTGTTTCTGTACTTTCGGTATCGTCAGCTGTCTTAGTGTCACCGGTCTGCTTAAGCTGTGTTATGACCATGACATTTTCGATATGCTCAAAATCTACAACCGGTGTGATAGTGCCGGATTTTGTCAGATTGTTGGAATTATTTTCGATTTTTGTCACATAGCCAATCAGTATGCCCTGCTGGTAACGGTCTGACACGTATGAGGTAACAACAGGATCGCCCTCTTTTACCTTGTTGTCGTCATCCTTTAACTCCGTAAAGGTAATTACCTTGTCATCGTTCATGGTTTTTATATTGCCACTGACGGTGAGGTTGTCCTCCGTGGTGGAAACCATGCCACTGACCTTGCTGGCATCATCTATGATACAGCGTACCTTGGCAAAATTATCGCCAGCATCGGTAACAATACCTACAAGTCCGCTTCCCGCAAGCACATTCATGCCTACGTCCACTCCATCCTTTTTTCCTTTGTCGATAGTAAAGGTAGAAAACCAGTTTCCGCTGTCCTTTGCTATGACACTGGCAGCGACCTTGGGATATGATGGATATTTGGCATCCAAATCAAGAAGCTGTCTGTAATTATCAAGCTCATACTGTTCAAGTTTGGTGGTTGTGAGCTGTGTTGTAAGCTCTTCTACCTCGGCCTTGAGCTTTTTATTTTCAGCCTTGACATTTTTTAATGTGCGTATTTCTGTAATCTTATCTGAAATGTGGATTCCAAAGCTGTTTATACCCTTCTGCATTGGGATGAATACATATCCGGCAGCAGTCTTTAAAGGACCACCGGAGATATTTAAGGTAAGGCTTAACAGCATGGTCACAAAGCAGACTGCTGTCATAATCAACAGTGTGTATCTTGCAGGCAGCTTTTTATTGTGCTTTCTCTTTCGATTGCGAAAATTCTTACTCATGTTAACCTCGGTTATTATTTTTTGATGCTGAACGGAAGTCTCTTATATTTTGAATCAGAAACTATTTGTACGAGCCCGCGTACTGCACTCTCCTCAGGACATTCTGAGCAGATGACCTTTATACCTGTAATCTGTTCAAAGAGCTGGTCAAGTCCTGCAAGCTGTGAGCCGCCTCCTGTGATATAAATGCCTGAATGGATGATATCCTTTGCAAGCTCAGGCGGAGTCTTCTCAAGAATCATTTTTATTGATGTGCATATAGACTCAAGGTTTGACTTCATAGCCTCGTAAACGACCTTTGAACCAATTTCCATCTCAATAGGCAGGCCGCTTACCACATCACGTCCCACTATGACCATACTGTCCTCTCTTCCCGGAAGTGCAGAGCCTATAGTCTCCTTCAACAGCTTTGCAGTCTTTTGTCCGATTACAAGATTGAACTCCTTTCGCACAAAGGAGATAATTGACTCGTCAAGTCTGTTGCCACCGAAATGAAGCAGGTCACTAAGCACCAGGCCACCGAGTGAAATAACGGATGTCTCTGTTGTGTCAGCGCCCATATCTACTATCATGACACCGGTTGGCTCGTTTACATCTATTCCAAGACCTACAGCATCAGCGATAGGCTTCTCACAGAGCATGACCTTTTTAGGCTTTGATTTGCTCTTATAGAAGAGCTCGTAGAACGCTCTTTTCTCTACATCTGTGATATCTGTCGGCACAGCGATGATGAACTCGGCATTTTTGATACGTGCCTTTGTCTTGTGCTCCAAAAAGTCAAAAATCATAGTCTGAAGCAGATTATAGTCAGCAATAACTCCCTCTACAACAGGAAATATGACGTTGATTGTCTCAGGCGCCTTTTCATACATGGCATATGCGCTGTCTCCATATGCATATATCTGATTTTTGTCTATTACGGCTATTGTGTTTTTCTCAAGCATTGTCTTGCCTGTAGCCTTTGAGTATACCTTGAAATTGTTTGTTCCCAGATCAATTCCGTAAACGTTGTTGCTCATAATAATTCTACCTCGTCTTCTGTTTATATAAGTTTATTTTCATAGAAGCTATAATATTCGTTATCTCCAATTATGATATGGTCACAAAGCTCTATGGAAAAAATCCCTGAGCCCTCAATTAATCTGTCTGTGACAGCAATATCATTTCTGCTGGGAGTACAATCTCCGCTTGGATGATTGTGCAATAAAACAAGCTTTGATGCATTTTTATCCAGGGCGGTCCTGATGATGGAGCCTATGTCCACTACAGATGAGCTTAGTGAACCCTTGGATATGAACTTGTCTCCTAAGAATCTGCTTTTTACATCAAAATAGGCACAAATGACGACTTCATTTGTAAGATGCCTCATCTGCTCCATATAGTAGTCAGCTATTGTCTGAGGATTATTCATTCTGATGCTTTGAACCTTTTTGGTCTTTGCTATGCGAAGCGACAGCTCTGCTATCGCCTTAAGCTGTATAGCTTTTATCTGCCCTATCCCGGGAATATTAAGAAGCTCCTCATAGGACATCTCATAGAGATTGAGCAGATTACCATGCCTGCCGGAAAGTATGTCCTGCGCAATATCAATCACAGTCTTGTCTCTTGTGCCGGTCTTTATAATGATGGCAAGTAAATCAGCGTCTGACAGGCCTGATGCTCCAAGCGATAAAAATTTCTCATATGGTCGCTCTGAAGCCGGCAGATTTTTAATTGTTTTGTTATTATGCATTAATCCCTTTCGCTTCTCCCAGGCGATTGACAACGGATTTAAGCAAAGTTTTCAGTTAATTGTAGCACACCTAATCCAGCTTAACAAGATTTCTCTCATAAAGTTTTTGTAAAGACATCAAAATTCCAAGCTTTGCATGGTACCATGTGAGTCCTCCCTGGAAATAAACCGCATATGGCGGCTTCACAGGGCCATCGGCAGAAAGCTCAATTGATGAGCCCTGCACAAATGCGCCTGCTGCCATGATGACATCACTGTCATAGCCCGGCATAGCCCATGGCTCAGGGGTCACATAGCTGTCTACAGGTGCTGCTGCCTGAATGCCCTCGCAGAAGGCTATCATGGCATCTCGGTTATTGAACTCTACAGCCTGTATGATATCGTGGCGGCTTTCAGTACCGTCAGGGACTACCTTAAAACCAAGCTTTTCATAGATTTTTGCGGCAAAGATTGCTCCCTTTAATGCTCCGCTTACGACAGTCGGTGCAAGGAAAAAGCCCTGATAAAATGACTGGATGACTCCGAGTGAGGCTCCAACCTCCTTGCCAAGTCCCGGAGATGTGAGACGGTATGCGGCATTTTCAACACATTCCTTTTTGCCGACAATATAGCCTCCGATTGGCGCAAGTCCACCTCCTGGATTTTTGATCAGCGAGCCAACCATCATGTCCGCTCCAACCTGGATAGGCTCTGTATCCTCGACAAACTCACCGTAGCAGTTATCGACCATACAGATCACATCAGGCTTTATGCTCTTTACAAAGGCAATGAGCTCGCCTATTCTTTTGACCGAAAGTGTAGGTCTTGTAGCATAGCCCTTAGAGCGCTGGATTGTGACAAGCTTCGTTTTTTCGTTGATGGCTTTCTTTATTCCGTCATAGTCAAACTCACCGTCAGGCAGTAAATCAACCTGCGCATATGTGATGCCATACTCAGCAAGTGAGCCCTTTGAAGGGCGTATGCCTATTACCTCTTCAAGTGTATCGTAAGGCTTTCCGACAGGGCTTAAAAGCTCATCGCCCGGACGCAGGTTTGACATGAGTGCAAGTGCAAGTGCATGTGTACCACAGGTAATCTGAGGCCTTACAAGTGCATCTTCTGCGCCAAAACAGTCTGCGTACACACTCTCAAGTGTATCCCTTCCGAGGTCATTGTAGCCGTAGCCGCTTGATGCCTGGAAGCACTCTGCACTCACCTTGTTTTTCTGCATGGCGGCTATGACCTTAAGCTGATTATACTCAGCATTGGTGTCTATTTTTTCAAAACGCTCCTTAAGCTCCTTTTCTACAGAGGTTCCGAAATCCAAAACCTCCTTTGATATTCCAAGTGTCTCATACTGCCTGTAAATGGCTTCATTGGTATCTAACAAATTATAATCCTCTTTTCTGCTAAAATTTCTTGTATTTTATTTAATATTTTATTATCATCATATGAATATTCATTTTTTTCTATCCATATGGTATCTTTTTCTCTCCTAAACCAGGTTAGCTGTCTCTTTGCAAAACGCCTTGACTCAAGCTTTACCTTGTCCACAGCCTCATCAAGTGAATATTCTCCATCGAGATATGCAAGGATTTCCTTATATCCTATGCCCTTCATGGATACCATATCGCTTGTACAGCCCATTGCCTTTAGCTTTTTCACCTCATCGACAAGTCCGTTTGAAACCATGATATCAACTCTCTTATCTATCCTCTCATAGAGTCTTTGTCTTACATCATCCAGTACAAAATAGGCAAAACTGTATGGAGACTGCTTGGCTCTTTCAGTCTCATTGTGCTTTGAAATCGGTTCATGGCAGGTGTGATAGTATTCAATTGCCCTGATGACGCGCTTTACGTTATTCTCATGGATGCTCTCGTAGGATGCAGGGTCGATATCCTTAAGCTTTTCATGCAGTGCATGGTTTCCGTGCTCGTTAGCAAAGTCGTAAAGGCTCTTTCTGTACGACTCATCCACATCCTGCTTTGTGAAATCAATGTCATACAAAAGTGCCTGTATATAAAAGCCGGTGCCGCCGACAACTATCGGTATCTTTCCTGCTTCGTATATTTCATTAAGTGCTTTTTTGGCCATATCCTTAAAGATAAATACATTGAACTCGTCAGAGGGCTCAAGTTCATCTATCAGATAGTGCTTTATGCCGTCCATCTCATCGACTGTAACCTTCGCAGAGCCTATATCCATGTATTTGTATACCTGCATGGAATCCGCGGATATTATAGCACCATTTATTTTTTTTGCAAGCTCAATCGATAGAGCTGTCTTTCCTACTGCTGTCGGTCCTGTCAGGACAATCATCGGTTTTTGTGTCATATTGCACCTCAGTCCAAATGTGTATGTTGTCATACGATACGTTTGAATTTCTTTTCTATCTCATATTTGCTCATAGAGATAATGGTTGGTCTGCCGTGTGGGCAGTTGTAAGGATTGTCGAGTGACAAAAGATCATCTATCAGCTTATTTATCTCAGGAAGAGTAAGCTTGTCATTGCCCTTGACTGCTGCCTTGCACGACATGGATGCGACCTTTTCCGTGATGATATCAGGAGTCTGTCTGCCTGTCGAATTGGAAAAATCATCGAGCATCTCTATAAACAGATCCTTCATATCTATGTTAAACAAATTATCCGGAATTGCACTGATCATGTATTCCTTGCCGCCAAAATGCTCCACCTCATAGCCAAACTGCTCTATCTGCGGCCTGTATTTCTCAAGCATCTCGCTTTCCCTTGCATCAAGAGTCATGACAATCGGAGGGCTTATGCGCTGTGATGTGAAATCCTTATTGGCAAGTCTTGCCATTGTTTTTTCATACAGTACCTTTTCATGGGCTGCATGCTGGTCTATGATATAAAGCTTGTCTTCAAACTCTATGAGCCAGTATGTCTTAAAGAGCTGGCCTATGATGGAAAACTGCTTCTTGGCGCTTTCTGTAAGAAAAACCTTGTCGTAATCCCCTAGAGTCTGCTGGGTGCCGGTGACAACATGTGCAGGTTCATACGCGGTGGAAGTCTCAGGCGCTTTTGCAGCAGGTTCTGTTGCTGAGTAATTTTTTACTGTTGACGTCACGCTCTGTCCGTACACACTCCTTGATTCCGCTGCCCTCACCTCATTGATACGCCTCTTCTCAAACGGCTCCGGTATTGGCTCCTTATACTCATGCACTATCTTTTTAGGCGCCGGCGTACTGTCTACAGGCACTTCGGGAATCATCTCCTTATGAGATAGAATTGCATATATTGTGTCACACAATTCAACATATATCTCGTTGTTGTTGTCGAACCTAAGCTCCATCTTGGTCGGATGCACGTTGACATCCAGCTCACTGAAAAATGTAAAGTAAAGCACTGTAAACGGATACTGATGCTGCATTAGAAAGCTCTTGTAGGCCTCCTCAATAGCACGTGACAATATATTGCTCTTTACATATCTGCCGTTTATGAAATAATTTTCATAATTTCTGTTGCCCCTCGTGATGACAGGCTTTCCTATAAAGCCTTCCACCTTAAAGTATTCGCATTCATGCTTCACCTCAAGCAGTGATGACGATATCTCGCGACCGAATATATGGTATATGATATCCTTTCTGTTGCCGTTTCCTGAGGTGTGAAGCTTTGTCTGGTTATTGTTTATGAACTTAAACGATATATCGGGATGCGAAAGCGCAAGCTTTTCAACCATATCGCTTATGTAGCTGCCCTCTGTCTGTGCTGTCTTTAAAAACTTACGTCTTGCAGGAACATTATAAAACAAATCCTTTACTATGAAGGTAGTACCGTCCGGAGCACCGATTTCCTCGTTGGAAAGCTCCTTCGAGCCTTCAATCACATATCTGGTGCCTGTGAGCTCATCGTATGTCTTTGTGATAAGCTCAACGCGGGCAACGGCCGAGATACTTGACAGCGCCTCACCTCTGAAGCCGAGTGACTTTACAGTAAGTAAATCCTCTGCCGAGCGGATTTTGCTCGTGCTGTGACGGTAAAATGCAACCGCAACCTGGTCTCTTTCAATTCCGCAGCCGTTGTCGGTGATACGGATAAATGAGATTCCGCCCTCTTTTATCTCCACAGTAATGGCTGTGGAGCCTGCATCTATGGCATTTTCCACCAGCTCTTTAACCACGGAGCACGGACGCTCAACAACCTCTCCTGCAGCTATTTTATCTATTGTTTCCTGATTTAATATGGCAATATTTGGCATTTTAATCCTTTCTACCAGCGGTTTTTAACCTTGTTCTGGAGCTGATACAGCTTGTTTAACGCATCAAGTGGTGTCATGTTGCCTATGTCTATGCTTCGAAGCTCGTCAATTATGTCATCATCCTTCACGGTGTCGAAAAGTGAAATCTGTGTCATATCAACCTCGTCAAGATGCTCCTTTTTATGCTTGTGGCCATTGTCAACGGATATGCTTTTTACAGTATCTGTGATATCATTTGCAACAAGCTGCTCTGCGATTTCTTTGGCACGCTCTATGACTGAATCCGGCAGCCCTGCAAGCTTTGCTACCTGTATGCCGTAGCTTCTGTCAGCTCCGCCCTTTACAATTTTTCTTAGGAATACTATATCATCGCCCTTTTCCTTTACAGCGATGCAATAGTTATTTACACTGTCAAGCTTGCCCTCAAGCTCGGTGAGCTCGTGATAATGGGTTGCAAAAAGCGTCTTTGCTCCGAGGAGCTTTGGATTACTTATATGCTCTACAACTGCCCAGGCGATGCTTAGTCCGTCAAATGTACTCGTGCCTCGTCCAATCTCATCGAGAATGAGCAGGGATTTGGCGGTCGCATTTCTTAGTATATTTGCAACCTCGTTCATCTCAACCATAAATGTACTCTGGCCGCTTGCAAGGTCGTCAGATGCACCGACTCGTGTGAAGATACGGTCTACAATACCGATATTTGCAGTTTGTGCAGGTACAAAGCTTCCAATCTGTGCCATGAGAACGATAAGTGCTGTCTGTCTCATGTAGGTGGATTTACCGGCCATGTTTGGCCCTGTGATGATTGAGATTCTGTTTTTGTGCTGATCCAGATATGTATCGTTTTCTATAAACATGTCATTTGTAATCATTTTTTCAACTACAGGATGACGTCCGTTTTTTATGTCTATTATTCCGCTTTCATTTATCTTTGGCTTGCAGTAATTATTCTGGCTGGCAACAAGCGCAAGCGAAGCAAAAACATCAATCTGTGCTATAGCTCTGGCTGTTTTCTGAATCCTTGAAACATTGCAGGAAATCTGTTTTCTTACATCACGAAACAGCTCATACTCAAGTGATGTGAGCCTGTCTTCAGCTCCAAGAATGGTATCCTCAAGCTCCTTAAGCTCCGGTGTGATGTAGCGCTCGGCATTGGTGAGTGTCTGCTTTCTCACGTAATAATCCGGAACCATATCCTTGAAGGAGTTTGTGACCTCAAGGTAATATCCAAATACCTTGTTATACTTGATTCTTAAGTTTTTGATGCCGGTTTTTTCACGCTCACCGGCTTCAAGCTCAGCAAGCCATGTCTTTCCCTTGGTTTTTGCGTCTCGAAGACGGTCAACCTCCTCGTTGTAGCCAGCCTTTATGATATCTCCGTCACGCTGTGAGATAGGCGGCTCATCCTCAATGGATGAAAGTAAAAGCTCATATATATCCTTAAGCTCGTCGAACTCTTCATTAATCTCATCGGTAAGCTCACACGGTATGTCTGAAAGCTGCTGCTTTATTGGTGGAAGCATTTTTAAAGAATCCCTGAAGGCAATAAGGTCGCGCGGATTGGCTGACTGGTAGGTGATTCTTGTGATGAGACGCTCAAGGTCATAAATAGGATTAAGGTATTCCCTGATTTCATCTCTTGTGATTTCGTTTGCATTAAGTGCTTCGATAAGCTTCTGGCGCTTTATTATCTCTGCCTTTTCGATAAGAGGCTGCTCGACATAGGTGCGAAGCAGTCTTGCTCCCATAGCCGTACGTGTCTTATCGAGTACCCAAAGCAGTGAGCCTCTCTTTTGCTTTTCACGAAGGGTATCTACAAGCTCCAAATTACGTCTTGATGAGCTGTCTATTATCATATATTTGCCTATTGAGTACGGATGAAGCTCAAGTATATTGTCGAGAGAGTTCATCTGCGTCTCATAAAGGTACTTTAACAGGGCGCCGGCAGCTATGACTCCACTCTCATAATCCTCAAGTCCCAGAGCATTTATTGTCTGTACGTGGAAATGTGAAAGCAGTGTCTCATTTGCAAGACCATCAGAAAAATACCATGAGTCTAGTGCTGAAACAGTAATTGACAGCCTGTTTTTCATATCGTCAACATCTATTCCGCTCATGTAGAAGGCCTCGTTGCATATGATTTCCGATGGATTAAATCTGCTCACCTCATCTAACAGCTTTCTTTCCGTATCCACCTCTGTCGTAAAAAAATCACCTGTTGTGACATCACAGGTCGCTATGCCGTATTTGTCCTCAGTGTATACAATCGACATTATGTAATTGTTTTTTGCCTCATCTAAAGAAGCCATATCAGTGTTTGTGCCAGGTGTCACAACACGGATTACCTCTCGCTTTACGATTCCCTTTGCCTGCTTTGGATCCTCCATCTGCTCACAGATAGCTACCTTGTGACCGTTTGATACGAGTCTGTTGATATATGAGTCTGCCGCGTGAAATGGTACTCCACACATAGGAGCTCTTTCTTCAAGTCCACAGTTTTTGCCCGTGAGTGTAAGCTCAAGCTCCTTTGAAACCATTATCGCATCGTCAAAAAACATTTCATAGAAGTCTCCTAAGCGATAAAATAAAATACAATCCTTATATTGTTCTTTTGTCTGCAGATAATGCTGCATCATTGGTGATACTTCTGCCACGAATATTTCCTCTCTTTACGTGTATAAATATTATTCATGTGTGTAAATATTATTTAAAATCCGGCCTATATTTTTTAATAATTGCTTCTGCGACCTTTATGCCGTCGATTGCCGCAGATGTAATGCCTCCCGCATAGCCTGCGCCTTCACCGCAAGGGTATACACCCGAGATGTTGCTCTCAAAGGATTCATCTCTTTTTATGCGAAGCGGAGAAGATGTGCGTGTCTCCATACCGGACAAAATTGCATCTTTTCTGTCAAAACCATGTATCAGATGACCAAAATGTTCCATTCCAAGCTTGAACGACTGCTCCATGTCAGCGTTCATCAGTCCATTCAGCTTTGCAAAGACGGTGTTTCCCTTTGTACAGGAGCCAAAATCACCGTATGCTGTTGTTAATCTGTCATCACAGAAATCACCGAAAAGCTGCTGTGGTATTAAACCATTGCCTCGCTTATAATTTTCTGTTTCAAGCTTTTCCTGATATCTCACTCCGGCGAGGGCATCATCTGCTCCGAAATCCTTCGGAGAAACAGATACTATGATGGCACTGTTCGCATTTTTGCTGTTTCTGTCGTGATAGCTCATGCCGTTAACCACTGTATGTTTTTCGGTTGACGATGAGTTGACCACGTATCCTCCCGGACACATGCAGAATGAATAGACTCCTCTGCCATTCGGAAAATTGGATGTGACCTTGTATGGGCTTGGCGGAAGTATGATTTTCTTTTGAATACCGTACTGTGATTCATCTATCATGCGCTGCGGATGCTCCACGCGAAAGCCGACTGCAAAGCTCTTGCACTCCATATCAAAGCCTTTGTTGTAAAGCATATCAAATGTATCTCTGGCGCTGTGTCCGAGTGCCAGAACGCATACATCTGTCTTTATCTCACTATTATTGTTACTGTCAGAATCCGTGTAAACACTTAATAGCTTTTTGGAAACTATGTCAAGATTGTTTACACAGGTGTCAAATACAAATGTAACCCCTTTGTCAACCAAAAACTCACGCATGTTGACAATTACTTCTGAAAGCACATCAGTACCAATATGTGGCTTGTTGTCATAAAGTATGGACGTATCTGCCCCAAAGCGCACAAATGTCTCAAGCACAAGACGATTTCTGCCCGAAGGATCCTTTACGGATGTATTCAGCTTGCCGTCTGAAAAGGTTCCGGCACCGCCCTCACCAAACTGTACATTGCTTTTGGGATTAAGTATGCCACTCTCCCAGAATTTTTGTACATCGCAGGTTCTTTTCTCAACCCGGCTGCCACGCTCGATAACTATCGGGCGAAAACCTGCCTCTGCCAGTATATATGCACAAAACAGGCCGGCAGG
>ENA-OPAV01001948-OPAV01001948.1-human-gut-metagenome-genome-assembly--contig:-NODE-1948-length-12717-cov-2.211578_pt1 | contig 12717 bp, 10 predicted proteins | sample MGYA00241056_ERZ501428 | MGnify/ENA primary metagenome ERZ501428 (study PRJEB25962, sample SAMEA2042621) | human gut metagenome | biome: human gut; feature: human-associated habitat; material: faeces... | reverse complement strand
ATTTACCACATTTCATATAACTTTATTGTAACTGGCTTGCGACACCTGTTGCAATCAAGCTGCGCGCAAATAACGAGATTGAGGTAACCCTCAAAGAGGTTATGATAGAAGGGCTTCTGTCTATTCAGGCAGGTGAGAACCCAAGAGTTATTGAAGAAAAGTTAAAATCCTTCCTTTCACCGGCTGAGAGAAGCAAGTTCGGCGGTGATGACGGAACGGCTGAACAGGCAGGTGAGGCTTAATGGCAAAGAAGAAAGACGAAGCACCGGTAAAAACCGACGGATGGAAAGATACGTTTTCCGACCTGATGAATCTGCTCCTATGCTTCTTCGTGCTCTTGTTTGCGTCGTCAACGATTGATGCTGAGAAGTTTCAGGAGATAGCACAATCTATGGCACAGAGCTTTTCCATTCTCAACGGAGGACAGACGGGAATAGGTCAGGGAGTGCTCATAGCGAGTGGTGCAAGCCAGCTCACACAGCTCAGCGAATATTATACTGAGCTTGGAAAAAATGAGGACGGTGAATCCGATTCGGTGACCTATGCCAAGCTTGAGCTTGAAAAAGAACAGCTCAAGGAATCGACGAAGATGTCGGAGAATATAGAGAGAGAACTTGAGAACAAGGGAATTTCTTCTTCGGTGGAGGTTCAGACAGCACTATCACAGAGATGGTACGGAAAAATATTTATCATGGTCGGTGTAAATGAGCTGGGCGATAAGACGCCTGAGGAGTATGCACAGGCTTATGCCAATAATATAGAAAGAATAAGAGAGCTTCAGCCGGATGCTTCCATATTTATAATGGGAATGATGCATGTCACGACGGGGTACTCGGACGCGAGCGATGTGTTCAACAACGATAATATTGACAACCGCAACACGGCAGCGGCGGGGCTTGCTGATGGTGAGATGGTATTTTATCTTGATATGAATGAGTGCGTGGGTGATGAGTGTGGAGGCGTGAGAGAGGAGTACAGCTATGACGGAGTTCATCTCAAGGCTGAATATTATAAGCTATGGACAGAATGGATGAAAGCACATGGCATAAATAAGTTAATAAAATAAGGTGGTAAAGAAAATGTGGAATTTTATTTAATTATCTAAAATTTTTTATTGCGTCCGCTTTACTTTTGCTATATAATACATTAACAGAGCAAAGTGAGAAAAGTTTTGTCATGAATCAGCTCAAGCTAACATTACTTTCAGGAGGTTTTATTTTATGTCATACGTTGATGAAGTACTTGCAAAAGTTAAAGAGAAAAACGCATCTGAGCCGGAATTTCTTCAGGCTGTAACAGAGGTTCTTGATTCATTAAGACCTGTTATCGATGCAAATGAGGAACTCTATAAGAAGAATGCAATCCTTGAGAGAATTACTGAGCCGGATCGTCAGATTATGTTCCGTGTACCATGGGTAGACGACAATGGACAGGTTCAGGTAAACAGAGGTTTCCGTGTACAGTTCAATAATGCTATCGGACCATACAAGGGCGGCTTAAGACTTCATCCGTCTGTTAACTTGGGAATTATCAAGTTCCTTGGTTTTGAGCAGGTATTTAAGAACTCTCTTACAACACTTCCTATCGGTGGCGGCAAGGGTGGTTCCGACTTTGATCCTAAGGGCAAGTCAGACAGAGAGATTATGGCATTCTGCCAGAGCTTCATGACAGAGCTTTACAAGTATATCGGTGCAGATGTGGATGTACCGGCAGGTGATATCGGTACAGGTGCAAGAGAGATTGGCTTTATGTTTGGTCAGTACAAGAGAATCCGTGGCTGTTATGAGGGTGTGCTCACAGGTAAGGGACTTTCCTATGGCGGGTCACTTGCACGTACACAGGCTACAGGATATGGTCTTTTATATCTGACAAACGCACTTCTCAAGGATCACGGCATCGACATCGCAGGCAAGACATGTGCTGTATCAGGTTCAGGTAATGTTGCAATCTACGCTATTGAGAAGGCACATCAGCTCGGAGCTAAGGTTGTCACATGTTCTGATTCTACAGGCTGGATTTATGATCCGGAAGGAATTGATGTTGCACTTCTTAAGGAAGTTAAGGAAGTTAAGCGTGCCCGTCTTACAGAGTATGCGGCAGCACGTCCTTCAGCAGAGTATCATGAGAAGAAGAACGGTGAGCACGGTGTATGGCAGTACAAGGTAGATTTAGCTCTTCCTTGTGCAACACAGAACGAGCTCAACCTTGATGATGCTAAGATGCTCGTAGCTAACGGTGTAACATCTGTTACAGAGGGAGCCAACATGCCTACAACTCTTGAGGCTACCAAGTACTTACAGGCTAACGGCGTGGCAAGGCTGCCAACGCAGGCGGTGTTGCTACATCCGCATTGGAGATGAGCCAGAACTCCGAGAGACTTTCATGGACCTTCGAGGAGGTTGATGGTAAGCTTAAGGGTATCATGGAGACAATCTATGCTAACATCAGTGCTGCTGCTAAGAGATACAATGCGACAGTCGGCGGAAAGACAGACTATGTTGCAGGTGCTAACATCGCAGGCTTTGAGAAGGTTGTTGATGCTATGCTTGCACAGGGTGTATACTAAATTGTGCACTTACAATATAATGCTGATAACAGATAAATGATTATATGAGTGCTCCGGAAACGAGATTTTCGGAGCACTTTTTAATGCAATTTTATTTTAATCATATTTTCATGCGATAAATTATGTGTTAAGATAATAATATTATATACATTAACATCTACGGAGAAAAAACAATGCGCGAAAGAATAGATTATGCGATAAAGACTTTAAGACCTATAGGAAGGAACCTGTTTATACTGTTAAAGTGGCTGGCACTTGCAACACTCGTCGGGTTTGTGGCAGGCGGCGTGAGCACGCTTTTTGCCGAGGCAATGACGTTTGTCACGACATTCAGGATGGCGCACACATGGCTCATTCTGCTTCTTCCTGTCGGCGGAATCGTGATTGTGACGACGTACAAGCTTCTGCACAATGAGAACGATAAGGGAACGAATCTTATACTGGCGGGAATACATTCGGGCGACGAGGTTCCGTCAAGGGTTGCACCGCTCATCATTTTTTCAACGCTAGTCAGCCACTTTTTCGGTGCGTCCGTGGGACGTGAGGGGGCAGCACTGCAGCTCGGAGGAAGCCTCGGAAGCTTTATTGGTAAAATAATCCACCTAGATGAGCAGGACAGAAAAGTGATGATAATGTGCGGCATGAGCGCAGCCTTTGCGGCACTGTTCGGAACTCCGATGGCTGCGGCAATATTCGCGATAGAAGTTGTGCAGGTTGGAATTATGTACTATGCGGCACTTGTGCCATGTATTTTTGCAGCACTTGTAGCGAGCAATTTCTCGGCGAGCATGGGAATTAACCCGGAAGCCTTTGTCATAAAAGAAATTCCTGATATAACTATTCTCAATATGGGAAGAACGGTGCTTCTTGCCATAATATGTGCGGGCGTGAGCGTTGTGTTCTGCATGATGCTTCACAATGCGGGCAAATATTTTAAAAAGTATATAAAGAATCAATATCTTAGAATAATTGCGGGAAGCGCACTTATAATTCTTATAACGATAATTTTGGGAACCGATGACTACATGGGTGCGGGAATGAACGTGATTGAGCGTGCCATAGAGGGGGAGGCTGCGCCGGCGGCATTTTTGCTTAAAATGTTTTTGACGGCGCTTGCGATAGGCTGCGGCTTCAAAGGCGGTGAGATTGTACCGACATTCTTTGTCGGTGCGACGCTCGGCTGTGTGGTCGGTCAGCTCATAGGGCTTCCTGCCTCGGCGGCAGCGGCGGTCGGAATGGTAGGAATGTTCTGCTGCGTGACGAACTGCCCGGTTGCGTCGATGCTTATTGCGTTTGAGCTGTTCGGATATGAGGCGGCTCCGTTTTTCCTTGTGTGCAATGCGGTGGGGTATCTTATGAGCGGATACTATGGGCTGTACAGTGAACAGACCTTCACCGGCTCGAAGTACAAGTTTGACAGCTGGAAGGGGAGCGCACATTAATTGGCACCATATATATCCGGAAGGGGGCATACAGCATGAGAATTGTTTCGTTATCAATCAGGAATTTTAAGTCCATAAGGAGCATTGAGATAAACGACATCGAGAGCGCGTTCATCGTTGTCGGGAAGAATAGTGTTGGTAAGACGGTCATACTGGACGCGATAAGGGCGGTTGCGGGGCAGTATACCGTCAAGAAGCAGGACTTCAACACCGCGGGGAGCAATATTGAGATTGGGGTGAGGCTTGAGCTTACACAGGCAGACCTGACGCTGCTTAACAGGTATGGTGTGGTGAGCCACTACAAGAGGTATTCGGCGTGGGAGAAGGATTTCAGGGCAAAGCTGCCGTCCTATGTGAAGGAACAGCAGGACAGTGAGGGAGTGTTGTCTTTTACTTTTATCGCAAACGCGGAGGGGAAAATCCGCTATTTCGACGGAGTTAAGAAGGACAACAGGCACATCCCGGAGGTGTTTCCTACACTGCATTTCATATCGCATGACAGGGAGCTTGAGGCGTTGCAGCGGGATATTTTTCTAGGCAGTAAGGAGCTTAAGCTTCTCTCGGACGGGAACTGCATGTTCGATGCGGGAAAGAAGTGTGATAACTGCTTTCAGTGCATAGGAATGATTGAGAACAAGAAGGCTTCGGAACTAAGTATCTTTGAGTCGGCAAGACTCTTTCAATATAAGCTCACAAGGCTTGACATGCAGAACTTTTTGGAGAGGCTTAACAATAATTTTATCAAGAACGGCGGGCGTGACAGGCTGTGCCTCAAGGTCGACGATGAGCTTATGAAGAATGCAATTCCACAGGTATATGTCGAGAATGAGACGCAGGGCTTTACAAATACCATATCTGAGATGGGTGAGGGCTTAAAAAGCATGTATATTCTCTCGCTTTTAGAGACTTATGCCGATGATGAGGACAGAGTTCCGTGCATTATCATGATTGAGGATCCGGAGAGCTATCTGCACCCGCAGCTACAGAAGAATGCCGGCGAGATTTTGTATAAGTTATCGAAGAAAAATCAGGTGATTTTCTCAACGCACTCGCCGAATATGATTTTCAACTTTAATTCAAGACAGATTAAGCAGGTGTACATGGATAATGAGGGATATACACAGGTGAGGGAGAAACCGGATATAGACCGCATTCTCAGTGACCTCGGCTACTCGGCGAACGACCTTATGAACGTGAGCTTTGTATTTTTCGTCGAGGGGAAGCAGGATGAGAGCAGACTTCCGCTGCTTCTTAGAAAGTATTACAGTGAAACCTATGATGAGGACGGCCAGCTTAGGATACAATGAGGAGGGGAATCTGTACCGCATTTCCATCATCACTACGAACAGCTGCACCAACATAAAGACATATGCAAATCTCAAATACATCAACAAGATTTATATAAAAGACCAGTTCCTCATGATACGTGACGGTGATGCCAAGGATGCAGATGAGTTAAAAAGGCAGCTCTGCGGTTATTATAGGAACAGGGCACAGGAGGATAAGGGGAATCTTCCGAGAGTCACGGAGAAGAATGTACTCATTTTAAAATATTATTCTTTTGAAAATTATTTTTTGCAGCCTGAGATTATGGCAAAAATCGGTGTTGTTAAGAGCGTCGACCAATTTTATGATATTCTCTACTTAAAGTACAATGAGTATCTTTACAGGCTTGGAAGCATGAAGCGAATGTGTGAAAAGCTTGGAATAGAGATAAGGAGCAGGCAGGATATTGTGGACAATATGGAGAATATCAGAATCTATGTCAGAGGACACAATCTGTACGATATATTCTACGGACGCTACAAAGGTGAGAAGGAGAGGATGATACTCAACAGATATATTGAGGAGGCTCCGAGGGACACATTCAAGGACATTTTAGATGCAGTTGACAGCTTTGTCTATTTTGAGAATAAAAAAACTGACAGTGCGGAAGCTTAACCGCGCTGTCAGCAATCTGTTTTGCAGGTTTATTTCAAACCAAATCACATAAGATGAAGTTTCTTTGCGACGCGTCCGATTCGCATTCCCATAGGGAAATCGGGAAGGTCGCTCTCGGTAAGACCGCCAAGAAGCAGTATAAGAACAAAGTATACGACGACGGCAACAACGATGGATAAAAGACATGCAATCACGTTAGAGTGAACCGTTGCATAGCCGACACGGTATATCAGGTATGCACAGGCACCCATGACTGCGCTTGCGATGGCAGGAACGATGAAGGTTGTCCTGTACTCCTGATGATAATGTATGTGGCGCTCGACACTTATGGCGTTAAGAACGCATACGACAAGCGGGTAGGTCACGTTGCCGATGACGAGCGAGTATATGCCGAGCTTCGTGAATTTAAGCAGTATAAAAATAAGAACCACATGTATTACAAGAGATATTGCGGCATGCTGTACGGGCTTGCGCATGAGGTTGATTCCCTGAAGTGCGGCGTTCGTAACTGTTGACAACGCGTAGAATATAACGGCGACACTTCCCGCTGCTAAGAGATAACCTCCAAGCTTATAGTCTGATGAAGGGAACAGCATACGGACTATAGGACTGCCGAGGGCTGTGAGCCCGAAGGCACAAGGAAATGCGATAATCATGTTGACCTTGATTGATACTGCAATCTTTTTCTTCATGCCATGCTTATCACCCTTGGTAAAAGCGGCGACAAGTGTAGGAATGAGCGATGAAGCCATTGCCGATGCGATGGCGATAGGGACATTCACAAGCAGCTTGTACTTGGTGCTGTATACGCCGTACAGTGTGGATACGCTGTCACCTGTGGCAAGCTTAGAGAACATCATGCTGTCGATAACGCCGCTAAGTTGATACACCGTCTGTCCGAGAATAACAGGGATGATGGTTGCAATCAGCATCTTGTAAATTTCAAAGTAGGTTGTATCGTCCACGCTTTTGTCACGACGCAGCTGCGAATTGACGGTGGGACGATATATAATATATATAAACACGAGAAAGAAAAGTCCTGTTGCGGCACCTAAAAGTGTACCCATGGTAGAGCCGGCTGCACCCCATCCGGCGACGACCTCTGACTCGGCATGTCCGCGGATAAATGACCATGCAAAGAATATACTTCCGGCAGCATTTATAATCTGTTCAAGCACCTGTGATATCGCGGTTGGTATCATGGTCTTTCTTGCCTGGAAGAAGCCTCTGAGTGTTCCTAACAGAGCAACGACGAAGATGGTTATTGCAAGAACTCTGAGAGGAATCGATATTCCGGTAAAATTGCTGTAGAAATGCTTTTCAATAAAGCCTGCACCGAAGAAGATAAGCAGTGCCATGATTCCTCCTGAGATGCAGGAGAATATAAATGATGCTGCGAATATCTTTTTTCCGGTTCTATAGTTTTTATTTGCAAGCTGTGCTGACAAAAGCTTAGATACCGCAAGCGGAAGACTGTATGATGAAAGGATAAGGGCGAGGTTGTATATTTCATAAGCGGCACCGTAGATACCGTTGCCCTCGTCGCCGATAATATTGGCAACAGGAATGCGGTAGACGATACCTATCATTCGTACTATAATTGATGCCATGGCAAGTATTGTGCCCTGGCGGATAAAGTTGGTTTTACGATTTTCCGGCATAAAGGGAACTCCTTAAATGTAATAAAGCATTGTAATGCGCAAATATAATATAACCTTTTGTGTGAAATTTGGCAACGGAAGATTTATAAAATAAAATGCGAAGCATTGATTTTATATGAGCAGGCAGCAAAGCGGATTGAGAATATCATTGACTGAATATATATGACGATGAGGAGGAAAAACAGGTATGAAATATGTTCATTGCGCCGATGTGCATATCGGCATGGAATTTGCATTAAATAAGCTTAAGAGCAGACAGAGAAAGGCGGAAATACTTCAAAGCTTTTTAAGTCTTGTCGAGTATTGTCGTGACGAGGCAGTTGGTATTCTGCTTATAGCGGGGGATTTGTTTGACAATGAGAATGTTGACGCGGCGGTTGTAGAGCAGGTAAAGAGCGCACTCGGAAGTATACCGCACACCGATGTATATATAGCACCCGGCAACCATGATGCGTATACCATCACATCCCCTTACAGGGACGAGGGCTGGAGTGATAATGTAACAATTTTTAACGGAACACCGAAAGTGATTGAGCATGCGGATAAGGGGTACCGTATATGGGGGTGTGGATTTGAGAGCTGTTTTGTGATGAACAGGCTTCTCATGGGTGTGAGACTTCCAAAGGATGAACTTGTCAATATAGGAATACTTCACGGTCAGCTTGTCGGGAAGAACGGAAAGAGTGAGTACAACGCCATAACGGATTCGGATATCGAAAAGAGCGGCATTGATTATCTCGCGCTTGGACATGTTCACAAGCAGACGGGAGTTCAGAGAATCGGGGATACGCTGTATGCATATTCGGGAACAACAGAAGGTCAGGGCTTTGACGAGGAAGGCATACGGGGGTTCTATACAGGGGAGCTTTCTAAGCAGCTGCTTGGCAGGCATGAGCTGATAGCCGAGTATGTCAGTACATCGAGAAGACGGTATTACCATGTTAATGTGGATGTCACGGGTGCACTTAACAGAGCACAGGTTGTTGACAGAATATGCAGTGCAGCGCAGAGCGTGACTGAGGACGATGAATTTGCGGTGCTTCTCACCGAAAACAGAGCCGAGGATAATCTCTACAAAGTGACGCTGACCGGGGACATAAGCGAGGAGGCGGCGGTCTCGGTTGATGAGTTGTCGGCGCAGCTTTTCGGAAAATTTTATTATATAAAGCTCAGGGATAATACAAGACTTTTAATTGACTATGAGGAGCTTGCAAAGGAAAACTCACTAAAGGGAATGTACACTGCAAGGATGCTTGACAATATCAGAATGCAGGAGCAGGCCGGCAATGAAAAGGGTGCGGCACTGTATAGGAAGGCACTCGAGCTTGGAATAAGGGCATTTGAAGGGGAGGTGGGAATAGATGAAAATTGACAGCATCAATATAGAAAGCTTCGGCGGACTTAAGAATTTCAGACTCGATTTTTGTGACGGAATGAATATCATATATGGTGATAATGAGGCGGGAAAATCAACCATAATGGCGTTTATCGAGATGATGTTTTATGGAAGAACAGCTCAGGAGAAAAGTTCTGATATAAGCAAGAGCCTGAGAAAAAAATATACACCGTGGGATGGCTCGGCGATGTGCGGGGAGCTTGAATTTACATGCGCTGAGAGAAGCTATCGTATACGCAAGGTATTTAAAAAGACAATAAAAACCGATGACGTGAAGCTCTACGATGCACAGACAGGGCAGGAGATAGAGTTAGGACGCGATGAGGAGATAGGACACAGATTCTTCGGGATAGATGTCGGGAGCTTTGAAAAAAGCGTGTTTATAAGCGGCTTTGGCGGCTTTACCAACAATGGACAGACGAATGAGGACATTGCCGTTAAGCTGTCGAATCTTGTGACTACGATGGATGAGAATGTGTCACAGTCTAAGGTTGTCGGGAGGCTGACAAAGGCAAAGGAGCTTTTGCGCTCAAAGAGCGGAAGCAGGGGAATGCTTATCGAGCTTGATGAGCAGAAGAAAAATGTTAAGGATGAACTTACAAGAATGCAGGAGCTGATAGAGAGGCAGACGGAGGATCAGGCGGAAAAGGGAAGACTTGATGAGAGACTTACAGAAGCCGTAAATCAAAAGGAAGTGCTTAAAAAGCTTGAGAGAAAGGCGGCACTTGAGACTGAAAAATTGAATATAAATGCTGAAAACGACAGACTGAGAGCTGATATGGGACAGCTTAAGATGTTAAAGGAGGAGGGGATAAGACTTTTTAAGGAGAGAGATTTATTCAGGGGAAAAAATTACAGTTACGATACTGCCTCCGAGTACATCAATCATGCGGACGAACTAAATCATGCGGCGAGTGCTAAGAGAGCACAGGCTGAGGAACTTAAGGGAAAACTTACCAAAGGGGATGTCATAGAACGAAAGGATGTAAGCGAAGCGGCGGCGCTCGAAGCTAAAAAGGAGAAACTTATGCTCCTTAATGAACGTATCAGCAGTGCATATAAGCCGGCTTACGATGAAAAAAAAACTGCCGAGAAGGCAGAAGCTGACGGACGAAAAGTGCTTGAGGGAATAAAGGATATTCCTAAGACCAATCTTATCATAAGTGCAGCAGCTATGCTTGCGGCAGTTGTATTTGCGGTTCTTACATTCACGGTATCAAAATTCTTTCTCATAGGAGCATTTTTGACGGCGGGTATGGGTGCATTGCTGTTTGGCAGATATAAAAGGCAGACTGAGGAGCATGACGGACAAGTGGCACAGGGAAATGAAATTGCTGAACGACTTTCAAAAGAAAGCCGCATAAGAAACAATAATTTTGAGCGTGAGAAGGAGAGGCTTTTTGACAGAGGGGCATGGATTTATCCGGACATCGACTGTGATTATGAGACAATAACGAGGGAAAATCTCAGACAGTGCTGTGTTGAGCTTGAAAGTATATATCAGCGCTACGGAGTTAAGGATAAGGACGAGCTTAATGACTTGTTTGAGAAAAATGAGGTGGCGGCACTTAATCAGAGAATGTACGAGAATGCCGTGAAGGAGCTTGAGCAGGATGATGCAGCGTATGCCGAGTATGCAGGTGAAGATAATCCTGAGGAAGTCAGAAGAAAATATGCTGAGCTTCGAGATAAGCTGTCAATATATGCGGGCAGGCTTAAGGGAAAGGAAATTGATGAAGAGAACGCTGAGGCTGAGCTTGATGAGAGAATAAAAAAGCTTGAGACAAAGCTTGGAAGAAATGATGTCAGACTTGCGGAAATTGACGCGGAAATTGACGGCCTTACAGGAATTGGGAATGCCGGGATGTCGATTGAGGAGGTTGAAGCGCTTATCGAAGATATAAGAGGACAGCAGATGGAACTTCTCTCATTGATGCAGAGCCCGGAACACGATGAGAACGAGCTTAAAATGACACTTTCGGAATTGTCTGAGGAGTACAATGTCAAGAAGGAACTGTATGATGCTTTGGTGATTGCAGAGGAGAATATGCAGGCGGCAGTCGATGATATAAGCAGAAGCTTCGGACCTGTTCTCAATGAAAAGACGGCAGAGATTTTTAACAGGCTCACAGGCGGCAGATATGATAAGGTTATGGTTGATAAGGAGTATTCCATACAGGCTAAGCAGAAGGATGGAGTATACCATGAGTGGAAGTTCCTGAGCAGTGGAACGACCGACCAGGCATATCTCGCTTTAAGGCTTGCCATGACCGAACTTATAACGGAGAATGGTGAGAAACTCCCTCTGATGCTCGACGATATTCTTCTGCAGTATGATGAGAAAAGAATGAAGCATGCTCTTGAGTTTCTTGGGGAGTATGCCAAGGATTCACAGATACTTTTCTTTACATGTAAAAGAATGTCAGGGGAGAAGGTTATAGAGCTCTGACTCCGGCGATAATATGAATTTATAGACGAGAGGAACAATATGATGAACAATTTTTCGGTGTACGAACTGCTGTGGCTGTTTTTTATCTATTCATTTTTGGGTTGGTTGTTTGAGACAACCTATGCGGCATTCAGACAGAAGCGCTTTGTCAACAGAGGCCTTGTCAGCGGACCGCTGTGCATTGTGTACGGAATCGGTGCGGTGTTAATGACAGTGGGTCTGCAGGAGCTTACGGGGGTGTGGCTTTTCATCTTTGCGACGGTGTATGCGGCGGCAACAGAGTTTGCAGCGGGAAAGATAATTGAGAGGGTGTATCACGAAAGATGGTGGAATTACAGTAACATTAAATGGAATCTTGATGGATATATATGCGTTCCGTTCTCACTCATCAAGGGTGCATTGGGATTCGTGGTTGTCAGATTCGGAAACAGGCTGTTGTTAAACCTCGTGAACAGGCTTCCGCAGCTCTTGGTTCATATAGTTTTGATAGTATTTATTGCGATGCTCTGTGTCGATGTCATTGCCTCATATATTCTTGCAAAGGGCAAAAGCAGACACCCTGAGAGATGGGAGGAGGCAAATGACGCGATAGCCTCCGTAGGACTCAGGATGGCGAGAGCAATTGACCGAGGAATGCAGAGGCGGATACATAAGGCGTATCCGAAGGCTGCCAAGGTAGAGACGGCACTGAGAGATAAGACCGTGTTTGCACAGGGCTGTGACTTCTATAAGGTGGTAATGCTTTTCTTTATAGGCGCTTTTCTTGGAGATATAACGGAAACCATATTCTGCCGGATAACTGCCGGAGTATGGATGAGTCGAAGCAGTGTGGTATGGGGACCGTTCAGTATTGTCTGGGGACTTGCGATAGCGGCAGCCACCGCAATGTTGTATAAATACCGTAATAAGAGCGATGGCTTTCTGTTCATGGTCGGCACACTCCTTGGAGGTGCTTACGAGTATCTTTGCAGCGTGTTCACGGAGATTGTGTTTGGAAAAGTGTTCTGGGATTACAGCAAAATCCCTTTTAATCTTGGAGGAAGAATCAATCTTCTGTACTGCTTCTTCTGGGGAATAGCAGCGGTTGTGTGGTTCAAGCTGATATATCCGAAGATATCGGCACTTATTGAGAAGATACCTGTTTTGGCTGGCAAGATTGCAACGTGGCTTCTCATCGTATTTATGCTGTGTAACATGGTTGTGTCGGGGCTTGCCCTTATAAGGTATGATGAGAGAGAAAAAGGCGTGGAAGCGACAGCCAA
>ENA-OPAV01001945-OPAV01001945.1-human-gut-metagenome-genome-assembly--contig:-NODE-1945-length-12745-cov-2.467849_pt1 | contig 12745 bp, 10 predicted proteins | sample MGYA00241056_ERZ501428 | MGnify/ENA primary metagenome ERZ501428 (study PRJEB25962, sample SAMEA2042621) | human gut metagenome | biome: human gut; feature: human-associated habitat; material: faeces... | reverse complement strand
TAGGGGGTGAAGCCACATATCCGCCCTTTTTATTCAAAGACGAACATGGACACTATGTCGGATTCGAAATGGATCTTATTAAGGCGGTAGCAAAAGAAATCGGCGCCGAGGTCGCCTATACAGATATGCCGTTTTCCCGGTTTATGACAGCAGTGGAAAATAAAAAGGTAGACGTGGTCATCTCAGCAGTGGAAGGTACGGCGGAACGTGCTGAAAAAGCGGCGTTCAGCGATGTGTATTACAAGAAAGGCGTGTACTGTATCCTTGTGCGGAAAGATGATGATCGAATCCATGCGGCAGATGATCTGAAAGGAAAGACGGTAACCGCCGTTAAAGGTTCAACCAACGAGGCCTTGGCAAAGAAACTGGGGGCGGATCAAATTGTAGAAGCCGAATATAATGCGGATATATTTAAAAATCTGGAAGCGGGAAAGGCTGATGCGGTGATCACTGATGAACCGCTTGCCTATTATTATTTAGGGCATGGCGGAGCGGAGAAGGCAAAGACGGTTGCGACAGTGCCTTCTGACGATGGTTTTGTTATTCTCATGAATAAAGAAGACGTGAAAATGCAGCAGGATATCAATGGTGCACTGAAGAAAGTGATGGAAAACGGTGTATATGACCAGCTGTTCCATAAATGGTTCAATGTATCCGTCAGCGGTAAATAATACGACTATGTAAAAGAAGTTTAAAAATCCGCGCTGTATGGAATCGGAAACGGTTCTGTGCAGCGCGGATTTTCACTGTGATGATCCGTTTTTGCGGAGAGAGGAAATATTTTCAGACATTACCTTTTTATTCCTGTCAGGGCAGTTTATTTACATATATCGAAAAATACTGTAAAATAAAAAAAGATTTTAATTGTATATACGAATATGTGTATGCATGTTTACAATATAGAGGTGATTATATGAGCGAGTTACTTCGCGTGGAGAATCTTCACGTGGCAGTAGGCGGCAAGACGCTCCTTCACGGCATAAACCTTACGGTAAATACGGGTGAGGTTCATGTCATCATGGGTGTGAACGGGGCGGGAAAATCTACGCTGCTCCATGCCATTATGGGAAATCCTGCCTATGAAATTACCGAGGGGCATGTTTATTTTGAAGGGGAAGATATTACGGAACTTTCCACGGATAAGCGGGCCAGACTTGGTATTTTTTTATCTTTCCAGAATCCTGTTTCCATTGCGGGGATTACGACAGAAAATTTCATCCGTACGGCAAAGACGACCATTTCCGGAAAACAGCAGCGCCTGTTTCCTTTCAAACGTCTTTTGAAGTCCCGTATGGAGGGGCTTGCCATGGATCCGTCCTGTGGAGACCGTTATCTGAATGACGGTTTCTCCGGCGGTGAACGGAAGAAGAGTGAAATTCTTCAAATGCGTATCCTGGAGCCGAAACTGGCTATGCTTGACGAGACCGATTCCGGACTTGATGTGGATGCAGTGCGTATCGTTTCCAGAAATATTTCCGAATTCCATAATGAAAATAATTCGCTGCTTCTGATTACCCATCTGAACCAGATCCTGAAATTTATCCGTCCCGAGTTCGTCCATGTGCTGATTGACGGGCGGATTGTAAAGGAAGGCGGTTCTGAACTGGTGAGTGAAATCGAAGCGAACGGCTTTGACGCGTATCGTAAAGAGGTGTAAGCCATGGCTGAAGAAAAGAAGAAAAGCCGTGTCGATGACATCAATCGGAGCGTGTACGATATCAAGGATAAGGTGGAATTTTCTTACAAAGCGGATCGGGGACTGACAGAGGATATTATTCGAAAGATTTCTGCGGAAAAGGAAGAGCCCGCATGGATGCTGGAAAAGCGTCTTCAGGCGCTCCGTATTTACGAGTCTCTCGACGTGCCACCCTGGGCGGCCGATATTTCTGAGCTTGATATGGATCACATCGACACATATATCCGTCCGAAAACGGACATGAAAGCGCGGTGGGAAGATTTGCCTCAGAATATCCGGGATACCTTTGACCGCCTCGGTATTCCGGAAGCGGAAAAGAAATCTCTTGCCGGCGTAGGCGCCCAGTACGATTCTGAAGTGGTGTATCACAATGTGCAGAAAGAATTGAAAGAGCAGGGTGTCATTTATGTAGATTTTGAAACGGCCGTCAAAGAATATGAAGATTTGGTCAGACCGTACTTCGGTCAGTTGATTACTCCGAATTACCATAAGTTTGCAGCGCTCCATTATGCGGTATGGTCGGGCGGTTCTTTTGTTTATGTGCCGAAAGGCGTTCATGTGCGTATGCCGCTGCAAAGTTATTTCCGTTTGAATGCGCCCGGCGCAGGCCAGTTTGAGCATACCCTGATTATTGTTGAAGAAGGGGCAGACTGCCATTTCATTGAAGGCTGTTCGGCGCCACGGTATAATGTGGCCAATCTTCATGCAGGAGCGGTGGAGCTTTTCGTGAAGAAAGGGGCCAGTCTCCGTTATTCGACAATTGAAAACTGGTCAAAGAATATGTACAACCTGAATACGAAGAAAGCTGTCGTGGAAGAAGACGGATCCATGGTATGGGTGAGCGGTTCGTTCGGGTCCCATACGTCCTGTCTTTATCCGGATACGATCCTCAGAGGAAATCATTCGACCTGCGAATTTACGGGAATCACTTTTGCAGGAAAAGGACAGTTTCTTGATACAGGATCGAAAGTGGAAGCTTTGGGAAAGAATACGCATGTGACCATCAATTCGAAATCCATTTCCAAAGCGGGCGGCACTGCGCTTTACAGAGGCGCCGTGTTCATCGGGCCGGAGGCTTCGGGGATGAAAGGCGCAATCAGCTGTGAATCCCTCATGCTGGATAATGAATCCCGCTCTGATACGATTCCCGCCATTATCATTGAAAATTCTGATATCGATCTCGGACATGAGGCGAAAATCGGCCGGATTTCCGAAGAAGATATTTATTATCTGATGAGCCGCGGCATGTCGGAAGAAGACGCGAAGGCGATGCTTGTCCGCGGGTTTGCCGAACCGATTTCCAAAGCGCTGCCCCTGGAGTATGCTGTGGAAATGAACCGTCTTATTGATCTTGAATTTGAAGGGGCTATCGGGTAAGGAGGCAGTCATGGAAGAAATAAGAGTAAACCGGCTGCCGGCGATTACCTGGCGGTACCTGCATGTGAATGACAGTCCGGATCAGTTTGAATTTCCAGGAAATTCGGCATCGGCTGTTTTTTCTGATAAACGGTATGTGTCGGAAGGCGGCACGCTTCCTGCTGATTTCTGCGGGGCATCGGCGGAAACATTGGCGGCGGCGGGAAAAGGACAGGCATATACTGTCATCATTCCTGAAAATACGGAGGCTGAGCTGACGATTTCTATCACAGCGGAAGAAGACCGTTCGGATTTTGCGGGATGTTTCATCTTCAAACTGGAAAAGGACGCAAAATTGAATTTGATCTGGCGGCTGTCAGGAGATAGGAAGCATTCTGTTTTTGCCACAGCGTCCTTTTATGAACTGATGGAAAACGCGGCGCTTTCCGTTTCCTATCTTGAAACGAGACTGCCGGCTTCCTCTCTTTATGAACAGCGGTGTGCGGTTCTTGGGGATGATGCAAAGCTTGATTTTGTTTCCGCCGAATTGGGCGGGGAGAAGGTTATTGTCCACAGTTACGGAAGACTGGCGGGCAGCCGGTCTGAAATGAGGGAAACCGCCCTTTACGCAGCGGCAGGCAGGCAGTCTTTGGATCTTTTTTACCACATCGACCATATCGGCAAAGAATCCAATGCGGTGATTGATGTGAAAGGGGCTTTATCGGATACGGCGAAGAAAATTTTTCGCGGTACTTTGGATTTTAAACGGGGCTGCAGCGGGTCTGTGGGTGATGAAGGGGATTACGCTATCCAGCTTTCACCGAAGACAAAAAATATTTCACTTCCCCTGCTGCTATGCACGGAAGATGATGTATCGGGGAACCATGCATCCAGTGCGGGCCAGCTTGATATGAATACGATTTATTTCCTGATGACGAGAGGCTTTTCTTTGGAAGATGCCCGGCTTATCGTCGTAGAGGCGCTGATCCGGCCGCTGATTGACCGATTGGATGAAAGCGTCCGTGAGGAAGTGCTTGCTGAAGTCCGGAGAAAACTGGATACGAAGGAGAAATAATGAACAGTGAGTTAATCAGAAAAGATTTTCCAATTTTGGAAACGAAGGTGAACGGCCATCCGGTTGTTTATTTTGATAACGGCGCTACGACGCAGCGGCCGCTCCCTGTCATGCGGGCGGTTATGGATTATGTAACCCGGAATAACGGAAATCCTCATCGCGGCGCCCACATTTTTGCCATGTCCGCATCGGAAGCATATGATACGTCTAAAACGGTGGTAAAAGATTTCATCGGAGCGAAAAGTGAAAAAGAAATCATTTACACAAGGAATACGTCGGAAAGTTTGAATCTTGTAGCGCGTTCATATGGGGAAACCCATTTGAAAAAAGGCGACCGTATCCTCATTCCCGTTTCGGAACACCACTCGAACCTCGTCCCCTGGCAGCGGGCGGCAAAAAAGACGGGAGCCGTTCTTGAATATATGTATGTGGATAAGGAAACAGGACGTCTTTCGGAAGGAGAATTGAAAAAGATTGACGATCCCCGTGTAAAGATCCTTGCCTTTGCCCAGGTAAGCAACGTCCTCGGTCTTTCTATCGATGCGAGGGCTTTAATCAGTCGGGCGCATAAACACGGGGCGGTGGTTGTTCTTGACGGTGCGCAGAGTGCTCCCCATAAAAAGGTGGATGTGCAGGAACTCGGCTGTGATTTCTTCGCGTTTTCCGGGCATAAAATGTGCTCTATGGGTGGTATCGGCGTTCTTTACGGCAGAGAAGAATTGCTGAAAGACATGGAACCGTTCCTTTTGGGCGGCGATATGATTGAGAATGTATATGAGCAGGAAAGCACCTATGCGGAGCTTCCCGCCAGGTTTGAGGCGGGGACGCAGTATGTGGAAGGCGCCGTGGGCCTGGTGGCGGCTGTCCGCTATATCGAAGGCATCGGGTTTGACGAAATAAGGGCACAGGAAAAGAAACTTGTCACCCGCGCGATAGAAGGCATGAAAAAACTTCCTTTCATTCATATTGTAGGAAGTACGGATCCGGAAGAGAAAGAAGGACTTGTGGCGTTTACCGTAGAAGGCGTGCATCCTCATGATGTGGCGCAGATTCTGTCCAATGACGGCATATGCATCCGTACGGGGCATCATTGCGCGCAGCCGCTCCATATATATCTGGGAATCAACGCGACCTGCAGGGCAAGCTTCTATTTCTATAATACAGAAGAGGAAGTAGATTATTTCCTTGAAAAGTTAAAAGGTGTCCGAAAAGTAATGGGGTATGATGACTGATGGATCTGCAGCAGCTTTATACAGATTTGATTCTGGAATATAACAGAGACAAGACAAATAAAAGAAAAGTGGAAGCGCCCACTGTTCATGAGCATGGGCATAATCCCAGCTGCGGCGACGATATCGATGTGGAAGTGAAAGTAGAAGGCGGTATCATTAAAGATCTTGCTTATACGGGTACGGGATGCGCTATCAGCCAGGCATCCACGGCCATGATGGCGGAGCTTCTGCAGGACCGCACCGTAGATGAAGCAATCCGGCTGTGTAAACTTTTCCTTGCCATGATCCGCGGCGATGTGAAAGACGAAGCGGCATTGGAAGAACTGGAAGCGGCATACACGCTGAAAGATATTTCTCAAATGCCGGTCCGCGTGAAGTGCGCCACTCTCGGCTGGCATACCCTGGAAGTAGCTCTTGAAAAAATCACTGCTGACTTGGAAAATAAATAAGGCAATTAAAAAGCACTTGTTTCCTCTTGTAAGGGCAAGTGCTTTTTTGTTTACAAGATATCCAAATCGTCATAAGCGGGAGGGCAGATCCATTTTCCCGCGCTGTCGATCAGTCCCCATTTACCGTCTGTCTTGACACCGGCTCTTCCTTTTCTGAACGCGGTGACATCTTCCGCCTCTTTTTCAAAAGTAATTATTTTTTTGCCTGCGTAGTCAAGATACAGCCAGCCGTCTTTTGTCTTCGCAGGGACACGGTTGTCTTCCGCATTTCCGATGCTTTTATAAAGTGGTTCCGTCAGCGGTGTCCCCACCGTATCCATAAGGCCCCATCTGCCGTCTTCCTTGTAGGCAATCATGCCGTTTCCTTTATATTTGAGATCATCATATCGAAAAGGGGCCAGTTCTTTTCCATCGGTCATGGAAAGCATGCCCCACTTCTTGTCTTCATCTTTGGCAAGGAGGACTTTTGCGTCTTCAGCAGGGATGATCGTACGGTAAATCGTGTGGGCGGCGTATGTTCCCTTACGGTCAACCCAGCCGTAGCGGGAATTGTTGTAAATGAGGATGCCGTTTTCCGTAGCAGGAAATACATGGTCGTTGGATGTGGCGGCAATCACTTTGCCCGTATTGTCGATATATCCCCGTTGGCCCTCTACGGCAGGAATGATTTCTTCATAGCCGTAGTCCGGCCACCAAAGAGGGAATCCGATGCCCCAGCCAAAATGGGAGTGATGGTAACAGCGGGGGTAAAACCAATGTCCCCAGCCGATGCCGATGGAAATAGGGAAGCCGCGGCGGATATGCTCTTTAGAGACAGTCCCCTTTCTGACTTCGGCGATTCCTTTCTCAAAAGGATAGAGCTGATCATAGTCCGCCATGAAGGCAATCGTGCCGTCTGTTTTGGCATAAGCCTTTCCGTCGATGGTCCTGACACCGGCGAGACCTTCGGAAAATGGTGTGAGGACTGCCTTGAACTGCGGCTCTGCCGTTACATTTCCTGTATTGTCCACGAATCCCCAAAGTTTATTTTCCGCCTGTACGGCAGTCATACTTTCATGGAAAAGGGGATGGACACTTTTATATTGGAAAGGAATGACTGTCCGCCCTTCTTTGTCAATGAATCCCCATTTCTCTTTATTGTCCCGGACAGCAAGAAGTCCGTCAGAATAAGCGGGGCCCGCATTGCTGTACGTTGGGGCAATGACATAGGCACCTGTTTCATCGATAACGCCCCATTTGTTTTTTTCCTTTACCGCTGCCAGTCCGTCCGCAAAGAACCGGGCCTCCTGATACAGGGGGGCAATTTCTTTTCCCCTTTTGTCAATGTAGCCGTACTTGCCTCCTGACTTGACGATTGCCATCCCCTGTTCAAAATCGGATACCGATTCGTAAATGGGATCTGTCAGCTTCGTACCGTCTTTTTTGTAAAAGCCGATTTTTTTATCATGGCCCTCTACAGCAAGAAATCCTTCCTTCCAGAAAGAACGTGTTTCATAAGAAACGGGGAGGATTCTTTTACCGCTTCTGTCGTAAAAACCACGGAGATTTTTCTGCTTCACTTCAATCAGACCGGCGCGGTCATCTTCGCTTGCCAGATCCGCTGCCTTGATTTCCTCATCGGAAAGAGAAAGGGCGATTTTGTCATAAGCAATGGGAATGACTGTTTTTCCCTCACCATTGACGGCACCCCACTTGCCGTTCTGCTTTACGGCGGCAGTGAAAGGAAACTCTGCATCTTGGGAAATACCGTTTTCTGCCGGCACATAGGAATCGGGAAAAGCGGTATCCGATGCGTAAACGGATGCGGACAGCGCCATGGCGGCAATGAGCAGGATTGTTTTTCTGTACTTCATGGATTCACCTCATTCTTGACCGTATAGGATACTCTTTTATTTTTATTTTAGCATAGGATATAAAGAAATTAAATTTTGCGCAGAGGAGAAAGGGCAGCATGCTTTCTGCACTACAGCAGATTATTCTCACGGCACAGGATGACGCCTTGCCGTCCAGTGTCATTCTGAACGGGGCGAAAATACTTTGAAAGAAAAACGGGAAATGGGATAGTAACACGGAGTGAAGATTAATGACAGTTTACCGGTTTCCTCACCACAGTCATAGATTCTTCGCTGCGCTCAGAATGACGTCTTATGGTCTTCCTCACCACGGCAGCAGATCCTTCACATTCGTTCAGGATGACGCTCTTGCCGTCCGTTGTCATTCTGAACGGAGGCAAAAATGCCGTATAAGAAAACAGGAAAGCGGTCATGTGAAACAGAGTGAAGAATCTATTACGCTGATGGGGTCACGGATTTCTTACCTTTGGTGTTGCTTTTTGTTTTCTTGCATATAGTTTTCGATCGGTCTTATTCAGTATGACGCGTTCTCCTATACAATAGGGTATTCGTGATTTTTATGTGTATTTACAATTTCTCGAAAATCCGTGAAGAATAATTTTAATGATTCATGCCTGACATATAATTTTATGAAAATGTCATAAAAGTATTAAATATACATGATATTGAAAAAATTTCCGAGAGGGGTATACTGAATATAGTAGTTTATAACGTTGGTAAATGATGGGAGGAAAAACTATGCTGTATAAATTAAAAGAGAATAAATTAGAGTCGATCGCTTTTGAGGATTTTGGCAGTATAGGGAGAAAAGAAAAGGAGCTTGAAAGTATTTTTGCCCAAAATCTGGAAATGATTTATGGGGAGTATGGGATATTATTTCCGATTTTCCAGGAAAGGCAGTGGAAGGGAGAACCTGATTTATGTGCGCTTGATAAAGAAGGGAACCTGATTATTTTTGAATTTAAACGTAGTGATGTACCGGAGGGTACTACCAATCAGATTATGCGGTATGCGGAAATTTATGGACAGAAGTCATATGATGACCTGAATTTCATTTATAAAAACTATATTAGCAAGAAAGACGGACAAGTTAATATGGAACTGGTGGATGCTCATAGAGAAGCATTTGCTTTAGAAGAACCATTAAAACTGGAATATTTCAACCATAAGCAGAAGATGATTATCATAGGAAGTTCTATGGATCATAAATTGGCTAAAACGGTTGATTACTGGAAATCCAAGGGGATTAGTATTGATTTCATCCCATATCGCTTATTTGAGATACAGGGCGAATATTACTTGGAATATTTTGCGAAACCATATGATTATGTGCTTAATGTTGGAAATGTCAGAGGAATTTTATTTGACACGAACCTGACTTATGATACAGATGCTATTTGGGATATGTTTAAAGGAAATAAAATTAGCGCTTATGATGAGCGGTCACGTTGTGTTGGCTATTTCAATAAAAATGATTATGTTTTTTACTATCATAAAGGATATGGTGTCGTAGCAGCGGGAAGGATATGTGATAATAAGCCGCATACGAATAAGGGGGAGGCGTACCGCAAAGTGGAATTTCTGACACCGAAGCCGGAATGCGAAAAAGATCTACGAGGGGTTGCCCCTAGTGAATTATTCCGATTGTTGGGAAAAGGCTTCTATTATGCATCGACGGTTAAACGTCCTTATCTTGATAAAGAGGAAAGTGAGCGACTTGTAGACCGATTGAAAGAAAAATATCAGTCAATATAATTTCAATGGAAATATTATGTAAATAGAGGTAGCGATATTTATAACAAATAGAAAAGGAGTCATTAAAGTATCGAGAGGGAGAAATAAGTCTTATTTTTCTTGACAGAGGGAAGTGGCTATGGATACGAAATATATCAGAAATATTTTGATTGTCAATAATAAACAGTACGGTAAATCGGAATTGATAGAACGGCTGATAGAGTTCTGCAACAGAAGTATGGGTTACGGAGAAGGAATCTGTATTCCTGATATGCTAGGTTCGCATATTGTTGATAAGGGGCAGCCGGTACAGCTGCATTATAAATATCGAAATGGCGAGGTTTATGAGCTGAATTTTATTGAGATACCGGCGCAGGTGGGTTTCCATTGTGAATGGTCAGCGGATTGGACGCAAGACGTATACAGCAGTCCTTTCACTTGTGAAGGGGGGCTTTTGCTTATTGATTCCTGTTCTGTGTCTAAACGCCAGATACTGGCAGATATGAATCTGGTATTAGCTCATGGACTGGTATTAATCCCAGTTCTCATCGAAAAATCCGGTGAATCAATTAATAAGGAACGAATCATAGAAGATCTCGAATGTATCAGTGGTTATGACATGGCAAATACGGTTTTTGTTTCTGATGAATCGGGGCTGAATGTGGAAGCTGTGCTCCAAAAGATAGTGGAGCAGGTACCGCCGCCATTAGACAATTCGAAAAAGCCTTTTCGTGGTTTTATTTTTAATTCCGTCCTTGATCCTTCCAGGAAAGCACTTGCACATATCCGTGTTGTCGATGGGGAAATCAAGGCCGGGATGAAGATCCGAATGATGGCTTCCGGCAAAGTCTGCACGGTATCGGAAGTGGGGCATTTCTTACCATTTCCTGCAGCAGCTGATATCCTGTGCTGTGGGTCAATAGGATATGCGGCAGCGAATATGGAGAATATTCAGGACTGGGAAATAGGAGATACTGTCGTAGATTCAGAAAATAACACCTTAACAGCACTTCCCGGATATGTTAAAGCAGCAAAGCCTACAATCTTTTTGGGATTATTCCCGATTGTTAAACAAGGCGATCCAGTAGAAATGGGAACAAATCATGAACATGAGGAAGTTTATGATAAACTGGGAAAGCTATGTTATGATCGGGCTCATGCTGTTTATGGAGATTCTCTGCCTGAAATTGTAAAAGATCGTCTGCGTCTTGAGCTAAAATTTATTCAGGATAACGGTTATAGTACAATTTTTTATACGGCGCATAAATTAGTACAGTATTCTAATGACGGTGGTCATCCGGTGGGCATCAGAGATTCTTTAGGGTCTTCTTTTGTCGCGTTCATGTCCGGTATTACTGAAATCAATCCGCTGCCTTCACATTATGTATGCCCCAAATGTCATTGGAATCATTTTTATACTGACGGCTCAGTGGGAAGTGGTTTTGACCTTCCTGACCACAATTGTCCGGAATGTGGAACTTTACTTTATAAGGATGGTCATGATATTCCGTATTCTGTGCTTTTTGGACTTGATGGCACCAACATTAAAGGATTTGGTCTTGTTTTTGTACAGGATGCGGGTCTGGATGAAGTATACAAGTATATGGAAAAGTTATTGGGGCGGGAACATGTATTATGCTATGGGGATAAACTGATTCCTGGTTCTGAAAAATTCCTGAAATATCCGGATGTTTGTAAATGTTTGAATGCAAAGGACAGAAGATGGTCTGCTAATGGTACAGTCCGGTTTAATTATCATTCTATTATGGATGATATGCTGAGTCTCACCATGAATGGTAATGACGCCTTGACTATGGTTCATGAGCTTCAGAATTTAACCGGTATCAATCCGCAATCTATTCCTTTTAATGATGCCCGGGCACTATCTGTTTTTTGCTCTACTGATGCCCTTGGCATTACACCGTCAAAATTGGCAGATGTTATTGTAAATGGGAAAGTTACCGTAGGGACATTGGGACTGCCGGGGTATGGAACACCTTTTGCAAGAGGAGTACTGGAAGATGTACAACCAAAGAACTTCTCTGAATTGGTAAAAGTGTCCGGCTTCCGCCATGGCACCGGCGTATGGGTGAATAATGCCCAGGATCTCATCAAGAATGATACGGTGAAAATAGAAGAAGTTATTTCCACCAGAGAGGATGTGATGAATTATCTTATTCATCATGGGGTGGAATCGCTGACATCTTTCACAGTGATGGAAAACGTACGTAAAGGGAAAGGAATTGAAAGCAAGAGATCCAATCATCTGGCTGAGTTGGAAGCGGCCCATGTACCACAATGGTTTATTGATTCTTGTCTGAAAATAAGATACCTGCCTCCTAAAGCGCCTTCAGTATTTAGTGCTATGACAGCTCTCCGCATTGCCTGGTTCAAAGTGTATCAGCCGTTGGCTTACTATGCCGCTTACTTTACTGTCTATGCAGGAGGAGCCTTTAATGCCACAGTGATTCTGAATGGATTGGCATCACAGAAACAGGAACTGGCCCGCATTGCTGCGCTAAAACATCTTACGGCCGTAGATAAGGACAATGCTGCAATGGTTGAAGTGGCAGCGGAAATGTATCTTCGCGGAATGGAATTTCTGCCTATCAGTTTGGAAAAATCGGAGGCGACTGCATTCAAAATAGAAGATGGAAAACTTTTGCCGCCTTTCAACTGTATCCCCGCATTGGGGAATGCAGCAGCCGGAGAAATTGTCAAGGTCAGGAATGAGCATCTGTTTACGTCTAAAGCAGATTTAAAGAAAAGGGGTAAAGTGAGCCAGTCGATTATAGATACCATGGAACACATGGGTATCCTGAAAGGGCTTCCTGAGGAAGACTAGATATCTTTTTTGTCTTTGAAGCAGAGGAAATTTCAATTGGATCCATGGAGAACCGGGAATATAGAGGGGAATAATGGATTTACGCGCAAAACGTTTTTATTATCCCGTATTTACATTCCGGCTGCCGTTTGATAGAATGTTCCTATAATCACAGCGATGAGGAAGAGGAGTACGCATGATCAAGCGAGCCGGTGAGGGTGGGAGTCCGGCACTGTGCGGAAGGCGTTTCCGAGCTGCTGCCTGAACGGAGTAGGGCAGCTATCAAACGAAGGCGGGCCTTTGGCCAATGAGGGTGGAACCGCGGATTTGTAATTCGTCCCTGCAGCTTAATTGTTGCGGGGATTTTTTATTTGCAGGAGGACATATGACTTTTCAGCAGATTATTTTGACGCTCCAGAAGTTTTGGTCGGCGCGGGGCTGCATATTGGAGCAGCCTTATGATGTAGAGAAAGGGGCGGGGACGATGAATCCGGCGACGTTTCTCAGAACCATCGGGCCGGAGCCG
>ENA-OPAV01001926-OPAV01001926.1-human-gut-metagenome-genome-assembly--contig:-NODE-1926-length-12860-cov-2.485123_pt1 | contig 12860 bp, 13 predicted proteins | sample MGYA00241056_ERZ501428 | MGnify/ENA primary metagenome ERZ501428 (study PRJEB25962, sample SAMEA2042621) | human gut metagenome | biome: human gut; feature: human-associated habitat; material: faeces... | reverse complement strand
CATTGTACGCCGCAGTGCGCATCCCCGCGGAGCGTTTTTGTGTAATAGGAACGAATTTTCCTATTACACAAAAAAGCCGCACGGTCAGAACGACCATACGGCTTCCATTCATGCAAATAGCCCTTGTCAGTATCAAATATCATATAACCCACTGTGCTATATAACCATCAATACCCACCCACGCTGTTATGCTGTATGTATATCCGAGGCAGTCCCGATAACGTATAATGTTAATGTTACATTTCTTAACTTAATCATCGTGTACTGCCTCCTTTCTTTTATTATCGTTTTGTGATTCTTAAGTCTTTTTCAGAATACGCTTCATGGTATTAAATGTCAACTGTTTTTTTAGAGAATTTTTATCAATATTTTATATGGCTGTGTTTAACTCTGTTTTATCACCCATTTCCCTTTACGGTTGGTACCCTCACGCTCTATTATGCCTTCTTTCTGCATCTTACGAATATAATACTTTAATGTATTAATATTCATCACAAGTCTTTCTGCAAGAATTTTTTGGGAAATTGTTGGTTCTTCATCAATAAGTATTAATATCTCCTTCTCAACACCTTGTATCCAAATGGATTGGGTGGTCGATTGGGTGGATTGGGTGGTCGATTGGGTGGTCTGAATATCATGTTTGTTTTTTTCAACATTATTATCACTTACACTATTTTCATCCAACGGAACAATAATCCTGAACACATCCCCCTCATCGAACTCAGGTTCCATTCCCGAATAATATCTACTATACTTGTAGAGATTTCTCACGCCAGAGCCCAACTGGTCAGCATATCCGATGTTGCGGAAAAATGCGGCGATAATCGGATTCTTTGGATTCGGCTCTATATTATCAGGCGTAAGAGCCTCCACCTTGGACGCTCTGTTGGCATTCTCCGTATACATCCGCGCACTCTCAATCACAAACTTAGCCTGATATGAACTTGTGTACTCCCTATGTATAAGCGTATTTGCTATTATCTCGCGGACTATTATATTGCGCAGGCTTTTCCTCTGATCCTGTTCAAGATAAAACTTATCCGGCAAATGTTTTCTTCCAAAATCCATCAGCCGCTCATAGCTCTCAATCAAGTTCGTCTTTATAATCTCACGATCATCATATCGGTCAACGTCGACCCTGCGAAGAAGCGCATCCGTAACATAAGCGGGAACAACATCCGCTATAACATCATCTTTTCCAAGAAGCATTACCGCGGCAAGATTAAACCCCGATGCTCCCGTCACGCGGTCCGTTGCATAAAGCCTCGCGGATTTTAACAGTTCCTCATCAGACATATTATTCCATGGATTCCCGGGGCTGTTATTCGCTGCCATAGTTCGTATTCTTGGAAGCAGATCAAGTCTCAAATCCCCCATTCCAACATACGGAAATATCTTCTTCTCCGTATATATTTCCTGCTTTCTAATATACATCTGCGCAATCTGTGCCGTAGCCGTAATCTTCACGTCAGAATCATTTACCCTGTCATATATTACCTTCCTGAAGCTATGAACCTCCGCACTTGGCATTATATGAACATGAATTATCGTTTTTCCTTCATATTTAACTATCTCAGGTGTGAGATATATTGTCGGTGTAAATAATAACGGATTACTTACACAACTAATAAAATTCTTCACCATATCAGGTGCAGCTTTTTCAGGTACACCGACAACAGTTCCGTCGTCCAATACCCCCATAAACAAATCTCCACCGAATCTGTTTAAAAAAGAACACACTGTCTCGTACACATCGCTCTCAATTCCATTCCCACACCGCTTGAACTCTACGGCAATGGTCTCGCCGACATTCAAAATCGTTTTTATGGTTCCTGCATCCATTCTTTCGTCTCCCCGTGCAAACTAAATCCACGCCAGAACCTGCTCCACGCTCGCGTTCACCGCACTCGCAATATTCTCAACGGACATACCCATCTTCGAGAGGACTACCGAAGTCTCCTTCTGCATCTGTGCACGCCCTTCCGTAAGTCCCTTTTCACGCCCCTGCTTCAGCGCAATCTCGCTTGCCTCCTTGGTTACCTTGTCCAAAGTCTCCTCAATTTCATCCTTCATAAGTCGTCTCAACGCTTCACACATGGTATTTTCCCTCCTTACCTTATCATACCTACACATGCTCCTGTCATTGTCTATGGGATACAAAAGCACGAATGTCCTAAATGTGAATAATTAGATTATACAGAAAAATAAGAACTATGCTTTTAGATAATAATAGCATACATTTTCACCGTTGGCAATAATTTTTATGCTTATTTTAAAAATTAGTATCAAAAAGGCTCCACACAGATTATTCTGTATGGAGCCTCCATATTATATTCAACTTCCAAGCAATCCGAACATCTCTTTGAGCTCGCGCTCTATCTCGAACGCTTTTCTGCGATTCAGTTTCCTGTCTTCAATCTGCTCTCTCGGGTATACCACCAATGTCATTGTCTGGCAATATACCTTTTTATTATCCTCGAGCCATTCTCTTGAGACTCCGTTCTCACGCTTAACCGAGAACGACAAATCAAAGCCTCTCGATTTATTTACAATATATGAACCACTTTTCCCTGCAACTATTGCATAAATATCTTCACCATCCAAATAGAACTTGATATATGCAAAATATTTCCTGTTCTCGGACACAAACTGTTGCTGGAACTGTGCTTTCCTTCCCGTCTTCCATCTGTCGGCATCCTGTTCCAAAAAGGTGTCATAGACCTTGTAATCATGCTTCTTCACAGCGTCCGGAGCATCTAACCTCTCCTTAACATCCGCCAGAGTAAATTTATAATTAGCTTTTTTATATTGGTATTCTCTATCGTTCATCACAGTGTTTCTCCCTTCTCAATGCTAAACCAAATTACTGTATTTCTTTAACATCAAGAACTTTAAACCACTGATGACCATCAGTATTCTGTGTCATAAGATATACTCTATACTGTCTTCCATCAGAATAAACCAAAGCATTTAAATCAGAAGTCATGCCTTCATCAAATACTTTTCCATCAAAATTACCACCACTAGTAGCTGTGCTTAAAGCTATAGCGTTAATATTACTTAAAGTAGGACGACCTGCTCTACACCAGTCATACAGAACGCTAAAATATTCCTGGTCACGATTCCAAGGATCAATATCACAATTTTCACCATATGCACCTCCATAAAACATACCATATATAGATGAAGCTAATTCATTATCAAAAGTATACCATTCAGGGGCTCCTGCGTCAATATATGTATTATTATCAATTTGATAAAGTTCACTTTGTGCGCAATAACCATACTGAAGATAGCTAAATAATTCTCTAGTGTATTCAGCAATAGACTGACAAGCAGGATCCGTTGTTTTATATGTAATTCCACCTACAGTTTTTCCAGCGCGTCCACAACCACTTGTTATCCAATATTCATATCCTTCAAGACAAGAAACAATATTGGCTTTTAAATCATTAATATTGATAGAAGATTCTGTTGCAATATCATCAAGAATTTTATTATTCTCTTCATCTGTTTTTGAAAAATCATTTTCATTACTTGATAAAGAAGGCTTAGTAGGAGCAGCTACTTCTGTAGTAGGCTCAGTTTCAGGCATCCAATTAGGATTTTCAGCCCAATGACTACTATATTCTTCATATAAAGATTCATTCTCAGCATTTATAGACTCAGCTATAGAACTTTCTATTTCTTCTCCTCTATATTCAGTATTCTTTTCTTCTGCTAACTTACTTTCTTCTACAGCTAAAGATTCTTTAATAGATTCCATTTCATCGCTAGTAGGAACTGTGCCATTTTTTGCATCTTTTTCAAAGTCATCAATACTATAATCAATATTCATTTCAGCATACATAGATTTTAAATCTTCATAAAGATTCATATCAAGATTATCTGCACTTGAAGTCTCTGTCTCACTTGTCTTTTCCTCTGTACCAGTCTCGGCTTTCGTACTGATATTATCAGTATGCGTTGTACCTTCCGTTGCAATTTCCGTCGTAATATTCGTTCCCTCAGCCTTTCCACAGCCTGCAAGAGCCACGGATGCTCCCACAAGCACCATTGTCCCAACCAAGGCAATCTTCTTTTTCAGTTCTCCATAAATCATAGCATTATCTCCTTATATACCCGGTGTAAATTGCGTTGTATACCAAATACAGAGCTCACCATTATCTGTATAATCAGAATTTATTATACCCCCCCCCGTTTATTTTTGTCAATATAATTCATGGTTTATTTTCCATAATTAATATATCCGCCACGCGACTGTCTATTTTTTATCAATTCTTGTATGCCTGTACCCTATGTGCTACAATAAATCTATGTGCAATTGCACGAACCCATTCGGGATTAAAATTTAGGAGGCTATGATGGCAGGTAATGTAATTGTAGGTCAGTCCGGCGGTCCAACCGCTGTAATCAACTCAAGTCTTGCAGGTGTATTCAAGACAGCCAAGGATCTTGGTGCAGAGAAAGTATACGGCATGAGGTACGGAATACAGGGATTTTTGGAGAAGAACATTATAGATATGAGCGAGAAAATCCGCTCTGATATGGATTTGGAGCTGCTTAAGAGAACACCTTCGTCATTCTTAGGTTCATGCAGGTACAAGCTGCCGGATATCTGTGATGACAGGGAGCTGTATAACAGAATCTTTGAGATACTGAACGAGTACGGCATCACAGCCTTTTTCTACATAGGTGGAAATGATTCAATGGACACAATCAAGAAGCTGTCCGATTACGCAATCCTTATGAACAGCCCGATACGCTTTATCGGTGTTCCTAAGACCATTGACAATGACCTTGCCGTCACAGACCACACTCCGGGCTTCGGAAGTGCGGCAAAGTACATCGCTTCCGCAACAAAGGAGCTTATCCGCGACGGTCTTGTGTATGATGTAAAGAACGTGACAATCATTGAGATTATGGGACGTAACGCAGGCTGGCTCACCGGTGCGGCTGCACTCGCTCACTGTGAGGACTGCGAGGGCGTTGATTTACTCTATCTTCCTGAGCTTCCTTTTGATGTTGATACATTCCTCGAGAAAATAAAAGAGATTCAGAAGGTTAAAAAATCCGTCGTTGTGGCTGTTTCAGAGGGTATCAAGACAGCCGACGGCAAGTATGTATTTGAGCACGGACAGCACACAGAGTATGTCGATTCATTTGGTCATAAGCAGCTCTCCGGTACAGCCAAGTACCTTTCTTTGCTTGTAAGCGAGAAGATAGGCTGCAAGTCAAGGGCGATTGAGCTCTCAACCCTCCAGAGATGTGCAGGACACCTCACATCCCGTGTCGATATCACGGAGGCTTATCAGGTCGGCGGCTACGCAGTGAAGACTGCACTTGAGGGCGAGACAGGTAAGATGGTAATACTCAAGAGAGTATCCGAAGATCCGTACATCTGCACGACAGACCTCTATGATGTGCACAAGATTGCCAACATCGAAAAGAAGGTCCCTGTTGAATGGATTAAGCCGGACGGAAGCGGCGTGAGCGAAAAGCTCGTCAACTATATCCGCCCGCTCATACAGGCGGAGCTCACACCTATCATGATTACAGGTCAGCCAAGACATATCGTGGTGGATATCGATAACAGATAACAGACATACATATACACAATCTAATCAAAATTGTTGCATCAATTTAACTCGGTCGCATCCGACTCGGTCGCGACCGAGTTAAATTTTAATATCTATTTATTCCAGATACCCATACACCTTCTTTAGTATCTCTACCGTCTCCTTCGACAGGGTCTCATCAGGTATCTCTATCTCTCCGACATCGCCCACTTCATAATCAAGCTTGATTTTCCACACGACTGCATCCGCTCCGTCAGCCGGTTCATTGCCCGTGTACTCGACAACGAATGATGTGCTCTTGTCCGATTTATCCTTCGGCACTCCGATATACACCTTGGTCATGTCATCGTTTAACTTGAGCATGAAGTACATCGCATCATCACCGAGAAGCTTATACGCTGCCGCCATATCATCCGCCTTGACCTGCTTTACGGCGGAGAGAAGCTTCACAGCCTGTATGAACTCCTGAAGCGAATTCTGTGTAACTCCGGCATCAGCCATAGTCACCAGCTTAACGCCTGTTATGTCCTCAATCTGATCTGATGAGATAGTCAGGTCAGTGAGCCTGCTCTTCATGAAATCGAGCGGAATACCTGTCTTTTCCTCCGCTCTCGCGATTGCGCTCTCGAAAAGCTTCTCGACGTTCAACATCACCTTTCCATCAGCACTCACATACGCCTCGAGATACTCAAAGCCCTTGTACGAGACATCAGCGTATATCACATCGGTGCTGTGGCTTCCCGCAAGCTCCCCCTCGAGGCTGTCGCCGAGCAGACCGAAATCCATACCCTCGACGGACACCTCGGCGCTGTATGTATAATTTTCCTTTAAAAGCTCCTTAAGTCTGTTTCCCATTCTAAGCTTCGGCATGAGAAGCACGCAGGTAAGCACTGCCGCTGCAACCGCTATAACTGAGGCAAGCCCAAGTATCAGCGCGGCTTCCTTTTTACTATCTTTCATTTTCATCCTCCATTCTAAAACAACAGGCAGGAGACACTCACCAATATGATATGCCCCCTGCCGTTATTTTAATCACGCTGCCTGTGTTTCTGCAATAGGCAGTTGTTTCATTACAAGTCCTTAAAGTTCCTTGACAGTCTTAACCACGTTATCAACCGTGAAGCCGAACTCCTTGAAGAGTGTTGCTGCAGGAGCACTTGCTCCGAAGCTGTGCATTGTGACGTAAGCTCCGTCAAGACCTACATACTTGCCCCAGCCGAAGTCGGAAAGTGCCTCGATTGCAACTCTCTTTCTCACGCTCTTTGGAAGTACGGATTCCTTGTACTCATCACTCTGCTGGTCAAACACATCCATCGAAGGCATGGAAACGACTCTCACGTCAATGCCGTCCTTCATAAGCTCTGCCTTTGCATCTACAGCAAGTGAAACCTCTGAGCCGGATGCTATGAGAATTGCATCAGGTACGCTCTTCTCGGAATCAGCTATAACATAAGCTCCCTTTAAAGCGTCCTTAGATGAGCCATTTATCTGAGGAAGGTTCTGTCTTGTGAGAACGAGCGCTGTAGGTGTATTCTTGGAAGTAACTGCATAAGCCCAGGCTGCAGCCGTCTCAGTCGCATCGCACGGTCTATATACCGTGAAGTTAGGAAGTGAACGGAACATTGCAAGCTGCTCGATAGGCTCATGTGTAGGACCGTCCTCGCCAACACCGATGCTGTCATGTGTGAGTACGAATGTAAGCGGAACCCCCATGATAGCTGAAAGTCTTGCCATAGGCTTAACATAATCACTGAATACAAAGAAGGTTGACACGAAAGCCTTAAGTCCGCCGTGAAGCATCATACCGTTGCCGATAGCCGTCATTGCAAGTTCTCTTACACCAAAGTGCATATTTCTTCCCGCATAGTTATCCTTGGAGAAATCTCCCATGTCGGACATGTACGTCTTAGTCGAAGGCGCAAGGTCAGCAGAACCTCCCATAAGGTTAGGAAGCATGTTCTTTAACTTGTTAATCTGTACTCCTGAAAGGTTACGTGTAGCCTGAGGCTTGTCCTCATAACTCCAGAAGTTCTCATCCGCAAGAACCTTCTCTGCCGCATCCTCGTCAAAATACTCATCCCAAAGCTTCTTCATCTCAGGATATGCCTTGCAGTAATCGGCAAAAAGCTTGTTCCATGCTTCCTCTGCTGCAACACCCTTCTCTGCCTTCTCCTTGTAGTTGGCATATACCTCATCAGGTACATAGAAAGGCTCCTGTGAAGGCCAGCCGAGATTCTCCTTGAGAGCGGCTACATTGTCAACGCCGAGAGGCTCGCCGTGAGCTGATGCCTTGCCCTCCTTGGCAGGACAACCGAAGCCGATCCTGGTCTTAACCGTAATCATTGTAGGTCTTGTCTTGTCAGCCTTCGCCTCCTCGATAGCCTTTCCGATCTCTTCAATATTATTACCATCCTCAACAACAAGTGTCTGGAAGCCGAATGCCTCGAAGCGCTTTCTTACATCCTCGGTAAACGCAATATCCGTGCCGCCCTCTATTGAAATCTTGTTGGAATCATAGAGCACGATGAGCTTACTGAGTCCGAGTGTTCCCGCGAGTGAGAATGCCTCGGAGGAGATGCCCTCCATCATACAGCCATCACCGCCGAGAACATAGGTGTAGTGGTCAACCACAGGGAAATTCTCCTTGTTGAACACTGCCGCAAGATGTGCCTCCGCAACTGCCATACCTACTGCCATACCCATACCTGCACCGAGTGGTCCTGTTGTAGCTTCTACGCCGACCGTATGACCGTACTCCGGATGTCCCGGTGTAAGTGAGCCCCACTGACGGAACTGAGCAAGGTCTTCCTTGGTAAGACCATATCCGAAGAGATGGAGAAGCGAATATAAAAGTGTTGAACCATGTCCGCCTGAAAGAATGAATCTGTCTCTGTTAAACCATTTAGGATCGGCAGGATTGTGATTCATGTGATTAGCCCAGAGCTCATAAGCCATAGCCGCTGAGCCGAGTGGAAGTCCCGGATGTCCTGAGTTAGCCTTCTGTACCGCATCTGCTGCAAGCACACGAATGGCATTCACAGACATCTTTTCAATATTGTCACGCATAGTAAATCTCCTTATTTTCTATATTAATTCTGCTTTCCGAACACAGCTTCATAGTCCTTAACGAACTTCTCGATACCTGCTGTGGTAAGAGGATGCTTTGTCATCTGCTCGATTACCGAATATGGAACAGTTGCAATGTCCGCACCTGCAAGTGCACAGTCTGTTACATGAATCGGATTACGAACACTCGCTGCAATAATCTCTGTCTCAATCTCAGGATAGTTCATGAAAATATCAGAGATTGTACGGATGAGTTCAATGCCCGGCTGTGATATATCATCAAGTCGTCCGAGGAACGGAGAAACATAAGCCGCACCTGCTCTTGCAGCAAGAAGCGCCTGATTAGCCGAAAAGATAAGTGTCACATTGACCTTGATTCCCTCAGCCGCAAGAACCTTTGTAGCCTTAAGTCCCTCAACGGTCATAGGAATCTTAACTACCATGTTAGGATGGATTGCCGCAATCTCTCTTCCCTCCTTAATCATGCCCTCAGCGTCCTGAGTTGTAGCCTTAACCTCTCCGCTGATAGGTCCGTCAACGATTGAAGCGATCTCCTTGATAACCTCGTTGAAGTCTCTGCCCTCCTTGGCAATGAGCGATGGGTTCGTTGTTACGCCACAGATAACTCCCATATCATTCGCCTTCTTAATGTCCTCAACCTTCGCTGTGTCAATAAAAAACTTCATAATACCTCTCCTATTCTGCTCTCGCCTTTGATAGTATGATGTTGAGGTCAAAAGATATTTTGACCTTTTGCCCCCGGTATCATAGTATTAAAAAATTACGGAAAACAATTATTGTTTCACTATCGTCATTTTAAAGCCATACACTGATAATGTCAAAGCATTTTTATTACAATACCTCGATACGTTCCTTGTATACTGAAATATATGAACTCCGCAATTGCCGTGAGTGTCCATGAACAAATGTAGAGAATATACAGCGACGGAACCGTCCTGAAGTACGCGAACACCGTGTATATCCATACCACGCGGAACACACACGAACCCATTATAACTATGTAGGTAGGAACAACCGTCTTTCCAAGTCCTCTCGATGCCGCGATGGTACAGTCCATAAACGCTGAAAATCCATAGGAAATACTCATTATGTTAAGCCTTAACATTCCCGCATCAATAACCGCACTGTCCTTGGTAAAAAGCGACAGGAACGGTCTGCCAAATATATTAATCGTAATTCCCATGACCATTCCTATTCCGAATGAGTATGCAAGGCTTATAATGTAGCTGTTTCTGACTCTCTTTTTATTTCCCGCACCATAGTTCTGCCCCATGAAGCTTGCGCATGCAGTGTAGAATGCCGCCATGACATCATACACAAGCGCGTCCGCATTGGTTGCTGCCGAGTTTCCCTCAACGATGACAGCATCAAAAGAATTGACACCAACCTGCACGAACAAGTTCGCGAACTGGAATATCGCATTCTGTATTCCGGCAGGGAATCCGAGCTTAAAGAGGTCTTTTACCTTGTCCTGATAAAACTTAATATGTTTAAATGAGAAGCGTATTCTCTCATCGGCTCTCATAAGTGCAATCATTATAAGCACGGCTGACATATACTGCGATGTGATGCTCGCAATCGCAACTCCGGCAACGGAAAGCTTGCACACAATAACGAAAAACAGGTTGAGAAGAATATTAACAACACCCGAAAACGCAAGAATATACACGGGCTTCTTGGTATCTCCTATTGCCGAGAAGACTGCGTTGCCGAAGTTATATATGCCGAGAGCAGGCATTCCCAGAAAATATATCCTGAGATACAATGCTGCCCCGTCTATGAGCTCCTCCTTCGTCTTCATAACTTCAAGTATCAGTCTTGAAAATATAAGTCCGATTAAGAGAAGTATCACTCCCATGAGAGTGCACATCCACGCCGCCGAGTGCACTACCTCGCGCACATCCTTATCCTTCTTCGCGCCGTCATTACGTTGACACCGCCTGACACTCCTATCAGGAATGTGGTGAACAGCGTAACCAATGTTGTGGTTGAGCCCACACTTCCGAGTGCGTGTGAACCGGCGAACTGACCGACCACCGCAATATCCGACATATTAAAAAGTACCTGTAAAAGATTTGACAGCACAAGCGGTATACTGAACACCAATATCTGCCTGGCAAGCGGTCCCTTTGTCAAATCCCTGCTTTCATTCTTCATTACTCTTTCACTCCTGTTTCTTATCAATCCTATTACACAAAAAAGCTGTACCGCAGGTATATTTTACCCCGGCACAGCAAGATTTTAGCATTTTGCAGATATTTTGGCAATGAAGTATTATATTTTTCTAATTCTTTTCCTCAAGCCACAGCTTCACTCTGTTCTGAATGACTGCCGCCCTTTATGAAATTGCTGTCAAACGTGTTCACATAATAATCCGCACCCTCATAGACCGTCGCAATGCGGTTCTCGTTATACTCCGTGCGTTGGACAATGTCCGTATATTCCGGGTACAATATCGTCTCCGCCGTATCCGCCCCGCTATCCGACTCCTGCTTCTTTCCATCATCCACCGTATTTCCCGTCTGCCGATTCATCGAGCATGCGCACAGGACACATGCCACGGTCAAGATTATGGCGGATATTATGAGAAAATTTTACGAAGCAGCTCTTTAATATAAACGACAAAACATATACCCGCAAATACACAAATCAACATACCGGCAATAATCGCGGCTCGGTAATTAGAGGAATAATATCCTGATGCACATTCAAGAATCATGTTAATTCCTAAAATAAAAATACAGACATCAATTATCGGAAATAAAACACCAATTACCCATTTAAAAACTTTACTCATATTGTTATTCCTTCTTACCACAAAATCACCCTTATAAGTCTGTAATATATTGTACAGATACTACATTATGTACTTACCGTTCTTATGATACCACATGGTCAATACTGTACAATAAATATTTAGTAGGAACAAGTGCCGTTCCCGTACATCTTCCCCATGTCAGCTCCGTTCTGACTTCTTTCCCTCTGTATGTCTGCAACACATTGTCATTATTATAACCGACATCAATAATATTAATGACATCGCCGTCGGCAACCTGCTCTGATTCAAGCAAATTGTCTATCTCCATATCTGTAATCTCGCCAACAAGTTCATTAGGAATTACCTCCTTAATGTCGATTGACGATAAGTTATTGTAACGATGTATTCGAATACAAATTCATTGTAGCATACACTCGGCACTTTGAACATGAAGTTACGCGAAAGTTTTAACTTTCTTATAACTTTATGTTCTTTTTATGTACATTACAATATGATAATTATGCCACATATAATAAACAACAATAGTGAGGTGTTTCCTATGAAGAAAAAATGCAAAGTACTTATATTCAGCATCATGTTAACCATTCAATTATTTAACATTGCTCTGCCTAATCACTTTTTTAACTACAACTATGACTTTGACTTGTTATATGAACCCCCTGCTCTCGATGACTTGTCCGCGACTATATAACCGTATCAATTCCTAAGTCATCAAGACATTTTTTAGCAATATCTTTTATCTTTTCATGGTTTCTTACCGTGGCTACGCAATATGTATAGAGCATATACCTTTTTGCCTCGTCATCCCTTTTGAGTTTAAAAAGGTATCTGCTCTTATTATATATAAGTTCAGTATATGCGTTCAGTTTTCCATGTTCATTGCAATAAGCTATCCCTATATCGCAAAGTTCCACCGCTTCCTCAAATCTGTTACATTCTCCAAGACAATTAGACAAATTAAACAACACCAACGGATAAATTCTGCCAACGCCATCGTATTCAAGTTGTTCATTTTCCATATATTCTTTTAGGAAATATTCCCACTTAATTGCCTGCATTAAGTTTCCTTTTGCTTTAAGTGCCGTTGCAATATTAGATATTATGAGAATTTCATCCATTGTTAACAGCTTCACACTGGCAGTCCTGTCTATATCAAATCTCGAACAGGTAATTCTCATTGCCTCCAGCAGCATACTTATAACATTGTCAATGCTCTCTCCCTGTTTCATGTTCACGACAGCTCTGTTAAATAGAATAAACTGTTTATCTTCCTTTGTGTGGTTCTTCTTAATATGTTCCAGTTGTTCAAGTTCCTCTTCAATATTCCAGTTTCCTAACGCTGTCGTATATTGAATTTTCGATTTTACTCTGTGCCACCTCATCTCCTCCTCCGTCACCTGCACTCCCATCGGCTG
>ENA-OPAV01001911-OPAV01001911.1-human-gut-metagenome-genome-assembly--contig:-NODE-1911-length-12933-cov-2.607392_pt1 | contig 12933 bp, 8 predicted proteins | sample MGYA00241056_ERZ501428 | MGnify/ENA primary metagenome ERZ501428 (study PRJEB25962, sample SAMEA2042621) | human gut metagenome | biome: human gut; feature: human-associated habitat; material: faeces... | reverse complement strand
ATTATCAAACGTATATCAAACTGTATGCATGAATGCCTTATTGCAGAACGAATGATAAAAGAAAGCGTCGATTACTTTAAACCGTTGCCTGGAAATGTATCAGCACTAAATCCGTATCAATATCTAATGAGCTTAACAAATCATTCTGGAATATTAATAGAATGTGGACGCTTTAATGATGCATTGAAAGAAACCGAGACGGCTTATATTTTTATACAAAAAAACGCAGTAATAGCATTTCCAAGGCCACAGATATTGGATAATAATTTTTTGCTTGCTGTATACTTGGAAAAAAATAGTCTAAAAAAAGAAGTATTAAAATCTTATGAAAAGTTACTTTCGTTAGGAGAAAATGCAGATAATATTTTTATTTTCTCTAATTACTGTGCTCTTTTAGCGATTAACGGTCATACAGATAAAGCATACACTCTTTTAATAGAAAAGCAGAATCAGGCATTAAACAATAATGAGCATTTTTACGAAATATCGATTCAAAATAACTTATTAATATTAGAGATATTTAATAAAAATTATAGTAATGCACAATCAATTTTAAACAATCTGAAAGAAAAAACAGATGGAATTATTGACGAGTCATACTATGCCAAAAAATATGAATTACTTCAACATGCAATAGACCAAACGATAGACCTATCTATTGATAAAATAGATACATTCCTTTTTGATTATTGTGAAACATATCAAGAAGCCTGGGCGTATTGGGGGCATAGTTTTGATTTTACATCATTATATTATTGGAGTGATTTATAATAGTTCGTCAATGTACAGCCGATCAAACATGAAAACATTTCACTGTATGAATATCCCATTTCTTTAAAAATATATGCAAAAGAAGAGTCTTTTGTAATATGTGGGTTGCATGCAATATCAGAGACAAAGTATTGATTATTATTGTCAATGCGAAAATCAATGCGACAAAAGCCCTCCATGCCAAGAATTTGTGATATTTTAGATGCTTCTTGCATGAGTTTTAATGTTAATTCAGTATTATATTCGTTAAGATTGTAAAAATCATATAAGTGATTATAACGTGAAGAATAATCCAATATATAATCTCCAATATAAATATTTCCATTATGCGAAATCCCTGCTGGAAATAACGCTGTGTTTATGTTTGAAATTATTATTGGTAATTCTACTTCGTAACCGGAAATAAATTGTTGTACAATAATAGGCTGGTTGTACTTCTCGGACAAACTATATATATAGTTATCTGATTCTTGACCCTTATAATATATAATATTATCAGTTGTAAGCCCAATACTTGCCGATTCACCGTTTAATTTTATAATGACACGTTCATCTATTTGAGGTTTAATATTATTTAACCATTTCTTACTTTTATGAAATAAATATGTATTTAAATGATAATCGACAAAAGAATTAATAATTGCATTGGTGTGAAATTTATCTCTGCATAAACTTACAACGTATGGGTTGCTTCCGGTATGCATAATTTTATAATGGTCGCAAAAGGCTGGTATTAACGATTTTCTTCCGATGTATATACCTGTTTGGGCAGAATTAATAACTAATAGCTTTTTATTTGTTTTAATTTTCTGATTTATTATTGCATCCATAAAATCATCCTCAGAAAAAAAACAAAAAACTTCATAGCCAAGTTTTTTATATGTGATGCTTATAGTTTCAAACTCGTCAACGGTATAGTATTCTGATAATACTGATGTATTTTCATAGTCATCAAAATTTTGCGTTAAACTTTCAACATTTGCAACTATAACTATAGCAAGTTTTTGGTTAAAAGATTTTTCGAATGTAATATATTTTTCTATTATATTTTTTATTTTTTTGTCCATATATGCACCTTTTTAAAATGATAATCCTCTATTATCCGTTAATTCTCATAATTTCATATCATACTGCAATAATCCCCTTGCCCCTCCTCATTCTTTGCTGTAGACTGTTATTATAATTTGACATAACTACAGGAAAGGAATCTAACTGACTAAATGAAAAGAATAATAAAAATAACAACATTGCTAATCGCAGTTATTAGTCTGGTATTTTGCAGTAATGAAGCGATTATGGCGGATTCGGATGACAGCAACTTTACGAATTTGATAATATTTGTAAGGTTTGCGGATGAGGATGAATTTATTGACGATGTGTATGAGGGCGAAGCAGTAAGAAACATAATTGACAATTCGTATAACACGGCGGCATATAATGTCGGTGATTATTTTCGATGCGCTTCGGACGGTAAGCTCAGGATGAGAAGCGTATACCTCTTTGATAATGGGGGTTCAATCAAGCTTTCACATCCGAGGGGGTATTATGCGGAGTACAGCGATAAGAACAAGATTGGATATGCAGATACTGCGGAGCGGGCGAGGAGGATGTATGAGCTCAAGCTTGAATGGTCGGATGCGGTGAATGCGGCTGTTACGGCGGGGAATGTAGTGACCAATTACGACGGTTCAGTTAAGTATGGATTTGATGAGCTTGATAAGGATGGCAACGGGACAATAGATGCAATCACGATAATTTATAAGAATACAACACAGAGTAATATTTCGGTAGGCTGGGGTTCTCCGTTGTGGAATTACAAGGACATAGCGGATTATGTGGAAATTAATACAGGAAGCAGAACTATTAAAAGTTATAAATACTTTCAGGTGACTCATTCGTATGCCGGGCAGGATGGAAATTCCAATGGATATTTGTACAGAGATGTGGACGGAAAGCTGACAGTTTCTATTTCAGCAGCAATTCATGAAATGGGACATATTATGGGGCTGCTTGATTTGTATAATTCATCAAATGCATCGCCGGTATACTTTATGTCCGTCATGGCAAAGCATATGTCGCCGGTTCCGCAGTTTATGTCGTTAAAGGAAAAAGAGGCACTCGGGTGGGTTGATGATGGCGATGTTAAGACGATAGCTGCTGATGGTGAGTACAGCTTGAGTGCACTGGGAACGGCAAAGCTGTCTGATGCGGTAGGATATAAGCTTGATATTCCGGAAAAGGATAAAACGCTTTACTTGGAGTACAGAAATTTTGCTGCGGATGGAAACAAATATGACTGCCAGGATAAGGATTTGTATAAAATTGACGGGAATCAGGTGGATAAAACAAAAATGAAATCTGGTCTGGTATGCTACCTCATCGACACGGGGACGAAGTTTCCGAGCAATATGAATTATTCCGGTTCTAAGTGGAATTATCAGGTGGTTGGAGGAGAACAGGGTACAAAAATGGATGCGGCTTTAGCTGTGGGTGAGGATATAGAAATCTATGGCAAGATAAAAATTGAAGTTACGGATATTAATGATAATGTTCTTACATTTAAGATAAATGGAGATTTTGCGGAGCATGTTCACAGCGGAGGGGAAGCAACCTGCGTGAAACGTGCCGTATGTTCGGAATGTCAGCAGGAATATGGTGATTTGAATCCTGACAATCATAAAAATACAGTAATAAAGGAGGCAAAGGAGCCGACCTGCACTGATAATGGATATACGGGGGATACATATTGTACTGATTGCAATAAAAAGATAAGTACGGGAAATATAATTGACAAGACTGCGCATCAATTTCAGCATGTGGAGGCCAAAGCGGCTACGGCGGCATCGGAAGGAAATATAGAATATTATATTTGTCAGGTATGTAACAGATTATTTTTGGATGAGAGCGGAGCAGAAGAGGTTGAAAAGAGTGACACTGTAACGGCAAAGCTTGCGCCCGTGATAACAGACGGAAATAATACGGTTGTCGATGCTGAATCCGGAAAATCGATAAGTTTTCGTTCAAATGCAGCATTATCCGATTTTATAAGAGTGGAGTTGGATGGCAATGTGCTGGTGAAGGATAAGGAATTTATTGTAAAAGAGGGAAGCATAATTGTGACCTTGATGCCTGAAGTTATTGAAAGCCTTGATGCCGGAAAACATACAATCGGAATCGTGTCATCAAGCGGAACAGCATCAGCGGTTTTTTCAGTGAAAAAAAATCAGGAATCAACAAGCAGCGAAGAGCCGGGAAGCACACAGGAGCCGACAAGCAGCGAGGAGTCGGGAAGCACACAGAAACCGACAAGCACTATTGAGGAACCAGGTTCAGCCGGACCATCTGGCAGCGGTCAAGATGTGACAACTGATTCTGAGAAAAATTCAGTTAGCGAGGATGCTACGGGTGGCAATACGGGTTATCTGTCGCCAAATACAGGTGATAACCTGCACGTTAAGGCATGGATGATTATAAGCGGATTACTGGCTGGCGCGTATATGACTTTTAGATTAAAAAGAAGTAATAAATGCAAATATAGATTAAATAAATATAAACAATGGCTGTATTGAATTGTGCTATCATAGATGATATAGTTATGATAAAAGATATTGGGGGATATCGGAATATGTAACTATTGGATATGAAAATGGGGCAGAAAGTAATTGCGCTGCGCGGTTTTCGGGTATATAATCGAGGGGTAGACGGATGAAGGTACAGTTAACAGCATATCATTAAAATCGGATTGCTTATTCGGAAAACAGTGTGACTTTCCGCAGCTTGACAAGATTATGGAGAAGTTTCTTCTGACGGAGGAGCAGGCAAGAAAGTTCGTGGAGTAGGATAGAATCAGGGCTATTACATCCATCGGAATGAGGGAGAAATCAGTTATGAAATACGATTATTTAGTAGTTGGTTCAGGTTTATATGGTTCTGTATTCGCGCATGAGGCAAAGGCACATGGCAAGTCAGTGCTTGTTGTCGACAAGCGCTCTAACATTGCGGGAAATATATACACTGAGAACATAGAGGGAATTAATGTACACAAGTATGGTGCACATATTTTTCACACAAATAATAAGCGAGTTTGGGACTATATTACGCAGTTTGCTGAGTTCAACCGATTTACCAACAGCCCGGTTGCAAATTATCACGGCGAGCTGTATTCGCTTCCTTTCAACATGTACACGTTCAACAAGATGTGGGGCGTCGTCACACCTGAAGAAGCGGTGGCTGAGATTGAGAAGCAGCGCGGAGAGATAAAGGGTGAGCCGAAGAATCTTGAGGAGCAGGCGATTTCGCTGGTTGGTCGTGACATTTATGAGAAGCTCATCAAAGGTTATACCGAGAAGCAGTGGGGACGCGACTGCAAGGAGCTTCCGGCGTTCATTATCAAGAGACTTCCTGTCCGCCTTACGTTTGACAACAATTATTTTAATGCACTTTATCAGGGAATTCCTGTCGGAGGCTACACGAAGCTGATTGCCAATCTGTTAGATGGCATAGAGGTAAGGCTTGACACGGATTATCTTGAGAACAAGGCTGAGCTTGATGCTCTTGCGGACGAGGTGATATACACCGGTCAGATAGATGCCTATTTTGGCTATAAGCTCGGTTATCTTGAGTACCGTTCGGTGTGCTTTGAGAACGAACTTCTCGACAAGCCTAATTTTCAGGAAGTATATTTTACAAAAATTGAAAAAGAGAGACACCTTGGACGAGAATCATTGAGCACAAGTGGTTCGAGTTCGGCAGGGACGGGAACGGCAATGATCTGCCAAAGACAATCATAAGCCGCGAGTATTCGTCCGAGTGGAAGCCGGGAGATGAGCCGTATTATCCTGTAAATGACGCAAAGAACGGTGAACTATACGCTAAGTATAAGGAGCTTGCGGCATCGGAGCCTAAGGTAACATTTGGAGGCAGGCTTGGAGAGTACAAGTCTTATGACATGGATGCGGTTATAGCGTCGGCGCTTGATATGTGCGACAAAAAATTAAATTGATGTATTGCTGCTAAAATTACAAACAACGGAACTGGAAGGGAGGTTCAGCAGTATGTGTAACTTGAGCGAAGTTGTTGAGGAGCGTGGAATAAAAAAGGGAGTCGAGCAGGGGTTGGCACAGGGGATTGAACAAGGCATTGAACAGGGAATAAGAGGGCTTGTAGATATATTGCGTGAGATGGGAACTCCGAGGGAGATTATTATTGATAAGATTATGGAAAAGTTTGAGCTTACCAAGGCACAGGCGGAGAAATTTGTACAATAATTGTGAAGTTACATAAAAATACGATGCAAGTTGGGCAGAAGGGACGTTTTTGGTCTCTTCTGCCTTTTTAATACAGATGCGACTATAAAGTGCAATAAAATCTTGCCAACTTTGGGTAGGTTACAAATTGATAATTACATGATAAGATGTGAATGTATGAGATAAAAATGATTACATATATGTTTAAACAAACATTATATATTTTCATAAGGGGAGTGTTACAGTGGCGGCGGTACATGAAAACTATATTAAAGAGTTTCTTGAACTGCATAAAGGAGAGGCATTCATTGCGGAAAAGTTGGTTACCGAATTGAAACAAATGTTTCCTGATCTTCAGGATTCCAACTGTAGGCGGATTATAAGCAACGCACATAAACACGGCAGGATAGCTTCGTCGGAGCCGATAACATTTGCGCACAATCAATATGCTTATTTTTCATCGAGTGAAGTATTTGGATATAAGGTTCTGGCAAAGTGTATCATGGAATATAAGAAGCCTTTGCATCGTGTGATTTTTGCTCTACAGAGGGGAAATGGCATTTTGAGTGAGCTGGATGCAAGGAAAATATCGGGGACAACACTTTTGAGGGAATCACACAGCTTACTGTTTGAGAATATTTTGGACCAGTTGGAAATATTAAAGATTGCGGAAGTGCGAAAGATAGGCGATACAGATTTTATAATTAAGTGTAATAAAAATGTTGACACATTGCAAGCGGATGGGATTAGGACTGATCTTCAAAGCAATAATACGATGCTTAGTCTTGTGTTGCAATGGGCGGTTAGGGCTAATATTATTGATGATAAGCAGCTTTGCTTTATGGGAGAGGCAAATTCATTTAATGGTGTAGAGCGAAATAATGAGATATGGGATGCGTTCGGTTTCAGCAATGCGGTAGGACTAGGAGGAATCACAAGGGATTTTCAGACGCTTGTTCTTGTGGATTTTCATGCAAAAAACATATATGAAGAGTATGATTTTGCAGGTTTTAAGGACAGAGTGGATAGAGTCGTGTACTCCACAAGAGGTGAGAGAAGAAAGGTTCTTCCTATCGTTTTTTCAAATGGAGCATCGCCGTTGGCAATCGCAAGTATGAAAAAATACGGGTACATTAACTTTAATATTGCTGATATTTTAGGTCGTAATGCAGTTGAAATTTCAAGAAATTTTACAGAAAATCGGCAACTTATTGAGCAGAAGCTGGCGGTAAATGATTTTACCGTTACGGATAAAGTTGCTGATTCGCTGGAGCAGATAAAAAAGAGTGGTTGCGAGGCGAATTACGGAAATCTCAAGGGCGCATTGTTTGAGTATCTCATGTATCCGGTTGTCCAGAAAATATACGGACATAACAGTGTGGTGATACACAGCTACAAGGGAAGCTGTGATGGAAAAGAATTTGAGTGTGACTATCTTGTGAAGGCAGCGGACGAGAATGTGATTTTCGAGCTGAAAGGTTACGCTAAAGGAAACAAAATACTGCTGGGCGAGTTTGACAAGGATACCGGAAAATATACGGATAATTCGGTACGTTGGTTCTTAAATCACACATTTGAGCTATGCTCTAAGGTACTTGGAAAGCATCCGGTCAATAAATTTTGCTATATAACTACATCCGATTTCAGCGAGGATGCGGCAAAAGAACTTATTTCGAGAAAAAAGAACAAGCCGAATAAGCTTGAGTGCTGTTATAATCATGATTCATTGTTGGAATTATTGAAAGAGAACAACATGAAGGACGAGATTAAGGTTATTAATCAGTTTTATTCGTAGGAATAAAATAGTAAAAATATAAAATTTGCCTACTCTGTCAGGTTACAAGGTGGAAAAAGTGTGGTAAGATATATGTAAGGGATAATTTTTAGTTATCCGTTAGTTATATATAATACACAATTCCAGATTAACTATTATTGAAAATTTGGATGAGTAATCGTTATTAAAATAAAATGAGGTTAAATTTTAATTATAATTATGAATAAAAATATTGATTGGAAAAAAATAATTGATAATTTTAACGGTTTTGAAAAGTTAGCGGTTCAATTTGTAAAATCGAGACATAAAAATATTGATTGGGAAAAAACTTCCCAAACACGAGATGGGAATGCTGATGCAATAGCACTTGTTATGGGATTTCAAGCAAATGAAAGTCAACCCACTCAATGGTGGATGGAAGCGAAATACTCTACATGCGTTAGGCGTTTAACTCGTTACCGTATTGATTCTACCGTAGTTAGTGCCATTCATGATGGTATGGTTGAAAAGGTCATATTTGTCACAAATGTCACAATAGACGCAAAAACTATTTCGGATATTACCGAGACATTACAATGCTCTTCACGATGTAAGGAAGTTGAATTCTATACAAAGAATTCATTGGAATATTGGCTTCTAACCAATCCAAATATATATACTGAATTTTTTCAGCACGAAGATGGTTTTCAGCCGATTTTATTAGATGACTTTATTGTTTCGCAAGAAATTGAATTTTATGATGTGACTTCAAACATAACGATATTTAAAGAACCTCAGAGGGAACTCCTTTTAGGACAAATGTATGACGCTTACATAGGTATTTGGGCATCAAAAGATATTTATGATTTATCTATCAATATTTCCCCCAACATCAAGGGAGTCAAGTTTATATCCAAGAAAAAAGGAATTCGTCTTTCACGGGGAGAAAATATATTACAATTTCGATTTATGCTAAAAGAAAATTACGGTTATAAAAATAATAATAGTAAAAATTTACCTATGCCTGTTTTTATAATAAATGGTTTAAAGTTGCAACCATATAAGCATATTGCTGTTGCCGCACAAAGAACAAACTTTCTTAAACTTGTATCTCAAGAACAAATTTTGAATTCACTTCAAGATAGCTATAAAAAATATATGCTAACTGATGAGCCGTGTATAGTTACATTGAAAGGAATGGCTGATGTAGGTAAATCTACGATTCTTGTTAAATTCTTAAGCGAATGCTCTGAAAATAAATATATTATTTTTTACCGTGAATTTACTGAGTCTGCTAAAGAAAATGCTCAAATATTAATGCATTTAATAGTTTATATATTATTCCCATATGTTTCTCCTGAAACAATTGACGAAGCATATCTGAATAATATAAGTATCACGGGAATAAAAAAACTTTTGTTAAATTTTATTAAATATAAAAATGACTATGAAGGTATTTTATTATATATAGAAAGTCTATTAGAGACACCTGCACTTTTTCCTAATACTATGTCTGTTAACAAGAGAATTATTGTGTTAGATAATATGCACCTATTAAATGAAAAAAGTGCATTTTTTGTATCTAAAATAATAAGTGAACTATATGAAAAACATTTACCCATATATTTTATTATTTGTGGTCAACCATATTACTTTAATTTCCGTTCCTACAAATATTTGCTTGAACATTGTGTGACCTGCCCGTTAAATTTAGAACTCAGTGCGGAGGATATTCTTGCAAATTGCAATATTGTACCAGAAGAAAAATATAATTTGGCTCAAATGAAATTTTTCGATTTAAACGCAACAAATCTTTTGCTTTTTCAAAGATATTTATTGAGTGAAAAGGCAAAAATATCAAATATGCAGGAATTGTTATTGGCCTTACGATTATTTTGGATAAGCAATATTATAGAACTTCACATTCTAGACTGTTTTAAATCGTTTTTATTGCGAGGACAATCATATCACTTACTTTTAGACAAAATTTTTTGGTCATGTCAGCCAATTAACTTTAGCGAAATTTCTGAATATGAGACAGAAATTAACAGCTTATTAAAAGATTCGTTGATAAGATATAATACTAATGGAGATATAATACCTAATAATACTATTTATCAAACGTGTTATCGAAAACATTTTTTACCTGATATACATAATTTAAACTATCATCCAGATAGTCCTGAAGATTTACATATTAAGTTTTTGGTGTCCATAGATTTAAAAGAACTTTCAGAATACTTAAAACAAATAGAATATTTATTTGCGGATGGTTCTTATTTTGAATTGGAATATATTCTGAAAGATACATTTATTTCTGAAAAGCATATGGCGTTAAAGAATATTCTTAAACCATACGAATACTATCGATTATATTATATTTATGCATATGCAATACATCAAAACGGTGAAACCACAAAAAGTGAAACTGAATTTAGAAAAATACAACAAGAGACAAAAAATTATTATCAAGCGAATTTGCTAAGCCTTTCATTGAAATGCTTATGGGAACTAGCTGTAATATCATACGAAAATATGGAATATGACGATGTACTTGACAAAAAAGGAGAAGCCGAAAAACTTATTGAGCAAATTAATGCAATTATGAATGAAAATTCAGAAGCAAGACACTATATAAATTACCATGACTTCAGAGTTTTAAAGGTGTTGATATATTCAGAACGTCAAATTCAACAAGCACAAAAAATGTATATTGAATATTCAAAAGATATGGAGGACTTTGAGTTTCATTACAGAAGACTGAGTTTCTCTGCACGCTATGCATTAACAATTTGCGATACAGATATATGTTTATGTACAGAATTACTTTTAACTACAGGGCAAACTATTAAGAAAAAATATGGAGAAAACGATAAACATTATCTGTGGTGTATGTACTATTATTATTTTTATAAAATGATAAAAGAAGATAATCGCAATTATTTTGAGAAAGTTACTTATTTTCATAAACAAATGCGTAAAAATCAATATGGAAATTATAGAAAAAAGCTTTATGCTATAGCTGCATATTTTTATAGTATAGGAGATATTAATATGGGAAATCAATATTTGTTTCAGGATACGATTTTTCCTTATGAATCAAGAAATAGGTATCAAGCTTTTTATTATGAAACTCTCGCTTTGCATGAAGCAATAAAGCAAAATATAAACAAAGCTATTGATTATTTAGACATTGCTATTAATTATCTGAATCATATAGAGAGTTATTTGGTGGTACCGACTCATAATAAAAAATTACTGGCAGAAAATAAATTTTCTGTCAGTAACATACATTTCTTATTAGATAATGAATTGGATGAGTTTACCTATTATATTGATACTAAATGTGCTTGGTGAGTTAATACAATATATCAAATGTATTATTTATATGCGGTTGTATATGCTGGCGTAATTGTTCGGCGGTTATATATCTGTAATAATCGTCAAAATTCACTATATTTTTTATTGCCTGTATGATTTCAATAAGATATTTTTTTTTATCATTTTCATTAGGAATGTATTCAAAAAGCTCGGATACTAAAACATTAATATAATGTTCACATATTCGGTAATATTCAAAAGCATATTCTTCGTATTTTCCTAAATTATCAAAATATGCTTTCATTCGTGTAAAACATTCTACAAAATCATGAATATGTTTTTGGTCAAAGGACTGAGTTATAGAATTAATTCTTAAATAATGGTGATATGTTGTATTAGGAATACATATAATTTTTTTAGCTCTCAAAAATGTATAAACGGAATACAGTATTCCTTGAAAATAAATGTCCTGTTCAAAACGAGAGTTTGTATCCAAAATGAATTTTCGTCGATAAACTTTATTGATACATGCAGGAACAATTTGTATACCCATATCATAGCTTCCTGATAAAATCTTTAAAGCTATGGATGGAGTTAATGTATAAAGACGATCATAATAACATTTGTAAAAAGGATTTTGAGAATAATCATCATTACGCATCATTGATGTCATTCCAATATCCGCCATAGTAGTGTCCATATACTTAATGACTTGTTCAAAATAATTTAAATCAATCCAGTCATCGCTATCGCAAAAAGTTATATATCTTCCATGTGCTATATCAATTCCACGATTTCTGGCACCACCTGGTCTCATTGGAGTTTCATTTCGAAGATATATAATATTTTGATAGGTTTTATATTCATTATAAAGTAAAGATTTTAAAGGTGGATCCGACGCATCATCTACAATAATAATTTCTATATTAGATGCCGTTTGATTTATCATTGAATTTATACATTTTTTTAAATATGAACCGGTATTACGTGCTGGTATTATAACGCTTATGTCAATATTGGTCATTTTGTTTTTCTCTCCTTGTTAAATTGTATTCATGAAATACATTTTGTATATATATATCATTTCGATGTTGTATTTTGTTTATTTTGTACAAACCATGTTGTTGGGTATTATCAATAATTGGTGGATGCTGTTTTGCTTGTTGAATTGCTACTACCGGTGTCCCTTTTAATAGTTGCATAGCTTTAAGCCATATATCATCTCCGTATAAACAGAGTTGCCGAATTTTTTTAGCGTCAAATAATCGAATATCCATGCAGTGAGGTGGGTACAGTATTCCTCCAACTCCATTTGCCATTAATTCCATAGATGGTTTATTGTATAATGCTGCTTCTTTTTCCCATGTATCGTAGGGTTTGATGTACCCATTGGCATCAAAACGCATTTTATGCACTCTACCCGCTGAAACAGCAAATGGATATTTTTCATAAGACTGAAGTAATTTGTTTATGAGGTCGTTCGGGTATAGTACATCATCATCTAGTGTAATGACAATGTCATTCGGATATTGTTGCATAGCATAAAAATATTTATTGTGAGATTTCAAATCTTTGTCAGCAATACATAGTTCCAATCCTTTATCTTGGAACTCTTGAATCTGACGAGGAATGTTTTTGTAAGAATGGTCTAAATACAGCAAGAACTTGTCAGGTTTAATAGATTGATTTATTATACTTTCTAAACATAAATGTAGAGTAGGAAAACGCTTTTTATAGCTGGCCATTGAAATGATAATATTCATATTAACCTCATAACACAAAATAACCAATGCAAGTGCTCATCCAAATTTTCAATAATAGTTAATCTGGAATTGTGTATTA
>ENA-OPAV01001908-OPAV01001908.1-human-gut-metagenome-genome-assembly--contig:-NODE-1908-length-12947-cov-2.224868_pt1 | contig 12947 bp, 10 predicted proteins | sample MGYA00241056_ERZ501428 | MGnify/ENA primary metagenome ERZ501428 (study PRJEB25962, sample SAMEA2042621) | human gut metagenome | biome: human gut; feature: human-associated habitat; material: faeces... | reverse complement strand
ATCATCTGTTTCTACATTTACTGTATAAGTACCACCAAAATAACGAATAAAATGAATATTAATTTCATTACGGATCAATATCTTTTTATCTTTTACGTTTTCTTGTGCAAACAATGTACCGACCACACGAAAAACCAACATCGAGTCGACTTCGTCTCTTTCTATATAAAATATTACAAGATCCTCCCCTTCTCCCGAAACGAGTAATCCACGTAATAAAGACATCAGCCATTTCCTGTCGGTACATATCGTCTGAGACTCTACGGCAGTCTGTAAAACCACCTTTGCATTTTCATCTTCCACTTGCCCGTTGATAAAACCGACAATTTCACGACAAAGTGCAATTGCTTCTACTTCTGTCTGTTCATACTGTATTTTTCCAGATTCTAAACGTGAAAGTTCCAATATGTTATTTACATAATCCAATAACTGTTCAGCATTTTCCTGTATGATTTTCCCGTACCCCAGCTTACTCTCCTGATCCAAATCATCTGACTCGGCCAGTAATTCCGCAAAACCGACAACCGCATTCAACGGAGTACGCACATCATGACTGATCTCCATCTTCAATCGTTCTTTGGCCATATTATCCTCTTCGGAATGTGCCGCTGCCTCTGCGGCGGCACATTCGGCCAATACTATCTTTTTGGAAAGATGACGCGTATAAACGTAAAATAAAAAGGCTAAAACCAAAAGAATCAGTAATATGACAGAGACCCGCAAATAATTTGTATTCTTGATTTTCTGCTTTTCGAGCAACAGTTCGTCAATGTGATAAATCTCCTTCACCTGATTCAACTGGTCGGCAGAAAAAGCATTGTTTAAAGAGTCCTGCGTTCTTACCAGATAACGACGGGTTTCAATCGCCGCATCAATATCCCCCTTATCAAACTGGGTAATCGCCTTGTAGTTTATCAGCGTTCCGAATATAAATACATAATCTTTCAATACGATAGGAGTCACCTCATCAACAAAAGCAATACTCTTGTCATACTCCTTGGTGCGTGAAAAATACTGCAAGCGAACCAGTTGTACATTCAACCAGAATACCGGATCGACATGGGGTGCAAGCAACTCCTGCGCACGTTCAATATGCAACAGAGCCTGCTCAAACTTTCTTCTGTTCAAATAATGCAATACATATTTCACTTCACAATCTATCGCCAGATCAGTCCAGTTATTTTGCGCCTCCGGTTCGTTGCTCATCACTTCCTGCAAAGTCTTATCCATCTCACACAAGTAAGGCATCTTCGACTTGTCATCTCCTCCATTCCCGTAAACCTGAGTGATCCGGGAAAGAATATCTACCTTCAAAAATGGTTTTGTTCCGGGTTTAAACTCATGATATGCCTTCATCAAAACTTTAAGAGCCTCTTCCTGACGGCTGGATACGGAATAAGCACACCCCAAACTATTGTATGCAGCGATCTTCCCATTATTGCTATTATGAGCTATGGCCTCTTCCAATACCTCCTTAGTAACATGTACAGCCTTCTCTATCATCCTTTTAGAAGCCAATGCCCGGCCGATGGCCGCTTTCCGTTCCAAGTAATAATCATAAGTCCCCACCCCGGACACCAGTTCTTTCAACTGATTCACCCAATAAGTCAGGCTGTCCGGATCATGCTTTTTATCGTAATAACCTGCCAGATAATAAGCTCCTTCATTTTCATAAAAAATATTCTTCTGTCGTTTTGCTTCTTCATAAAGGGCGGTTGCAAAATATCTGTTATAAGGAAAATACTGATGACAGTAAGCCATACTTTGAAGATAAGCCAATCGGGCAGTATCCGAAGGCATGCTTTCTGCCAAAATCAAAATACTGTCGCGATAAGCAATTCCTTCATTCTTCTCAGCCCGCAGACTAACGGACAGAAAAATAAGATATATGAAACACAGGATTAATCTTTTCATGACAACAGCCGTTATATTAGTTTGGATTCACTCTTCAACGGATGCAAGAAACAAAAACGCGCACCCTCCGTATACTTATCGTCGATCCAAATCTTCCCTTTCAGCCTTTTCAAGATCAACAGACAGATAGACAATCCCAGCCCGGTTCCCTGCACAAAGTCATTCAGTTTCTCAAACCGTTCAAAGATAAGTTTCTGTTTTTCGAGTGGAATACCACATCCGGTATCGGTCACAGAAAATAAAGCCATATCAGCATCATCAATGCTTCTCTCTAACCGCAGAACAATAGATCCCTGAGTGGTGAACTTTGTGGCATTGACCAATAAATTAATCAATACCTGCCGCAGACGAGAATCATCGGTATCTATCATTAAAGAGGTAAGTGAAGTGTCAAAACGCAATTCAACCTGCAGTTTATAAGAAGCAGCTACCGTCTCTATAACTTCACGGCAAATTTTCACAGCATCCTGTCCCTTGATAGTCATACTGATATTATCTTCATCAAAATCTGAAAAATCAATAATATCATTTATCAATTTCAGCAATTGATATGAATTGATCCTGATAATTTCACAATACTCTTTTCGGGAAACCTCGTCCACTTCTATCTCTTCCGAAGCCATTAAGGTGGAAAAGCCAACGATCGCATTCAACGGTGTACGTACTTCATGGCTCATATTAGAAAGGAAGAGATTCTTTTTACGAATGGCATTTTCCGCTTTCCTATTCATCTCTTCCATTTTTTGTTTCGATTGCTTCAGACGAAATATCTTTCGCCAGCTGAGAAATATAAACAACGCCAGCACCAGAGCACATCCCCCGATCGCTATCGTATAATAACGAAGCGAACGGTTACGGTCCTGCGTTATCTGATAAGTAAGTTGATCCGCCTCGAAGCGTGCGCAAAGCTGATCAATCTCTTTCGGATAATTCGCCTTAAATTTAGAATTTATATAAGAATAAATAGTGTTGTACAAAGTGAAAGCCTCCTCCTTACGTCCCATCTTCTCCAATAATTGTGCTTTCTTCTCCATCGTACTAATATACAGTTCATAATTATTCCCGGCATGCTTCAAGCTGAAAAAGTAATCGTATATTTCCAAAGCCTTTTCCAGCGCATTGCTCTGTTCCAGATAGTAAGCCTCTGCCACCAGAAAATATTCCAAAAGCCCGGGTATTAACTTGTCCTGCTGCTTCCGTACTTTTTCCAAGTAGCTATCGGCCTCTTCCAATGCTCCTGTATGGATCTTATAATATGCATTAAAAATAGACATCACCGTCTGCTCCAATTCAGACTGGCTGTCAGTAGAATACTGATTTAACAACCTCACATATTTAGCCATCGCTCCTATATCCTTCATACGCAGATTGTATTCGGCCAATTCCACCAGCAATATTTTTTTCATTGTTTCATCCCCACCATACTCTTCAAAAAGTGCCAACGAACGCTCATAAGCATCACCTGCCTCCCTTTCCCTTCCAATAGCGGTATAAATTTCACCGATGGCATTGAGAGAAAGGGCCATGCCCAAAACATCTTTCAAAACCCTGGCCTTGGAATACATTCTGTCGCTATGGGCAATTGCCATCCCCATCTTCCCTTTGAGTATTTGAGATTTTATTATAATTCGGGACAATTCAAAATAGGAATCAAATTGTTCATGCAATTCGAGTATATCCAACAGACTATCGGCATATACAAAACTACTGTCTTTTTCTTCCAGCACATTAAAGCCGAGACTGTTACAGAAAGATTGGATGATTTTCCCCTGTAAAGCGGTATCCTCTCCGACCTGATCGGCAGCAGCAATAGCAGCAGTGGCATTGCCCGCTAAAAACAAAGCACAGAAGCCCAACAGCAGATATTTCAGTAGCTTTCTCATCAGACAGTAAAAAGTGTATGTTCTGTTTGCATTGATCTTACAAATTATCGACAAATCTACATAAAAAATATCAGACTCTCACAGTAGTTTGACCGAAAGAAATGAGAATCTGTAAAAAAAATCTCCAGAAAGTTTATTATAAGTATTATTTAGATAAATAACGATCATGTATGCAAATTGGATATATCATCAGAAATACAGATTATCGTCAGCATTTTAGATATTCCCTGATTTTTATCCGTTTTGAGACACGACAATAAAAAGAGATTCTGTATCTTTGTCTTTCGAAAATCCAACACTCATGAAAATACTGTATTACATCTATCAGATTTGTATTGCATTGCCGATACTGTTAGTATTGACTATTCTCACAGCCATTGTAACCATCATTGGTTCACTGGTAGGGGGAGCACATTTCTGGGGCTACTATCCCGGCAAGATATGGTCGCAATTGATCTGCCTTTTCCTGCTTATACCAGTAAAGGTACGCGGCCGTGAAAAAATACATAAGCATACATCTTATATATTCGTTCCTAATCATCAAGGATCTTTTGATATTTTCCTTATTTATGGTTTTTTAGGGCGTAATTTCAAATGGATGATGAAGAAAAGTCTCCGCAAACTTCCTTTCGTAGGTAAAGCATGTGAAAGTGCAGGGCATATATTCGTAGACCGTTCAGGACCTAAGAAAGTGCTTGAGACCATACAACAGGCCAAAAACTCGCTGAAAGACGGTGTATCATTAGTCGTATTTCCCGAAGGAGCACGTTCATTCACCGGACACATGGGATACTTCAAGAAAGGAGCTTTCCAATTGGCAGACGATTTACAGTTGGCAGTTGTCCCAATCACAATAGACGGATCATTCGAAATTCTTCCCCGTACCGGAAAATGGATTCATCGTCACCGTATGATTCTGACAATCCATGATCCGATTCCCCCCAAGGGTAAAGGACCGGAAAACATAAAAGAGACGATGACAGAAGCCTATGCTGCCGTAGAAAGTGCATTGCCGGAAAGATACAAAGGAATGGTAAAGAATGAAGATCAGGATCGCTGATCCTCATTTTCTATGCCCATCAGAACCTTTTTAGTATCCAATTATTTATAAAAAAATAGGGCTGGGATATGCTCCCGCACTTCCCAACCACTCAATCAATCGTGTGTATTAAAAAAATCCCATTATGTAATTTAGAAAACCAGAAGGATTTAAGAATCTCGCATTATAGAATAAGATGAAACTATATCCCATATTTTTTTATTATTCTCCGACATTTCTTTTCTCAACTTATCGGATATAGTTTCTAATTCACGTGAAGAGAGTTTTAAAGCAGATTTTATCTCTTTCTGAAACTGATCAAGAGAAAAATATTCATCCAGTTCTCCACCAATTTTACCAGCAAAATAATTGTGATATTGGTCTACCACATTATCCTGTGTTAATATGCCACCCGACCCATAATCACCAATAATGATAACGGGCTTTTTATGTAAAGCTCCTTGTAACGCTACATATTTACTACCGATAACAAGACTGGCGTTTTGGATCATAGTGTCCAATTCAAACTCTTCACGTACGGTCACATGAGACGCATAACCTACTTCATAAAGTTCCTGTTCACCCGAATAAATGATGTTAATCTTATATTGGGTTAAAGTATTTAAGACGATGAATGTTCTTAATGCCGAACGTCCATTACCAGCTCCAACCAGAATAGAGGGTTTGGAATACGGATATTTAAGATAAGCATCCGTCTCTTCAACGAAAGGAAAAAGCAGGTCTGTAACACAGTCACCGCAAAAATGAGTTTTTTGGGGTGCAATCAACAGTAAATGCTCATATAGAGTAGCACCTCCTATAAACTCTTCCTCATAATCATCTGCCAAGATGGAATAAATAATAGGAATGGCAGGATGTAACGTCTGTATTCTCTCATAACCTCTCTTATTAAAAGCAAAAGCAAGATCATATAAACTCCATCTCTCTCTTACGACGCTTCCTGCCATATCCACTTGATAACGTCCATCTTTCAACAGCCTTATCAAACCTTCACAGGCTTTTTGCTGTGTATATGTGTTACAACAAGCAGAAAATAGAATTTTCCTCATAATGATGAATTACATTAATGTAAATTCGCCATAAACATAACCATCTTTTGAGTTTCTAAATTCTATTATATAAGTACCGGCTTGATAATTTTCCACGGAAATGGCAACTTGTTGTCCAAAAGCAGTTACATCCATAGAAGATGTATATACTACATTCTGGGTCGCATCTTTTATTGCAATATCAACATTACCTACAGGAATAGTAAATTCAACATACAGGACATTTCCTTCGAAAGTTGCAGAAATCGGGAGTTCTGGTTTTACAGAACGACCACCAATTTGAGAAAATTCTCCCTTTAACACCAACTCATCTTCAAGAGGAGTACCGGCAAAAACATTGCCTACGATAAACAATGCCGTCAATAATAATACAAACAAACGTGATTTCATAATTATATTGTTTTTTGTTTCCCCAAATGTACGGTGTCACTATGAGAAAAGCAAAAAAACGACCCGGACAAATCACGCAATGCTTCCAATTAACAATATACTGAATATCAACATATTAAAGTTTAAGGTAAAAAAATCACCCGGACAATTGAAAATATATTTTCTTAGTAATTTCGTATAAAATGATCCAAATCTTCTTGAGGAGATACGTTCAACCTTTTTTTCAATCGCCCTTTAGCCTTCGTTATAGAATCAGAAGTAGTCAAAAAGACTCTTTTCAATGCATCATTTGTAAAACCAAACTTTAGCAAACAACATATTTCAAGATCATGTTTTGTCAATTGAGGATGTTCTTCTTGTAGACGAACAACAATACCTAAATACAAATAATTAAATAAATCAAACAGATGTTCCCAGTCATCACGAGATAATTTTCCTTTAAAAGAACCGGATTTCAAAGAAAGTAACATACGGAATATGGATATATACTTACCATCCACTGGTGAACAAGAATTACCAATATCACCACCTAATGAATTCAGACGTTCTACTAATGTTCTATTTTGACTTTGTAAAAGCAAAACTTTACCATTCAACTCACCTATTTTACTTCTATAATCTTCTGATTCACTCTGCAGTCGCTGATAGTTAGCTAATTCTTCTTGATAAAGCAAAATTTCTTCTCTATTTACAATAATCTGCTGTTCAATCTCTCTCATCCTCTTTTTATTATGGCGATGCTTATAATAAACATAAAAGCCGCAGAGAAATATCAAAAAGAATAAAACAAAACAAAGTAACAAAATATTCTGATTTTTAATACGAAGTTGAAGGTTTTCTCTTTGCAATTTTTCATTTTTATATTTCTTTTGTAAATTAGCAAAAGCTTCCTTCACTTCTATTTTTTGAATTTCTTTATTCAAAGAATCCGATTTTTCCTTAAACTCAATAGCTTTCCAAGGATTCTTTCTCAATTTTTCAAGTTTAAAAAGTAATTTGTAAGCATCTGATTGAGTATAGACATTTGCTACTGTTGTTGCTTTTTCCAGATACACTTCTGCCTCAGCTTGTTTTCCCATTAGCAAATAAGTATAGCCTAACGAAAGATATATTTCAGAAAAAACAGTAATATCAGTATCTAAATTTAAAGCTTTCAACAAATAATGTTCAGCCATCTTATAGTCTTTCTTCATTCGATAGAATAAACCTAACTCTTGAAGTATTGTCAATTCTGAATTACAATTATGTTCATGAGCAACAGATAAAGCCTCCTTATAATACATATATGCATTATCAAAATCAGCATGAACAGATAGATAATAGCGCCCGATACTTCTAAGTGCATAACTCATAGATAAAGTATCTTTAGCCAAACCATAATATTTTAAAGCTTCTAAATAGTTTGAAAGTACCTCATCTACTATATCTTGATTCCAATTCAAAGTACCTATCTCATCCGAAATAAGTCCCAACATTTTATACTCCTTACTTCCGTCGAATATACTTTTCGCTTTTAAATAGTACCTCATAGCATCCTCCGGGCGATTAAGTTCTTTCATTACCCTTCCATAATAAAAGAATGACTTCCCTTTCGCAACCCATTGATCATCAAGAGAGCCATAGTATCCTACAGCTATTGAAATTAAAGAATCGGACTCCGGCTTTATGTAATTCTTATCCATAGCCTGTGTCATCAACAAACTATAGTCAGCCTGTGCCTTGCCATGCAAGCTTTCAGGATTTGGAATACGTTTTAATAGATTGAGAGCACTATCCGGATGTGCCTCCATACAATTTTCTGCAGAAGAGAGAGTCTGCACAACAAAATCCGGAGTTTTCTGACACGAAATTACCCACAATGGTAATATAAACAGGAGTATAAGATTAAAAGCATATTGTCGTAACATAGTCTATTCGAGTTTTGCACAAAAATACGCAAAAAACTCCTAACTCAGTTACCGACAGAGGCGTTTTGTTCTAAACGTTGATGTTCTTCAATAAGCTGCATATTTTCCTTCGCCTTAGAAATGAACTCTTTCACCATTTTATTCATTCTAAAGGAATAAGGAGCATCTTTCATTATATCTTCTATCTGAGGAGTCATTATTGGATAAGGAAGATTGCTACATAACATCATAAAGACGCTCGGTCCTAAGACAGTTTCATAATTATCGGAAATAAACTTTTTCACATACCGATTCATATCATCGACCAACGCTTCTCCTTCTTTAGTCAACTGTTCATGGATATCAGCCAAGTCCGCTCCCTCCATCACCATACGCGCCTCTTTACGTTCAAGTTCTTCAATCTTTATGTCCATCGCATTTTTCTTATCGATGAAATCATAAAGAGCTTCATTGAGCGGGGTACCTTCTGCCGACAATTCGGTATTAGCAATCGTTATTTTGATATTACCCTTTTCAATTACCAAAGGCATAATAGCCTCATTATCCATATAAAGAGTAGCCATCATGATGGAATCTACCACACCTTTCATCGTAAACAAGCCATGAATTACCTCCGCCGAGTCTATTTTCACCCACTTTCCGTCCTCCAATGTTTTTATAAACAGCATTCTACCGTCAAGGCTACTCACCGATGATACCCCCTCAATCTTATACTTACGGCTACAGGAAGTAAAGATCACGAGGAAAAACAATAAAGGCAAAAACTTATTCACACGTATCTGTTTATAGATTTTCATACTGCAAAGGTACAACGGATTCAGATTTGAATGAAACATTTTATCAATATTTAAAATTTGTAAGACTCTTTTCTTTAATAATCCTTATAAACATCTGTTTTTGGTATGTATTTTCATTTAGTTTACCTAAATTTGCAGACTATGACTTGACAAATAGTCAATAGAAAAGTCTCATGATTCATAATTTATAATTCGTAAACAGAGAGATAGAATGTCAACTTATGCCCCCTTTGCCAAACCGCTCTACGTGATGCTAAAACCTGTCGGAGCTGTATGCAATCTTGCATGCGATTATTGTTACTATTTAGAAAAATCCAAATTATACAAAGAAAATCCGAAACATGTAATGAGCGAGGAACTCCTTGAAAAATTCATAGAGCAATACATTAACTCGCAAACAATGCCACAAATACTCTTCATGGCAGGGTGGAGAGACATTGATGCGCCCGCTTTCTTTCTATAAAAAAGCGATGGAACTGCAAAAGAAATACAGCCGGGGACGCACTATTGACAATTGCATACAAACCAACGGCACAATGCTGACGGATGAATGGTGTGAATTCTTTCGCGAAAACAATTGGCTGGTAGGCGTGTCTATCGACGGGCCACAAGAATTTCATGACGAATACCGGAAGAATAAACAAGGAAAACCTTCTTTCGTAAAAGTAATGCAGGGTATCAATCTACTAAAGAAACATGATGTACAATGGAATGCAATGGCGGTAGTCAACGATTATAATGCCGATTATCCATTAGATTTTTATCATTTTTTCAAAGAACTCGATTGTCACTATATACAATTTGCCCCTATCGTAGAACGTATTTTCGAACATGCCGACGGACGTCAACTGGCTTCACTTGCCGAACAGGAAGAAGGAAAGCTCGCTGATTTCTCAGTCACTCCGGAGCAATGGGGCAACTTTCTTTGTACTTTGTTTGACGAATGGGTGAAAGAAGATGTAGGCAATTACTACATACAGTTATTCGACTCTACACTCGCCAACTGGGTCGGTGAGCAGCCGGGAGTGTGCTCTATGGCTAAAAACTGTGGTCATGCCGGTGTCATGGAGTTTAACGGGGATGTATATTCCTGTGATCATTTTGTATTTCCGGAATATAAATTAGGCAACATCTACAATAAAACTCTGGTAGAAATGATGTATAGCGAAAAGCAAAATGCTTTCGGACAAATGAAACAAAATTCTCTGCCAACACAATGTAAAGAGTGCGAATTCTTATTTGCATGTAATGGAGAATGTCCTAAAAACCGCTTTATCCGAACTTCCAACGGAGAATCCGGATTGAATTACTTATGCAAAGGTTATTATCAATTCTTTAAGCACGTAGCCCCTTATATGGACTTCATGAAAAAAGAACTGATGAACCAACGCCCGCCGGCAAATATAATGGAGGCACTGAAAAAGGGAGAGGGGAAAATGGAGAAGGGAGAATTATTATAAATCATAAGTCGTAAATAGATTGTAAATTAATTATAAATCATAAATTAAAAAGATGAATAAACTAAAACTTTGGGGACTGGCGCTTATGACGCTGGTTGTTGGTTCCGCTAAAGCGGATGAAGGAATGTGGTTGTTACAATTAATGCAACAACAAAATTCCATCGACATGATGAAAAAACAAGGATTGAAACTGGAAGCAAACGACCTTTACAATCCAAACGGGATATCCTTAAAAGATGCAGTAGGTATCTTTGGCGGAGGCTGTACAGGAGAGATTATCTCTCCGGAAGGCCTTATTCTGACAAATCATCATTGCGGATATGCCTCTATCCAACAACATAGCTCGGTAGAACATGATTACCTGACAGATGGCTTTTGGGCTACTTCAAGAGACAAAGAATTACCTACTCCGGGCTTAAAATTCACATTTATCGAACGGATCGAAGACATTACCGATCTGGTAAATCAAAAAATAGAATCGAAAGAAATCACAGAAGCTCAATCATTTACAACAGCTTTCCTCAATAAGTTGGCAAAAGAGCTTTGTGAAAAAAGCGATCTGAACGGCAAACCGGGAATCGTGCCTCAAGCTCTGCCTTTCTATGCAGGCAATAAATTCTACATGTTTTACAAGAAAGTGTATCCGGACGTACGCATGGTAGCTGCTCCTCCCTCATCTGTCGGTAAATTCGGTGGTGAAACGGATAACTGGATGTGGCCACGCCACACCGGCGATTTCTCCATGTTCCGCATTTATGCCGATGCAAATGGTGAACCGGCCGAGTATAGCGCAAGTAATGTACCGTTAAAAACAAAAAAACATCTTGCCATCTCTCTCAAAGGGCTGAAAGAAGGAAACTATGCCATGATTATGGGGTTCCCGGGAAGTACCAGCCGTTACCTTACCGTATCGGAAGTAAAAGAACGAATGAACTCAACCAACGAACCGCGCATACGGATACGTACAGCCCGTCTCAACGTGTTGAAAGAAGTAATGAACGCCAGCGACAAAACACGTATCCAATACGCCAACAAATACGCAGGCTCCTCCAACTACTGGAAGAACTCTATCGGCATGAACAAAGCCATCATCGACAATGATGTATTGGGAACAAAAGCAGCGCAGGAAGAACGTTTCGCTAAGTTTGCCAAAGAGAAAAACAATCCGGCTTACATGAATGTAGTAAAAGAGATAGATGATGCGGTAGCCATCACTGCTCCTCTTGTATATCAGGCCACTTGCCTGACAGAATCATTCTTCGCCGCCATTGAGTTCGGCAGTCCTTACCAAATCATGGAGAAACTGGAAAAAGCATTGGAAGAGAAGAATGATTCGGCAGTCAATGCCAACATCAAAGTATTGGAAAACGTTTTTGCCAGTATACACAATAAGGATTATGACCATGAAGTAGACCGTAAAGTAGCCAAAGTTCTGTTCCCGCTTTATGCTGAAATGATTCCTGCAGAACAGCGTCCGGCTTTCTACAGTACGATTGAAAAAGAATATAAAGGAGATTACAATAAGTTCATCGACGCAATGTACGATTCGTCTATCATGGCTAATCAGGCCAATTTTGATAAATTCATCAAAAAACCGACTGTAAAAGCCATCAAAAAAGACTTGGCTACTCAATATTCGCGTGCAAAATATGAAAGTCTGATGTCACTCAGTTCTGCACTCAAAGCGGAAAACGAAAAATTGGCTTCTTTGCATAAAACCTATATCCGTGGTTTGGAGGAGATGAAACTTCCTGTTCCCTCTTATCCCGATGCAAACTTTACCATCCGTCTGACATACGGGAATGTAAAACCATACAGCCCGAGAGACGGTGTGTTCTATAAATTCTATACGACAACGGACGGTATCATTGAAAAAGAAGACCCCGAAAACCGGGAATTCAACGTACCTGCCAAATTAAAAGAATTAATCGAGAAAAAGGACTTCGGAAGATATGCCATGCCTAACGGTGACATGCCGGTTTGCTTCCTGTCCACTAATGACATTACCGGAGGTAATTCAGGAAGCCCGGTATTGAACGAAAACGGTGAGCTGATCGGTTGTGCATTTGATGGCAACTGGGAGTCGTTGAGTGGAGATATCAATTTCGATAATGACCTGCAGCGTTGTATCAACCTGGATATTCGTTATGTGCTCTTCATCCTCGAGAAACTGGGTGGTTGCGGACATTTGATTAACGAAATGACCATTGTAGAATAATTATTCAATATGTGAAACCGTTATTATTGATGAAAAAACAATTATTAATAGCCGTCCTTTCTCTTGCAGTCTTCACAGCCCGTGCCGATGAAGGTATGTGGATGTTGACCGATTTACAGGCACAGAATGCCGCCGTCATGAGAGAATTAGGACTGGAAATACCGATTGAAGAAGTATATAGCCCCAACGGAATTGCCCTCAAGGATGCAGTTGTACACTTTGGCGGCGGTTGTACCGGGGAAATCATCTTACCGGAAGGATTAATCCTT
>ENA-OPAV01001905-OPAV01001905.1-human-gut-metagenome-genome-assembly--contig:-NODE-1905-length-12970-cov-3.469144_pt1 | contig 12970 bp, 9 predicted proteins | sample MGYA00241056_ERZ501428 | MGnify/ENA primary metagenome ERZ501428 (study PRJEB25962, sample SAMEA2042621) | human gut metagenome | biome: human gut; feature: human-associated habitat; material: faeces... | reverse complement strand
TCGTCCCCGACGGCAGCGGCGCGATTATCCGCTTCAACAACGGCCGCGTTTCCCAGCGCGCCTACTACGCCAACCTCTACGGCTGGGACTGGGCGTCCATCCGCACGCAGGTGACGAACGAAACGCGCATCAACTTCCCGGTTTTCGGCGTTTCGGGCGACAGCGGGTCATTCATCTGCATTCTGGAGGACGGTGCATCGTGGGCGGGCATCGGTGCGGACATTGCCGGCCGCCTGACCTCCTACAACACCGTCAACGCAACGTACACCATCGTCCACGGCGACGCCTACGACGTTTCCGAGCGCACGAACAACGCCGTCTACATGTTTGAAACAGCGCATCCGACGGGCTTCATCCGCCAGCGCTACCGTTTTCTGCCCGAATCGGGCTACATAGACATGGCGGCGTCCTACCGCGACTACCTGACCGCAAAGTACCCGAATTTTGCCGCACAGACGGTGGATGCGGACGCGCCGCTGAGCATCGAGCTGATTGGCGCAATTGACAAGGTGCAGCAGGTGGCGGGCGTGCCCACCAGCGTCCCGATTGCCATGACGACTTATGCGGAAGCGAAAGAGCTCCTGCGCGAGCTTGTCACCCGCAATCTGGCGCAGAACATGTCGATTCGCTACGCCGGATGGATGAATGGCGGCATGAATCAGCAGCTGCTGTCCTCCGTCCGCCTGATTCGGCAGCTGGGAACGCAGGAGGAGCTGTTCTCCTTCGCACAGAATGCCGCGATTGCGGGTGTGCCGCTCTATCTGGACGGCTTGACGACTTTCGCGCGCGACAGTGGCCTGCTGGAGGGCTTCATCGCCTTCCGCGACGCTGCCCGCTTCACCACGCGTGAAGAAGCGGAAATCCCAGAATACAGCCCAATCTGGTACGGCGCGAACGACGACCGCGACACCTACTACCTCGTCAAGCCCGCCATCGCCATGCGCAGCGTCAACGCCTTGGTGGACGCGGCGGCTTCCTACGGCGCAGGCGTTTCCTTCCGCGACATTGGGTACATGCTCTCCGCTGATTACGACAGCAAAAACCACACGACCCGCGAAGCCGTGCTGCATCAGCAGGCGGAAAAGCTCGCTGAACTTAAGGCATCCGGGCGCGACGTGATGATTCGTCAGGGCAACGACTACGCCGCGGTTCAGGCGACGCTCATCACCGACATGGACTTCGACGGCGGACAGTATTCCATCATCGACGAGTACATCCCCTTCTACCCGCTGGCGCTGCACAGCCGCGTATCCTACACGGGCGCATCACTGAATCTGGCGGATGACGCGGAGGAAGTCCTCCTGCGCAGCGCGGAAGTGGGCGCGGGCCTGCAATACACGCTGACCGCCCAGAGCGCGCGCGTTTTGCAGGATTCCACCTACTCCGAGTTCTACGGCGCGGACGCGTCGCTCGTGCTGGATGACATCACCGCACAGGTCGCGCAGTACCGTCAGACGCTTTCGGGCATCTTCAATCAGGAAATGACAGGCCATGAACGCGTCGGGAACGTCACCATCACGACTTACGCAAACGGCACACGCGTCTACGTCAACTTCGGCTATACCGACGCGGCGGTGGATGGCATCACCGTTCCCGCCCGCAGCTATGCAGCGCAACAGGAGGTGAGCAAATGAGCGGCAAACGCATTTCCATTCGTGCGCGCCGAGCAGTATCCGGCTATCTGTTCATTCTGCCCTTCATCATCGGCTTCCTGTGCTTCATGCTGCTGCCGCTGGTGGATTCCTTCTGGATGAGCCTGTGCCGGGTGGACGTGACCGCCGGGCAGGGCTTCCAGACGACCTTCATCGGGCTGGACAACTACATCCGCGCCTTCACCATTGACCCGGAGTTCAACAAGCTGCTCAGCGAAGAAATCGGCGTGATGGTCACGCACACCATTGCGATTCTCGTCGTGTCCTTCGTCATTGCCATCGTACTGAATCAGGAATTCAAAGGGCGCGCATTCGTCCGTGCTATCTTCTTCCTGCCCGTTATCCTCTCCAGCGGCGTTCTCATCGGCTTGGAGACGGACAACACCCTGATGGCGGGAATGCAGCAGATGATGGCGGAGTCCTCCCCGTTCACGCTGTCCGAGTCGCTGATGAAGATTCTCAAACTCACGGGCATCGGCAGCGACGTGCTGGACATCGTCTTTTCCCTGATTGACGAAGTGTACGACATTGTGATGGCAAGCGGCATCCAGATTGTCGTTTTCCTCTCCGGTCTGCAGAACGTTCCGCGCAGCCTGTACGAAGCGGCGGACGTCGAGGGCTGCTCGAAGTGGGAAGCCTTCTGGACGATTACCTTCCCGATGGTCTCCCCCCTGCTGATTGTCAACATCATCTACACCATCATCGACTTCTTCATGAAGACAGACAGCGAAGTCATGAAGAAAATCAATGAAGAAATGACGCTGAAATACAACTACGGCTTCTCCTCCGCGATGGCTTGGGTGTATTTCGCCATCACGATTGTCCTCATCGGCGCAAGTGCCCTGATGCTGAAAGGAGTGGTGAGCAGCGATGAGTAAGCAGACCGTGACCCATGCTCATCCCAGCGGCAGCTTCTGGGCGCGCAACCGCAAGTCCGGCGGATATCTGCTCCGCAAGACAGTGCGGCGCAAGGGCTATCAACTGATTCGCTTTCTGCTGCTGTTCGGGCTTTGCTTCATGATTATCCAGCCCCTGCTGGACAAGCTGAGCGTCTCGTTCATGGCGGAGCGCGACCTGTACGACTCCACGGTCATCTCGATTCCGCGCCACCTGACGACGGCGAATTACTCCCTCGCCGCCAGCAAAATCCTGCTGAATTACGGCACGACGTTCCTGAACACGCTGATTGTCTCCCTCGCGGTGTCGGTGCTGCAAATTGCCGCCTGCACGCTCGTGGGCTACGGCTTTGCGCGTTTCGAGTTCCCGTTCAAGAAGTTCTGGTTCGCGGCGGTCATCATCACCGTCATCATTCCGCCGCAGACGATTTCGTCCTCGCTTTACCTGCACTTCAACTTCTTCGACATCTTCGGCATTTTCAAGGCGACGACGGGCAGCAGCCTGAATCTGCGCGGTTCGCCCATCCCCTACGCGCTCATGTCCGCAACGTGCATGGGGCTGAAGAATGGGCTGTACATCTACATGATTCGCCAGTTTTTCACCGGCATTCCGAAGTCGCTGGAGGAAGCGGCATATGTGGACGGATACAGCATCTTCAAGACGTTCTGGCGGGTGATTCTGCCCGACGCCGTGCCGATTCTGGTCTCCTGCTTTCTGTTCTCCTTCGTCTGGCAGTGGACGGACACGTTCTACTCCAAGCTGTTCTTGGGGAACATCAAGCTCCTGAGCCTTGAAGCCTCTACCGTCGCCGACCGCCTGAACAGCTACGTTTCCATTCAGCTGGGGCTTTCCGGCGGCGCGTCGATGGGCTATCAGCAGCAGATGGTTTCGACCGCCACGCTGATGCTCGTTGCCCCCCTGCTCGTCCTCTACCTCTTCGCCCAGCGTTCCTTCGTCGAATCCATCGCCGCGAGCGGCATCAAGGGGTGACAAGGGAGAATGAAACGGGACGAAGTCCCCTCCCTTGACCCTTCCGCGCGATTGGGTTGGTGACGACTGCATAGAGTGTCCGCGTGTTTATCCGATGAACCTTCGGTTCAAATTGGAAAACGCAGTTCCGAAAAAAGAAAACCTCCAATACCAGCCAATAAACATGGGTGTGCATCCGAAGGAGTCCAGAGGGCGATCGCAAAGCCCCCTTGTCGCCGCCGCAGCGGCGAAACCCCTGCCGCACGAATCAGCTTTCGATTCGTGCGGCTTTTTCTTCGATGGCCTTCATCAAAGCATCAAGCTCCGGCATTTTCTCTCGCACTGGCGCAAGCGTGTTCCGCACAACCTCCGCTTCCCGCGCTTCATGTGTCACCAGCATCGCCACCGCATAGGCAGGAAGCGCATAGTCCACCATGCGAAACATCACCTGCCGTATGGCTGCGCCGGCTTTTCCACGATAGAGCGCCGTAAATTCACCCGGTTCACCTGCCAGAAGTTCCGCAACCACCCCATCGCTCAGCAGAAGTTTCCATGCAGTATATGACAGCCGCGCCTCGCTTTCCAGCACCTGTTTCATCAGCCCATACGCCTTCTGTGCATCACACTGAACCATCAGCGCAATCTGCGCTCGCTGAAAGACGCAGATTGCATCCTGACATGTCTTCACTGTTGCAGGCTGCGGAATGTTTTCAATCGAAACATCTGTCACCTCCACCCCGCCATTCGCCTTCATACGCGCGAAATACAGCCACTCCGCCAATTGTTCCGGATCTCGAAGCATCCGTGCGATTGCCATCGGCGATGCGATAAACCGCTCATCCATCGGCAGAATGCACGTCATCACCAGCACCACGCCGCCCATCGCCAGTTCGCACAGCACCAGCGACACCGGCTGCCCCAGCGTCAGCAGGGTCAGCACGCCAAACACCACCGCCAGCGTCCCGCCATACAGCAGGGGACAGAGCGTGTACAGCGTCACGTCGTGCCGAGGGGCATCCTCCGGCGGAAGCAGATACGGCTGATAGCGCAGACGACTTTGCGCCGGTACTGGAACACGCACGAACGCCCCTGTGCCGTCCGCCTGATAGACCCGCCCGAACGCCTCGTAGCGCACGAGCTTCCAGCCAAAGTGCCTGCCGACCAGCATTTTCGGCACATCTTGCAGCAGATATGTCACGACCGCCGTCAGTGCCAGCCCCAGATACGTCGCCAGATTCCGCTCTTCATTCGTCCCGACAGTCAGCTGTGCGTTCACGCCGATTAGTGCCGCGCAGAACAGTACCGCCGCCAGCAGGATGCTGCCCATCCGCAGGAGCGGAAACAGGCGCTGAAATGTCCGATTCTTCATTCTTGCGCTTCCTTTGCCTTTCTTGATTCGTAGATTTCCTTTTCCCGCGCCATTCTGTCTATCGTCCACTGATAGCAGCGCGGCATGGTCGTATGGCGGATGCGGCGCAGGAACTGCCTGCGGCACTGCTCCGCCTTCTGCTCGTCGCCGTCGCGCAGCAGATGCACCGCATACGCCGTGCGCCAGACAAGCGGCTGCTTTTCATGCTTGCGCAATTCCTTCTGCATGTACAGCGTGTCATATTCTTTCAGGAAGTATCCCGGCTTGTCCAGCGCCAGTTCACACAGAACGCCGCGCGGAATCAGCTGCCACCAAAGGCGCTTCGTCTGCTCCCGATGCTCCTGCGCCAGCATAGTCAGGATGTCCAGCGCCTCTTCGTAGCGGTTCTGCATCATCAGCCGCGCGGAACAATTAATCATAAGCGCCGCATCATTCTGATCCTGAATTTTGTCCGGCGGCGTGAAGTACTCCTCCGGCATTTCCGTGAGCAGGCGATCCGTCAGGTTCTCCGCCAGCAGGCACTGCATCTGCCACATTTTGCGCCGTTTTGCGGGCTGGAATACTTTCCGAATTTCGCTCGGCGGCATGATGATGCCGAGAAACGTATACCCCCACGCCAGCACAAGGCAGGCAATAGCGGATGCTGTCCCATACAAATTGACTGCCAGCGCATAGAACAGTATCGCCAGCGCCGTCTGCACGTAAAACAACGCCGTCCGCGCCCGTTCCCGCTGCCTGCCCGTTTCCTTTTCCCACGGAACAGCCGCCAGCAGTATGCCCACATTGCGCTCCGCCGCCGGAAGGTACTGCACGCGCCAGCCGACGGTTTTCCTGCGGATATACTGAAGAAAGTACAAATCCACCAGCTGTATTCTGCAGCCGTACAGCACCAGAAGCAGCGTATACAGCAGCATATGCAGTGCCAATGCTATGAACAATCCGCAGATAAGCGGCGGCACAGCAAACACCATCAGCAGCAGCGCATCATCCGTTATCTCGATGAGCGGCAGAAGCAGGCATAAAAACGATGCAATACCCATGATAAATATTCCCAGTGCCAAGTATCCCCGCAGTTTCTGCATCATTCTTCTCCTTTTCGCGATCATCCGTGGAAATTTCCGCTTCCAGTATACGCCTTTCCCCCGATTGCGTCAAGGGAAGGGAATTTTTCCGGCAGCAGTCATGGGTTCGTCATCTGTTCGTCACTTGGCGGGGATATGATAGAAGCGGAAAGGAGTGAAGCTCCATGAAGCGGCATTTCGCAAACATGGTGTTTGCTTTGATTTTGGCGGCATACACGGTTTATGCGGCGCTGGACACGTTCGTGATTGTCCGTGTGCTGACGCCGGACACGCTGCCGACGGCAACCGCTGAAGCCTCCACTGCGCCGACGGAAGCTCCGACCGCCGCGCCGACTGCGACGGAATCCCCCGCGGAACAGGCGACCACCGCGCCCATTTCCGCCGATACGGAATACCACGACGACCAAATCGACATTGTGCTGACAACGATGCGCGTTGAGAACACGACGGTGTACGTTGCGGATGTGCAGATTGCGGACATTTCCCTGCTCAAAACGGCGCTGGCGGGGAACACCTACGCCCGCAACCTGACCGAGACGACCTCTGTGCAGGCGGCAAACGCGGGTGCAATTCTCGCCATCAACGGCGACTATTACGGCGCACAGGAGTGCGGGTATGTGCTGCGTAACGGCGTGCTGTACCGCGCATCGGCGCAAAGCGGCACGGACGCACTGGTCATCGGTGCGGACGGCAATTTCCGCATCATCAACGAGGGCGAAACGAGTGCCGACACGCTGGTGCGTGAAGGCGCGTGGCAAGTGCTGACGTTCGGCCCGGCGCTGATCAACGGCGGGCAACAGCGACGAGGTCGGGCGCGCCATGACCTCCAACCCGCGCACCGCCATCGGGCAAATCAGCGAAGGGCATTACCTGCTGGTCGTGTCCGACGGGCGGACGAAGGAGAGCACCGGGCTTTCCTTGCGGCAATTGGCAGAGCTGATGCAGTCGCTGGGCGCACAAATCGCCTACAACCTCGACGGCGGCGGCTCTTCGACGATGGTATTTCAGGGGCGCGTCGTCAACAGCCCGACCACAAATGGGCGCAGCATCCGCGAAAGGAGCGTGAGCGACATTGTCTACATCGGCTATTGACCGCAAATGCGTGAAACTTGCGCTCTACGATCTGCTTTTTGCCGCCGTGACTGCGCTGGGCGGATTCGTGTATGAGCAGTTCAGCCACGGGGTCTACTCGGATTTCATGGTGTATGCGTTCCTGCCGCCGCTGGTGCTGGGAGCGTGTCCGCTGCTGATTCGCGCCCTGTGCGGAAAGGCGCTGCCGGGGCGCTGGTGCGTGCGGCTGTACCACTGGGGCATCATTGCGCTGACAGTCGGCTGTCTGTTTCAAGGGGCGCTGGAGATTTACGGCACGACGAGTCGCCTCGTAATGGGATACTGGATTGCAGGCGGTGCGTGCCTTGCAGGAAGCCTTGTGGCGGGCGGGAAAAAATGATGATACACCCCTTTGACAAATCCGTTCCGATGCGGTAAAATAGCGGTACAGAGTGCTGCCTTTGCTGCGTAAGTCCATCTGTCGGACGCGCAGCAGGGGCAGTCTTTTTTGCCTTGACACTGCGCTCCAATCAACGAAGAGGAGTGCTTTTTTTATGCAGACAGAATCCGAAACCTCCATAGCGCAGAACGCGCGCCCGCTGGCAACACAGCCGCTGGGGCGCCTCATGCGGCGCTACGCCGTGCCGTGCATGACCTCTCTGGTCGTGGCGGCGCTGTACAACATGGTCGATCAGGTGTTCATTGCAAACGCGCCCGACTTGGGCAGCGTCGGGAACGCAGCAACGACGGTCGTCTTTCCGCTGACGGTCGCGGCGCTGGCGATTGCGGTCATGCTCGGCGACGGCTGCTGCGCGTTTGTCAGCCTGATGCTTGGCGCAGGGAAACAGGAGGAGGCCCACCGCGCCGTCGGCGGAACGGTAACGGTCAGCGTCGTCGCGGGGCTTGTCCTGATGGCGGCATACCTGCTGTTCCCGGACACGCTGCTGACGTGGTTCGGCGGGCGCGTCAATGCCGGGACATTCGAGAAGGCGCAGGAATATTTCTTCTGGATTGCCTTGGGCGTGCCGCTGTACGTCTTTGGGCAGGCAATGAACCCGGTCATCCGTTCCGACGGCAGCCCGACATTCGCGATGGTTGCCACACTGGCGGGGGCGGCAGCAAACCTCGTGCTTGACCCGCTGCTTATTTTCGTCTGCCACTTTGGTATGGCGGGCGCGGCGATTGCAACGGTTGCCGGGCAGGCGCTGACCGCTGGACTGTCCATCTGGTATCTGACGCGGATGAAGCAGATTCACCTGCAAAAGGACAGCTTCCGCCCGCGCGCGCATTTACTGGGGAAATGCACCAAGCTCGGCATGACATCCTTCCTGGCACAAATCAGCCTGGTCGCGGCAATGGCGGCGACGAACACGATGCTGCGCATTTGCAGCGCGCAGGACGCTGTTTTCTCGCAGGAGGAATTTTCCGCGATTCCGATGGCGGTTTTCGGCATTGTCATGAAAGTGTTCCAAATCGTCATCAGCTGTGCGATTGGGCTGGCGGCGGGATGCATTCCCGTGGCGGGATACAACATGGGCGCAGGACGGTACGACCGCGTGAAAGGGCTTTTGACGCGGCTGCTGGCGGCAGAAGCAATCGTCGGGCTGATTGCGCTGCTTGTGGTGGAGCTGCTGCCCGATCAGGTGATGCTGCTCTTCGGCGCGCAGAACGAGTCCATCCACTACACGCTCTTTGCCCGGCGCTGCTTCCGGGTGTACCTGAGCATGATTGTGCTGGCGTGCATCAACAAAGGGACGTTCATCTTCCTGCAATCGCTGGGGAAAGCGGCTGCCTCGACGCTTTTGTCGATGGCGCGGGAGGTTGTGTTCGGCGTGGGGCTGGTGCTGCTCCTGCCGCAGTTTTTCCAGCTGGATGGGGTGATCTATTCCATGCCTGCCGCCGATGTGCTGACGGCAATTCTCTCAGCGGTCGTGCTGGTACGGACATACCGCTCACTGGAAACGGAGAAGTAAGTAATACAGAAAAGCCGGGGCGAATCCTCCGAAACAGGGGAGATTCGACCCGGCTTTGTTTTTGATATGCCATTACTCCTGCGGGTTTTCGGGGTGCTGCTCCCGCTCCTGCATCAGCTTCCGAATCGCGGTAAACGATTCCTCGGAAATATCATGCTCAATTTTGCAGGCGTCCTCGCGGGCAACATCGGAGTCAACGCCCAAACTCTCCAGAAAGCTCGACAGCGTCTTGTGGCGGTCATAAATGCTCCTTGCAATCTCCATCCCGGCGGGTGTGAGCGTAATCAAGTTGTCAGCATCCATCGTCAGATAGCCGTTTTCGCGCAGACGCTTCATCGCCACGCTGACCGATGGCTTCGTGACCCCCAGCAGCAGAGAAATATCCACAGAGCGTGCATAGCCTTTTGCTTCTTTCAGGCGGAGGATTGCTTCCAAATAGTCCTCAGCGGATTCGTGAATGTTCATTCGATACTCCTTTCCGGATATAATGCGTTTCCTTTTCTTCTTATTTTACCATGCCCGGCGAAAAAATGCAACCTTCATTTTTCTGCCTGTGCCAAGCGGAAATACTCCGCCGCGCCATCCGCAATCGCTTCGCCCAGCTTCTCCTGATAGGCAGGCGAGAGCAGCAGCGCTTCCTCCGCCGGATTGGAAATGAAGCCGCATTCCACCAGCACCGACGGCGTATCCAGCTGAAGAATGAAGTAGTCACCCGGCATGGCGGCGCGCTCCTTTTGGGGCGAAAGGGCGGTAATGAGCGCTTCCTGCATCGTTCCGGCGAGCAGACGCCCCGCGCCGCTGCCCGCGCGGTAGAACACTTGCGGCCCGGATTCCGACCGCACGCGGTATTCGTTCATGTGGATGGACAGCACCATGTCCGCCTGCCCTTGAACCGCCATATCCACGCGGCATTGCATGTCCTGCCGTTTCTTCGTCACATTTGCCGGACGGGTTGTATCGTCACAGAGATCGGTGTCTGTCCGGCGGGTCATCAGCACCGTTGCACCGCGCTGCGTCAGGCTCTTTTCCACTGCCAGCGCTACGGCGAGGTTGACCTCTTTCTCCCACACGCCGGAATCTCGGCAGCGCGCGCCGCCGTCATAGCCGCCGTGGCCGGGGTCAACGAGGATCGTCCGCCCAGTCAGGCTGCCCGCGGCGATATATGATGTTTCCGGCGCGGGAGACGGGGGTGCTGCGTCCGTCGGTCTTTGGGGAATTCGAGTCAGCGCAACACCCACCAGTGCCGTACCGACAAGCAGCGTTGCAAAAGTCAGCACCGGCAGGATGTGCGATGCGAAATTGCGGAAAAAGGGCGATTTTTCTGCCAAGAAACCCACCTCCTCTCTCCAGTCTATGTCGGATACGGTATGGGCATGTCCGAAGCACACCAAATTGACGCATGATTATGCTTTTGTTGATGTATCCAAGTCTGCTATCCATCCGCTGTATATGTATCCCGTCCTTCAAATCGTTTCAAATTGGGCGAAAGCATCCACAGTTTCCACAGGATTATCCACAGTGTTTTTTGCCGATTTTGCCTTGACAAACCGCGTATGACCGCAAATTATCCACATTGTCCACAGGGTTATCCACAGAAGTTGTCCACCCCCTGCGCAGCTTGTGGATTCTTTTGCAGATAACCAGAAAATGGTGTCGGATGTTCGCATTTTGCGGATAATTATTCATTTCTGTGCATAAACGTTCTTTGGTGCTTGTCCCAAATGGCATGAGCGCTCCCCGCGGAGGACAATGTGGCGAAACGTGCCTTTTCACCGCGTTTTTCGTCGGACGGGGCTGGGGATAAAGTGGTGTATCTGTGAATGATTTGGGGATGAAAAGTGGATAAATTGGGGATAACTCCAATGGCAGTGGGGTTGTCCCCCATGAAGCCCCTTCACGCTGCACCTATGCGGCTTGACTTTTTCGTTGCAGGGGGAATCACCTCTGCGAAGGCGAAACCCCTGCGTCACACACAGAAGAAGTATGAGAGCATCGTCAGTACCATCGCGCAGAAAGGTCAATCAAAAAGCTGCTTGAAACTTTTTTTGCCGTTTGCTGAGAAATCGGAAAAAATAGCACCATGAACGCCATGAAGGCGCGGAAAATGGCTTGACAAGGCACGTTCTTGGCGGTAAAATATCTTTTCGGACATTCTTGTCTTTTTCGTGCATTTTGCACGTTTTGAGTTGGAAGAAATATCCACTTTCGAGGAGCGACAGACACTTTACGAGGAGGACGATTCATGCTGCCAGCCCACGACACGCCGGCTTTCCGGGAGCTGCTCCACCAGCAGGTGGAAAAACGGCGAACCTTTGCCATCATCTCGCACCCGGACGCGGGCAAAACCACGCTGACCGAAAAGCTGCTGCTGTACGGCGGCGCAATCCGCTCGGCGGGCAGCGTCAAGGCGCGCAAAAGCGATAAGCACGCCACGTCCGACTGGATGGACATCGAGAAGCAGCGCGGCATCTCGGTCACATCCTCCGCAATGCAGTTTGAGTTTGACGGCTTCCGCATCAACATTCTGGACACACCGGGCCATCAGGACTTCTCTGAGGACACCTACCGCGTGCTGGTTGCGGCGGACGCAGCCGTCATGCTGATTGACGCGGCGAAGGGCGTTGAGGCGCAGACCATCAAGCTGTTCAAGGTCTGCCGGATGCGCAACATCCCGATTTTCACATTTGTGAACAAAATGGACCGCGCGGCGAAAGACCCCTTCGCGCTGATGGAGGAACTGGAACAGGTGCTTGGCATCCGCTCCTGCCCCATCAACTGGCCCATCGGCACGGACGGCGATTTCCAAGGCGTTTACCACCGCGACACGAAAATGGTCGAGCTGTACACGGGCGGCGACCACGGCAAGTCGATGGTGCAGAAGACTGACATCGCCATTGACGACCCCGCGCTGGAGCATGTGCTGGCGAAGCACTACCGCGAGCGGCTGGCGGAGGAAATCGACCTGCTGGACGAAGCGGGCGACGCTTTCGACCTCGACAAGGTGCGCCGTGGTGAGCTGACGCCGATGTTCTTCGGTTCCGCCGTCACCAACTTCGGCGTTGAGCCGTTCCTTGAGCGCTTCCTGCAATACACGCCGCCGCCCCTGCCCCGCAAGAGCGACATCGGTGACATTCAGCCCGAAGAGCCGTACTTCTCCGGTTTCATCTTCAAGATTCAGGCGAACATGAACCCCGCGCACCGCGACCGGCTGGCATTCATGCGCATCGTCTCCGGCGCGTTCGAGAAGGGCATGGAGGTCTGGCACTCCGGGACGAACAAGACCGTCGCGCTCAAGCAGCCCCAGCAGTTCATGGCGGACGAACGCGAAGCCGTGGAGGAAGCATGGGCAGGCGACATCATCGGTCTGTTCGACCCCGGCATCTATCAGCTTGGCGATACGCTCTCCGGCGGCCCGAAGCTGCACTACGAGAACATCCCGGTCTTTGCGCCGGAATTCTTCTCCCGCGTGCGTCCGGCGGATTCCATGAAGCGCAAGCAGTTCCAGAAGGGCATCACCCAGCTGGCGGAAGAGGGCGCCATTCAGACCTTCATCCGCACAGAGACGGGGCGCGAGGAATTCATGGTCGGCGTCGTTGGCGTGCTGCAGTTTGAAGTGCTGGAGCACCGGCTGAAAACCGAGTATCAGGTGGACATTGTGATGGAGTCCATGCCCTTCCGCTTCGTGCGGTGGGTGGTGAGCACGCCCAAGCCCATCGACCAGCTGAAGCTGACATCCACGTCCGGGCGCGCAAAGGACAGCCGCGACCGCGATGTGCTACTGTTTGAGAACGAGTGGAGCATCCGCCTTGCCTGCGAGAACAACGCAGGACTGGAACTGGCGGAAACCGCCAACCGCAAGTAAACCGCGCAGAACTTAACACGCGCATACAGTATGCAGTTGCGCTCAACTCAATCGCGAAAAGGGGAGTCCAGAGGGTCGAAGACCCTTTGGCGGGGTCAAGGGGCAGCGCCCCTTGG
>ENA-OPAV01001899-OPAV01001899.1-human-gut-metagenome-genome-assembly--contig:-NODE-1899-length-13021-cov-2.960126_pt1 | contig 13021 bp, 10 predicted proteins | sample MGYA00241056_ERZ501428 | MGnify/ENA primary metagenome ERZ501428 (study PRJEB25962, sample SAMEA2042621) | human gut metagenome | biome: human gut; feature: human-associated habitat; material: faeces... | reverse complement strand
CCTGCCGCCGCAACAGGCACGCTTTTTGCAATCAGATATAAAAAGGATTCCCTTTATGCGGCGGAATTGTTTGCTGTAACCACGATTTTATCTATTGTCACACTTCCGTTAATTATGAATATAACTCAAAAAATATTATAATTTATAACATATTATTTTTGTTGACATTATTATCAATTTATGGTAAAATATTATATAGATAATATAAATTAAACGGAGGCTTATAATGTATTATGCCAAAAGAAAAAATCAAATAAGCAGTGAGGCTGTAATCTGCCCCGGATGCGGATGAGACAGATCATAAAAAAGCTCCGAATTCCACTGGGAAGTATCTTATTTGCAGCCTTATAAGCATAGGTCTTATAGTGATTTTTATATATTGTACATAGCTTTTTTTGTGAATTTTTACTATTAATTATTAATGGAGATAATTTTTATATAAGTGCTGCTTTAATAAAAATCCCGAATAATTAAGACGAAATCCTGACCTTGTAAAGTCAGGATTTTTTATTTTTAAGCCTTTTTCTAAGTTCTGTGAAAAAATCAGAGAGAATTTCCGAACATTCTTTCTGCATAATACCGGAAACGATTTTCGGTTTATGATTAAACGGCAGATCAAACATGTTTATGATCGACTCTACTGAACCCGATTTAGAGTCGAACGCTCCGAAAATAACCCTTTCAATACGGGAATTTATTATGGCTCCGCAGCACATTGGACATGGTTCTAAGGTTACATATATATCACAGTCTAAAAGCCGCCAGCCTCCAAGGGTTTCGGCGGCTTGTTTTATAGCTGCAATTTCTGCATGCGCCAGAGGATTTTTGTCAATTTCACGTCTGTTGTACCCTTTGCCGATAATTTTACCTGTCGATTTTTTTACCACAATCGCACCAACAGGAACTTCGTTTATTTCATACGCCTGTCTGGCAAGTTCAAGGGCAATCTGCATATATGCTTCATCTGTCATTGTTTAAATTTCTCCGTAAATTTTTTTATTTTAGTTTACATTATATTTTGTATTTCGTCAAGTAAAAAAAATACGGCAGAAAAAAAGCTTCTGCCGTTTAATCTATTACGGTTGTTTCTTTAGCAGCAGACAAATAAGTTTTATGTAAAAAAATACAAAAACTTGTAAATTGTAGAAAAAATATGTCCGGCAGAAACCGTAAAGACTGTAAATTATAGCCGAAAAAGTTACTATGATGTATTTTTTTGCGGATATAATATTTATAGTATACCACAATGTCAATTAAATATCAATAGTCTCTGTATAATTTTGGTAAAAATTTTTAGACTATTAATAAAAAAGGAGCGAATTGACATGAGTGCTATGACAAAATTAATCGGTTTACGAATAAGAAATTACAGGATTCAGTCAGGTCTGAATCAGGAACAGCTTGCTGAACTTGCCGGATGCCATCCTACATATATCGGTCAGATTGAACGAGGCGAGAAAAACGCTACAATAGAAAGTATTCTGAAAATAACAAAAGCTTTGAAAATATTGACGGTAACAGAGGAGATGAGAATAATTACTATCCTTTGATGTGTTATGAATTAATTTTGTCAAAAACAAAATTTGAACAAGAAGTAATTTATAAAATTATAGTGGATATTGATAAATATAAAAGCCTTTAAATACCTTGTAAACATGTATAAAATATGGTATAATTAACAATATGTTATAATAAAATTACCTTATTTGAGAGGAGTTTACAAATGGTAGAATTCAACAATGACTGGGACGAACTTTTAAAGGACGAATTCAAAAAGGAATATTATCTTCGTCTGCGTCAGTTTCTTATAAATGAATACAGAACTCAGCGTATTTTTCCGGGTATGTATGATATTTTCAATGCATTTAAATATACGTCTTATGACAATGTAAAGGCCGTTATTATCGGTCAGGACCCTTATCACGGTATCGGACAGGCTCACGGTCTTTGCTTTTCAGTTAAAAAAGGAGTAGCACCTCCGCCGTCGCTGGTTAATATTTTCAAGGAAATAAAAGAAGATGTCGGTATTGACAATACCGGAAAGCATGGAGAGCTTACTAAATGGGCAGAAAACGGCGTGCTTTTGCTTAATAATGTACTGACTGTACGTGAAGGCTGCGCTAACAGTCATAAGGGTATGGGCTGGGAAGAGTTTACAGACGATGTAATAAAGCTTCTGAATGAGCGTGAAAAACCTATGGTATTCCTGCTGTGGGGTGCAAATGCACGAGCAAAAACAAAAATTATTACTAATCCCAATCATCTTATACTTACATGCGCCCATCCCAGTCCGCTTTCAGCATATAACGGATTTTTCGGATGCAGACATTTTTCAAAAGCAAATGCGTTTTTAAAGTCGCATGGGATCGAAGTAATCGATTGGAGTATTGATTAAAAAGGAGCTCATATTATGAAAATAAGACAAATGTTTGAAAAGGGAACGGTTTTTTCCTTTGAGATCTTTCCTCCGAAAAAAACTTCTTCCATAGATACAATATACAATACCCTTGAACAGCTAAGAGACCTTAAACCTGATTTTATCAGCGTTACATTCGGTGCGGGAGGAAGCTCAAATAATAATACTACTTGTGAAATTGCGCAAACTATAAAGGAAAAATACGGTATAGAATCTGCGGCACATCTTCCGTGTATTAATTATACAAAGGAAGAAATAGTAAAAATTCTGGGAGAATTTAAGAAACACGGTATTTCAAATATTCTCGCTTTAAGAGGGGATATAAATCCCGATATTCCTCCGAAAAGTGATTTTAAGTATGCAAGCGATTTGATTTCTTTTATTAAACAGCATGGTGATTTTGATATTGCAGGCGCATGCTATCCGGAAGGACATATGGAAACGGATAATCTTGTAACTGACGTTTTGAATCTGAAGAAAAAGATCGAAGCCGGTGCGGAACATCTGATTTCTCAGCTTTTCTTTGATAACAGCTATTTCTATTCATTTCTGGAAAGAACGCAGATCGCCGGAATTGACGTTCCTATTGAAGCCGGAATTATGCCCGTAACCAATAAAGGACAAATCGAAAGAATGGTTTCCATGTGCGGTGCAAGTTTACCTCCAAAATTTGCAAAAATGATTCAAAAATACGAGCATTCTCCGGAGGCTTTGCGTGACGCCGGAATTGCTTACGCAATTGATCAGATCGTGGATCTTGTTTCAAACGGTGTTGACGGTATACATCTTTATACCATGAACAATCCTTATGTTGCAAAGCGTATAAGCGAAGCCGTTGAAAGTATTATCAGGAGTTAAATTTTGATTGTTTTAAATGAAATTAACAAAGACGAAGCGTTACGATATATGGGGCATAGAGGTGAAATTCCTCAGACTCTTAAAGAATTGGTACTCAAATGCGAAAAGCAGCTTTTGGAAGTCATACGACCTGCGTATATTTTTAAATGCTTTGATATCGAGACATCAGAAGAAGGTGTCAGGGTTTTAAATACCTCCCTGACCTTTAAGGGCAATGATATAAAAAATCATCTTGAGGGTTGTTCAAAGGCGGTTTTAATGTGTGCTACTATAGGTGCAGATGCAGACAAGCTTATAAGGCTTACTGAAATTTCGGATATTTCTGCGGCTTTTGTTATGGATTCACTGGCAAGTGCGGCTATAGAACAGGTATGTTTGGAAACGGATAAGATCATTAAGGAAACCTTTCCGTCGGATTTTTTTACTTGGCGTTTTTCACCGGGATACGGGGATTTTCCAATTGAAATACAAGGTGAATTTTTAGACGTTATGAATGCTCAAAAGCGTATAGGACTTAATGTGGGTTCGGGAAATATACTGATTCCCAGAAAATCAGTAACCGCTGTTGCAGGACTATCTCAAACTCCTGTTCCCAAAAAACGCAGGGGATGCGTATGCTGCAATATGGCAGAGGTGTGTCAGTACAGAAAAAGAGGTGATCATTGTGGATTTTAAACAGCTTTTAAAAAATGATTTTATTATTCTTGACGGTGCTATGGGTACTATGCTTCAAGCGGCGGGTCTTGAAGCGGGCGGTATTCCGGAGCTTCTTAATATTACTGATCCGGAATTGATTGAAAATATCCATAAAAAATATATTGAAGCCGGATCGGATATAGTTTATGCAAATACATTCGGTGCGAATCGTTATAAATTAAAGAACCACAGTGTAGATGAAATAATCGGAGCAGGAATTGCAATAGCCAAAAGGGCATGTAACGGTAAGGCACTGGCGGCTCTTGATATTGGACCTATAGGTCAGCTTTTAGAGCCTACAGGTACGCTGAAATTTGAGGAAGCCTATGATATCTTTAAGGAACAGATAATTGCCGGACGTGACGCTGACGTAATCGTTTTTGAGACTATGACGGATCTTTACGAGCTTAAAGCGGCAGTATTGGCGGCAAGGGAAAATTCTGACAAACCTATCTTATGTACTATGACCTTTGAGGAAAATCAGAGAACCTTTACAGGCTGCTGTATATCATCAATGGCTCTTACGTTAAACGGTCTGGGTGTGGACGCTATGGGAATCAACTGTTCACTTGGTCCGGAACAGCTTGCCCCTCTCTGCGACGAGCTTTTAAACTGGACTGATATTCCGGTAATCTTAAAGCCTAATGCCGGACTTCCCGATCCTGCAACAAATAAGTATGACGTACTTCCCGAAGATTTTGCAAGTCAGATGAAAACAGCCGCTGAACACGGAGTAAAAATATTCGGCGGCTGCTGCGGAACAACTCCGGATTATATACGAGAACTGAAAAAGGCTTTATCCGAAACAAAGCCTGTAAAAAGAACTGCTGAAAAACGTGCGGCAATATGCTCGCCCTCTAAAACGGTTGTGATAGATCAGCCAAGAATTATCGGAGAGCGTATAAATCCTACGGGTAAAAAGTTATTTAAAGAGGCACTGCGAAATAACGACATGGGTTATATTCTCAATCAGGCTATTGAGCAGACTCATGCAGGTGCAGATATACTGGACGTAAATGTGGGACTTCCGGAAATTGACGAAAAAGACATGATGGTAAGGGCAATCAAGGAATTGCAGGGTATTACAGATGTTCCGCTGCAAATCGACTCCACTATTCCCGAAGTACTTGAAGCAGCTCTTAGAGTTTACAACGGTAAGCCTATTGTCAATTCGGTAAACGGCGAAGAGAAATCTATGGAAACGGTACTGCCTCTTGTAAAAAAATACGGTGCTTCCGTAGTTGGTTTAACACTTGACCAGAACGGTATTCCGCCAAAAGCAGAAGAAAGATTTGCAATTGCTCAGAGGATCTTAAAACGTGCACAGGAATATGGAATTCCTAAAGAGGATGTTTATATAGACTGCCTTACTTTAACTGCTTCTGCGGAACAGGAAGCTGTCATGGAAACGCTTAAAGCGTTAAAGCGGGTAAAGGACGAGCTTGGACTCAGAACAGTACTGGGCGTTTCAAATATTTCTTTCGGACTGCCCAACAGGCCTGTTATCAATCAGAATTTTCTTACAATGGCATTAACTCATGGACTTGATCTTCCCATTATAAATCCTAATGTGGACGCTATGACAGGTGCAGTAAGGGCATACAAGCTGTTGACAAATATTGATAAAAATTCAGCAGAATATATCGCCGCATATAACGATACAGGAAAACCCAAACCGGCGGCAACGGACAATTCAAAGGATATTTCATTGTCCTATGCAATTGAAAACGGCTTAAAGGAAGAAAGTGCAAAGGCTACGGCAAAAATGCTGGAAACCTGTGATTCTATGGAGATAGTAAATGAGACTCTTATTCCTGCCCTTGATAAAGCAGGAGAGCTTTTTGAAAGGGGAAAGATTTTTCTTCCTCAGCTGATTCTTACTGCCGGTGCGGCACAGGCGGCGTTTGGGGTAATTCGTGAAAAAATGATGGCTGCTAATGCAGCTCCCGTAAGCAAGGGGAAGGTAGTGCTTGCAACGGTTAAGGGTGATATTCACGATATTGGAAAAAATATTGTAAAAGTACTTCTGGAAAATTACGGTTACGACGTTATTGACCTTGGCAAGGACGTTCCCTGCGAATCAGTCGTTGAAGCAGCAATTGAACACAAGGTAAAGCTTGTGGGACTTTCTGCACTTATGACTACAACGTTAAAGTCTATGGAGGATACCATAAAGCTTCTCAGGGAAAATAATGTTGACTGTAAGGTAGTAGTGGGCGGGGCGGTACTCACTCCCGAATATGCGGATCAGATAGGCGCAGATTTCTATGCAAAGGACGCTAAGGAAACAGTGGACATTGCAAAACAGATAGTAGGATAATATGAAGAAAAAAATAAATCTGCTGATTCCTGCAATGCTTGACTTTCATTTTCCGCTGTTGAAATATGCATTTTGTTCAGGAAACTACAATGCGGTAATACTTGATTACAGCGAAAATATAGCGGAGATCGGACTTCGATACTCTCATAACGATCTTTGCTATCCTGTAATACTAATTATCGGACAGATGATTACTGCGTTGAAAAGCGGTAAATACGATATGACTGAAACAGCGTTTATGATACCACAGGCAGGAGACGCTTGCAGGGGTTCTAATTATATATTTATGATAAGGAAAGCTATGAAGCGTGCGGGATTCGGAAATGTTCCTGTAATTTCCCTTAATTTTAAAGGTTTAGAGGACGAAAACAGACTGAAAATAAATATCGGTATGATAAGGAGAGGTCTGGCGGCTGTTATGTACGGGGATATACTAATGATCCTGCGCAATCAGATAGAGGCGTATGAGGAAATTCCCGGAGAAACCGACGCTCTATGCGATAAGTGGACGGATATTTTAAGAGATGGAATTATAAGCGGCAGACTGCTGTCCGTTAGAGCGATGAAAAGAAAATTTGCAGAAATATCCTCAGATTTTGCGAAAATAAAGCAAAAAAAGAATCGAAAACCGCTTGTGGGTATAGCAGGAGAGCTTTACGTAAAGTACTGTCATTTGGGCAATCAGAATCTTTGCAGTTTTTTGCAGGAGGAGCACTGCGGCTGTTATATCAACGGGTTTTCGTGGTATCTTTTATACTATCTTGATACTCATCTTGCAGAAAATAATTCTGTAATGGGAATTGCTTATAAAGCTGTCATGAGTTATCTTGAAAGCATTCAAAGAGAAATGACTTCTTGTATTCATAGACATGGATTTGTCTGTGCTGACGAATTCAGCAATTTTAAGGAAAAGGCGTCTGAGTTTGTAAGTTTTGGCTGTAATATTGCTGACGGCTGGCTTATAGGCGGTGAAATTGTAAATATGTATAAATCAGGTATCAGAAAGATTGCTTGTGTTCAGCCTTTCGGGTGCATGCCGAATCATGTATTCGGGAAAGGGATATATTCTTCCCTACAGCGGCAGTTGGACGGTATTATGATATCAAGCTTTGATTATGATTCCGGCAGCGCAGGGGTAAATGCGGATAACCGTATAAGAATGCTTATAGATTTTTAATTATATAATAAAACGGTGTACAGTTTAAACTGTACACCGTTATTTTATTTTTATGATTTTTTACCCAGATCATCTTCTGAAATAGTTTGCAGGATAAAATTGATAATTGCTAAAGAGTCCTTGGTATCTATAGATGAATCGTATACACAGTTTGCATTTTCAAGAGCTGTGTCTGACTTAAGAGGATATCCGGCATTGTTTAGCAGATATTTATTCAGAATGACAATATCAGTAGAATCAATCAGTCCGTCTTCGTTCACGTCACCGTACTTAATTTTGCTTAAGTCGCCTGTATAGCTTGGAACAGTAGCCTCCTCTGTAGACTGTTGGCTTTCTGACGATGAAACTGAGGTGGAGACTGTAGTAACAGTAGTTTCAACAGATGATGCAGAGGTTACGGCAGGAGTAGTTATAATAGGAACAGGAGGCAGTTCGATACTCTGGAAATCAATACCCAGATCGGCATATTTGCTTGTTGATTTTGTTTCCATAAAGCCGTTTGTATTTAAAGTACCGTCTGCATTTCTCCAGAGCTTATGGAAGTCGCTGCCCATAGCAGGAGCAGTAATGCTTATGAAATCGTCGTCTGTGATAGCAGCTCCCTTTGTACCGACCTTTTCACCGTTTGCAACGTTTACTTTATCTGTAACATAGTAGTATCCGCTGTTGTAATAAACTGAATTTTCGATAGTACCTACAAATTTATCGTTAGCCAGTTTCAGAGAAACTCCCGGAGCAAGAGCCTTTGTAAGTTCGTCTTGATTTATATAGCTTATAATATTTGAAAAATCACAGCCGTCGTCTACACAGCGGTAAACCGAGTAATTAGGCTTTCCGTTAGCGCCTACGCTGTTGTTGTAAGCAGTGCAGTTTTTAAGGCTTTCAAGCTTTGGATTGTTGTTGTCAGTAAATCCGCAGTTTAAGTTTTCAAAAGCAAGGCAGTTTTCAACAATATGCGCACTTCCAACGCCGCTTCCGCCCAGCTTAAAGCCGTTGCCGTCACAGTCGCCGTAGCCTTCGCCGAATTCTGTATAGCCGTTTCTGAATGCAATACAATTGCGCAGCGTTACAACGCCGATAGGACCGGTTTCAGACTTTGCAAATAGATCCCAGCCGTCATCGCTGTTATTGTATGCCATACAGCCGTCAAATACGTTTCCTTCGCCGCATGTAAGCTTAGCAGCAAAACCGTCCGCATTTTCCATTGATTTGTTATCACAGTTATTTTTTGATGTACAGTTAAGAATCAGATTATTTGAAGGCCATTGTGCAATAGTATTATATGCTGATTGGTAACGTGAGATCTGAAGACCTGTGTCCTGATTATCGTTGAATACCATCATTTCTATAATGTTATTGTCGCCTGAAAGGAGCATACCGTTATCGCCTGCACCCTTTATTTCAAAGCCTTTGAAATACCAGTAGGAACCGTCAAGCACAACGCCTCTGTTTGCATCGGCAATTGCCATAGCCGAGAAATCCCATATAACTTCATCTCCGGGGTAAGCCATGATAGTTTTGAAGCTTCCGGAATTACCGCTGTTTGCTTCTTCAATCATGATTGTTTTGTCAAGCTTATATGTGCCGCCCAGGAGATAAATTGTTATACTTTGTTTTTCTTTTGCCATAGATATAGCGGCATTTACGCTCATTGGATCGTCTTTTGTTCCTTTTGCGGAATCAGAACCGTTTGGCGAACAGTAAACTGCGTCGGCAGATATTACAATTTCAGAAGTTGTTTTTGTTGTAGCCTTAGTTGTTTGCTGTTTTGCCGTTGTAATCTGAATAGACGTAGTTACAGGGCTTTTTGTTGTTACAGTCGGAGTAGTAGTGGGAGGATCAATCTCGCCGGAAGTAAATCCGCTGCCGATTGCTATAACAGGGGAGGTATATGATTTTATTTGTGCCATAAGAGCGGTATTAACGGCATAGTCCTCATCATCAGCGGCAGTAAATTCAAAGTTAAAATCTCCGCCGCCTAAACGTCCGGCTTCAGACATAACAATTGCAGGAACATCGGCAGCTGCGTCAGCCGTATAGCTGTACATAATACTGCTGTCGGTGTCAAAGTTGTTATATCCCATACCGTCTAATGACTTAACGCTGTCGGGAACTTTTTCGTTTCTTGATGAAACTTCATAAGCGTCAAAGCTTGTGCTGCTTTCATTTTGAGTAATATAGCTTTTAGCGCCTTCAATATAGTTTCCGTAAGACTTTATCATAGCGCCCACACCGTCGTCAAAGGTACCCGTATCGGAACCCTGACCGCATATAAGCATAGGATATTTGCAGTTTCTGAAATAGTTTGCTTCAACAAAAGCGTCGGCGTCTAAGACTGCCCCTACGCCGTATTTAGCGTTTCCGTCATAATAATTGTTGTAAACATGAACGGACATAGTTCTGATTCTGGGATGTCTTGAGTCAGAATGATCGAACCAGTTGTGATGATATGTAATCCAGTTTTCACCTGTTTCGGATTTCATACCGCATAGGGACATTTTTCCCGAATCCCAGAAATGGTTGTATGAAATAGTAAAATACTGAGAGTCATTTTTCAGGTCAAGAGAACCGTCACCCTTAGCCTGATCAGCGTCACCGCCGGCTGTTCCGTAGAAAATATCATTGTTGTGAACCCAGATATTTTTGTTGGCGGTTTCAAATGCAATACCGTCGTCACCGAAAAGCATAATGCCAATGTTTCTTATTTCAACACTCTGTATTTTAAGACCTCTTATGCCGAAACCATAGCAAACAGCATCGTCTCCGATACCTTCTATTGTGATGTTTTTTACAATTCTTTTAGTATTGTTTGTTTTGAGGTTCAGGTTGTTAGTATCACTGTTTGCGCCGACAACACCGTCAGCCGTGACCTTTCCGATAATTCTGATATTCAGCGGTCTGGAATCATATCCGTCGCTGTAAGCGTCGAGAATTTCAACCAGTCCGGTACATGAAACGTAGCCGCTTGAACCTTTAACATCAAATTTCATTGTCTTTTTTGTTTCTTCAGTAAGATAAAGAACTATTGCATCGTCTTTTAGAGTACCGTCGTCATTGTAAGCGCCGACGCCTGTACCGCCGTTTGGCGAATTTTTTGAAAATGCAAAACCGCTTCTGTCATAGCTGCCAACGGTTATAGCGTCTGATTCAACGGCTTTTGAGGTATCCTCCTTGCCGTCTGCTGTCGGTACAACCTTCATAACATAGCTGCCCGGTTTCAATCCTACAGCGTCTGCTCTGAAATATCCGCTGTACTGTCTTATAAGCATGGAATCAAGCTGCACATAGCTTCCGCCTATGGGTTTGCAGTATACATTATAGCCGTCTGCACCGCTTACCGGAGTCCATGTAACGTAAGCAGATTCTTTCAACACGTCAGTACTTGCAGGAGCAGAAAGATATGAATCTGCCGCTGCGGAATCAATACTGATATAGGAGTAATTTCCCGTTATCAGTCCTGCTGCTGCGATAGCTGCCGCCATAAAGCAGGAAAAAAATTTTTTGAGCATCATAGGCTTCTCCGTTCCGCCGCATTTTCTGCGGCAAATAATTTTAACGAATTATCATATTGTATAAATTTATTATATATCCGATGATAAAATTTGTCAATTGTGATTATAAACATATTTGCATTATTGGTATTGTTATTTTGCACATAAAATTCTGGCGAAACTGTCAGGTTTTATTTTTTACCTACCTTTTTATCAATAAATTTAGGTTCAAGCTTGGAATAAAGAATTTTCTGTTCGCTGTAAAGACCGGCATAACCTGAGAACATGTATGCTATTGCACAAGTGATAAGACATATCGGAAGTGTTTTTACTCCGAAAAGTTCAATGCAAAGAAACAGCGCCGTAACCGGACAGTTTGTTACTCCGCAGAAAAGGCACGAAAGACCTATAGCCGCACCCAGAGAGCAGTCCAGACCCAGTAATGGAGCAATAAAGCTTCCGAAGGTTGAGCCTACAAAAAATACCGGCAGTATTTCTCCTCCTTTAAATCCGGCGCCGAGAGTAAGAGCAGTAAATAAAAGCTTTAAAATAAATTGCTGAAAGGGCGCTCTAGTTTCAAATGCTTTTGCTATAACTTCGCTTCCTGCACCGTTATAATCATAAGTGCCGCATATAAATGTCAGAACTACTACTAAAAGTCCTCCGATAAAAATACGCAGATAGGGGTTTCTTATAAAATATCTGTATATTCTTGCAGAGTTTTTCAGAACGAAGCAGAAAACAATACTGAGAAGTCCGCATAGAATTGCTATAAATGAAGCTTTTAAGTAAATCTCCCAATTAAGCGAGTCAATTTTAACGTTCATTACTGACGGCGATACACCGAAGTAAGATGAAATTTTAAATCCGATAAGAGCCGCAGCGGAACAGGGAATAATAGCGGAATAATGCATAATCCCTACGCTGATAACCTCCATGGAGAAAAATGCAGCGGCAGCAGGAGTTCCGAAAAGAGCAGAAAATCCGGCACTCATTCCGCACATAGTAATAAGTCTGTGATCCTGTTCATTCAGCTTGAACCAGATACCAAGCTGAGAGCCGATACTGCCGCCTATCTGGAGAGCAGCACCTTCACGTCCGGCAGAACCGCCGGTAAGATGCGTCAGAATCGAACCGGTAAAAATACTCAGCGTATTTTTCCAGGTCATGCCGCTTCCGTCCCTGACCGCTATCAGAACCATATTTGTGCCCTTGTCATGAGTAAGCTTCAGCAGCTTGTAAATACTTACGATAAGCAGTCCTGCAACGGGAAGCAGGAGAATAATATAGGGCTGTTCCTTTCTTATATCAGCGCATTTTTCCAGTCCTATATGAAATGCCGAAGAAATAAAGCCTACCGCCGTACCTGTAATAAGAGATAATATAATCCATTTAATAAAACCTCCGAACATTTGAGGAATCCATTTTTTCATGCTGTTAAAAAGCTGTAAAAAGTAATTTTTCATTTTTCTTCTCCGTTTATTATATGATCTAATTATAATGATACTGTTTTAATAAAAAAATGTCAATCTAAAACCCTAAAAAACCGGAACTTTTTCAGTTCCGGTTTTTATCTTATTGTTCAGTGACCATATCGGTAGTTACATTATAGACCACAGCGTCTCTGCTTTCGTTGTCTTGACTTGGTACATATGATATTTTAAGATTTTTCCAACTTGAAGGAATTTGTATTGAAATGTATCCTTCAGCGGTTTCTCCTGCTTTAATTGTTGTTGAAATACTTTGTATGTCAGGCAATACGTACGGCACTGCTGCTTCAGCTTCAACAGAAGAACCATAGTAAGTTTTTGCCCCATCAGCCTGAACCGTGAAATCACTCAGTGCTGATACGTTCATTTCTTCGCTGCCCTTATTGGTAATTTCAAATATAGCCGCATAACAGCTGGAACTATCCGTATTTATATCGTTGATAAATACAATCTTTGTCAGGTTTATTTCACAGTCTTTAAATGCAGTTTTAACGCCCATTTTTCCTTCGGTAATTTCAGCCGGGGAATTAGTTTCCGAAAATTTGTCATTAGGATTTACATAAGAATTTGAAT
>ENA-OPAV01001898-OPAV01001898.1-human-gut-metagenome-genome-assembly--contig:-NODE-1898-length-13029-cov-3.305534_pt1 | contig 13029 bp, 9 predicted proteins | sample MGYA00241056_ERZ501428 | MGnify/ENA primary metagenome ERZ501428 (study PRJEB25962, sample SAMEA2042621) | human gut metagenome | biome: human gut; feature: human-associated habitat; material: faeces... | reverse complement strand
AAGCCATTGACTGTACGTTTACGGCAGTACCCCATGAATAAGGGATATCGTTGTCACGACGGTAAACGTTTGCACGAGGGTTGTCCCATGAACGGAATACAGCCTTAACTGCGCCCATGAGCTGTTCCTTAGGATCGTCAGGGAAGTCCTGACCGATTTTCTCTTTGTATTCAGCCTTAAACTGGCCTGCAAGCTCCTTAAGATCGTCAGCTGTAAGCTCTACGTCATAAGTAACGCCTCTCTCAGCCTTCATCTTGTCGATGAGCTCTTCAAAATATTTCTTACCTACTTCCATAACTACATCGGAATACATCTGAATGAATCTTCTGTAGCAGTCCCAAGCCCAACGAGGGTTGTTTGACTTCTTAGCGATAACTTCAACAACATCTTCGTTAAGACCAAGGTTAAGGATTGTATCCATCATACCCGGCATTGAAGCACGAGCACCTGAACGAACTGAAACGAGGAGGGGGTTCTCCTTGTCGCCGAACTTCTTGCCTGTGATCTCTTCCATCTTCTCGATGTACTCGTTGATCTGAGCCTGAATTTCAGCGTTGATTTCTCTGCCGTCCTCATAATACTGAGTACAAGCTTCTGTTGTAATTGTGAAGCCCTGTGGTACAGGAAGTCCAAGACCTGTCATTTCTGCAAGGTTGGCACCCTTACCGCCGAGGAGCTCACGCATGTTAGCATTACCTTCTGTAAAAAGGTAAACCCATTTGTTTGCCATAACTGGTAATCCTCCTAAAAATAAATTAAGATATACGGCTGTGGCAGACTTACCCCTTGGTAAAACCTGCCTGCTTGTATAAGCCTATCGAATATTATAACAAACTTTGGTCAAAATAGCTATATTTTTTTCAAACTTTTTTCTTATAAAAAACGAGTTTTATTTTCGACAATATTGTATAAATCGTTTAAAATGCCTTTTTTTGCCCGAATTTTGTAATTTTCTCTTGAAATTTGTGATTTTTGTGAGATAATATTATGGTATGAACGAGTGCCTTGTGACAGGACTGTCTGCATCTTTGTTGTTTTGTCACAGATAAAAGGAGAAGAAATGAAGAATTGTGCCGTTATCCTCGCAGGCGGCGAGGGCAAAAGAATGAAATCCGACAAACCGAAAACATTGTCGGAGGTGCTCGGCAGACCGATGCTCTGCTGGGTTATGTCGGCTTTAAGGAAAGCCGGTATTGATGACATCTGTGTTGTTAAGGGCTTTAAAAAAGAGTGTGTCGAAGAGTATCTTTCAACCCTCGATTTTTCCGTTGAAAGCGTGTTTCAGGCTGAAAGACTCGGAACAGGTCACGCTGTGATGATGGCAAAGGATTTCCTTAAAAAGCACAGCGGCAATGTTGTTATTCTCAACGGCGATGCTCCGTTTATGGACAGCAAGACTATTGAGGATTCCCTGAAGGCTCATATTGAGAACGGTTGTGCCGCAACGGTTATTTCCGCAAAGGTTGACGATCCGACAGGTTACGGCAGAATTGTCCGTGACGAAAACGGAAATCTGCGTGCAATTGTTGAGCAGAAAGACGCCGATGAGGAAACTCTCAAAATAAATGAGGTAAACTCGGGCGGATTCTGGTTTGATTGTCAGCTTCTTCTTTCGGTTCTCGACAGAATCAAGTCGGATAACAGCGCAAAGGAATATTATCTTCCCGACGCAATCAAGCTTTTGCTTGAGGACGGAAGAAAGGTCGGAGCATTCACGGCTCAGTGCAGTGATACGGTTCTGGGTGCAAATGATCCGGCTCAGCTTGAACAGCTTAACGAAATTGCAAGAGCAAAGGGTTACAGCTGTTAATTGCTCGGTTAATCATTGGTAAACATATACTACACACATTAAAATTCAAAGGAGTTATTGCAATGAATTTTCACGGTAAGGACATTAAAATTTTCACCGGCAGTTCAAATGTTGATGTAGCTCAGGGAATTGCAGGCTGTCTTGGTCTGCCGCTTGGTAAGAGTGACTGTACACAGTTCTCAGACGGCGAAATCTCTGTTTCTCTTCACGAATCTGTTCGTGGCAGCGACTGCTTTATTGTTCAGTCAACCTGTGCTCCCGTCAACGACAATCTTATGGAAATGCTCATAATGATTGATGCCATGAAGCGTGCATCTGCTGCAAGAATCACAGTTGTTATGCCATACTTCGGCTATGCAAGACAGGACAGAAAAGCTAAGGCAAGAGATCCGATCTCGGCTAAGCTTTGTGCAGACATCATCACCTGTGCAGGTGCTGACCGTGTGCTTACAATGGATCTTCACGCAAATCAGATTCAGGGCTTCTTCAACATTCCTGTTGACCACCTTCAGGGTGCATCACTTCTCGCAAACCATATGAGAGAGAAAATCGGTGGCAACAATGATGATTATATCGTTGTATCTCCCGACCTCGGTTCTGTAACTCGTTCAAGAAACTTCGCTTCAAAAATCGGCACAGGTCTTGCTATTATCGACAAGAGAAGACCAAAGGCTAATGTTTGTGAGGTTATGAACATCATCGGTGACGCTAAGGGTAAGAAGGTTATCCTTGTTGACGATATGATCGATACAGCAGGTACTCTCTGCAATGCCGCTAACGCTATTGTTGAAAAGGGCGGTGCAACAGAGGTTTACGCTTGCGCTACTCATGCAGTTCTTTCAGGTCCTGCAATCGAGAGAATCCAGAACAGTGCAATCAAAGAAGTTGTTCTTCTTGACACAATTCCTGTTCCGAAGGAAAAGATGATTGACAAGTTCACAATTCTTCCTGTTGCTCCTACATTTGCAGAGGCTATCGCAAGAATCTACAACGACAAGCCGTTCACAGCCGCTTTCGGTTGATAGGCGAACAATTTAATTATGTGAATAAACAGGCGGGTTTTAACTAACCCGCCATTTCGCTGTTTTACTGCAAATTTTTCAGGAATAAAACGGTACAATATGTGAGGGTGATTTAATTTTGTTTGGTATAGTTTACGGCTCCGATTCAGATAACAAAATAATGAACAGCTTTGTCGATGAGTACGAATTGTGGTGCAATGAGGGCAAAAATCCGGATATTGCGTCAATCGACCTCGACTTTGCGCTTGACCTACAGAAGAAAAGACTTGACGAAAAGGGTGTAAAGATTCAGACCGCTTTTACCGATAAGGAAACGGTGAAGAATGAAGTCCCCATAAATGCTTGTACTGCCTACGATATGGGCGAATGTAAGAGTAACATTGCGACAAAGACTTATGAGGTTACGGAGAAATACTTTAAAGACGGAAAGAAAAAGAAAAAAATCAAGGACAGATTTTTCTTTTACACAATGATTACAAGGCTTGAAAACCAAAATTCCGAGGTTGCGTGTTCGTGTCCGAACTGCGGTGCGGTAAGCAGTGTAAGAGAGCTTCTCAACGGTTGTAAAAACTGCAAAACTCGCTTTATTATGGACGATTTGTTCCCGAAGGTTACAAACTTCTACTTTGTAAAAACCTATTCGCTTGCGAACAAGTCAACGAAAAAAGTGCTTGCTCCGTACCTTCTCGGCGGAATTGCCGCCGTTGCGGCATTTACGGTATGGGTGGTTGTAAAGGACGGAACTTTTGATCCCGCAACCGCAAATATGGTCTATGAAATCGGCATAAGAGCAATCCCCGTACTGCTCGGCGGACTTTTGGCGGGGTACCTTGCATGGGCATTAAAAACGCTTTTCGGACTTTTTGTCGGTGCGGCAAAGAGCATTCCTATGATAGGTCCGCACTTCAATTGTCAGAAAAGACTTCCGTGGCTTATGAAAGAGGTTAATCCCAACTTCTCATATGAATACTTTATCGGCAAGGTGCTTGCTTTGCTCAAGATTATGATTTTCAGCGATGATTACACAAACCTCGCAGTCTATGAGGGCAATCCGATGAAAAATCCTTTCGGAGATATTGTTGACATCAAGTACAGAGGAGTGTCAAAGCTTAATTCATTCAATGTCACAAACGGATGTTGCTATGTTGATATGACCGTTTACGCAACGACCGTGAAAAACAAAAATTCTTCATTTAGGGTTAAAAACGAAAAGTTCAGACTTACCGTTTGCAGAAGTGTGAACGCCATGGATGACGGCGTTTTCACAATGAAAAAAGTAACCTGTAAAAGCTGCGGCGCAAGCTTTGATGCAACAAGAGAACGCAACTGCCCGTATTGCGGAAATCCTTATCATCTCGGCAACGATGACTGGGTTGTTGTAAGCTTCGGAAAAGGTTAATTTAAATTTCAGAATACATATAATATAAATAAGAGGAAAACGGATATGTTCGGAAAAAACAAATCAACGGGTTCAATCGAGTACATTGTAGTGGGACTCGGAAATCCCGACAGAAAATACGAAAACACTCGTCACAACGCAGGCTGGCTTGCAATTGACCGCATTGCCGACAAGCTCGGTTGTGATGTGAAAAAGATAAAATACAAAAGCTTTATCGGCACTTGCACTGTAAACGGCGCAAAAGTTATGCTGATGAAACCCACAACATATATGAACAACAGCGGTCAGGCAGTTGTTGAGGCGATGAACTTCTACAAAATCCCACCCGAAAATGTCATTGTAATTTTTGATGACATTTCGCTTGATGTCGGAAAAATGCGTATCCGTTCAAAGGGCAGTGACGGCGGTCAAAGGGGAATGCGCAGTATCATCTATCTTAGCGGAAGTGATAAATTCCCCCGCATCAAGGTTGGCATAGGCGCAAAGCCAAATCCCGACTGGGACCTTGCCGACTGGGTGCTTTCAAAGTTCACTCCCGATGAAATGAAAAAGCTTGATGAAATTTTTGACAATGCCGAAAAAGCAATCGAGCTGATTATTGACGGCAAAACCGACCGTGCTATGAATTTGTTCAACTGAAAAGGGACAAAGAAATGAATAATCTCAACTTTCTTGTTGATGTCCTCAAAGAGTCACCCGTTTTCAAAACGCTTGAAAAAAATGTCAAGCCGGGCAGAACGGTCTGTGCTTCGGGACTTTCAACAATTAACAAATCAAATATCATCTATGCGCTGTGCCGCCTCAAAGGCGTCACGGCATTTTGTCTTGCCTCCGATGAAAAAGAGGCGCAAACTTTGTGCAACGACCTTTCGTGCATGGGACTTCGTGCCTATGTTTATCCCGTGCGTGACTTCAACTTTCTCGACTTTCAGAGCCGTTCGCACGAGTACGAGCACGCAAGACTTAAAGTTTTGCTCAAACTTCTCAACCACGAATGTGATGTTGCAATTGCGTGTGTTGATGCGGCGGCACAGCTTACCGTTCCGAGAAATGTGCTTGAACAGTCGGTTATTGAATTTGAAGAGGGCAGGGAGCTCTCGCTTGAAAAGGCAACAAAGGCACTTACTCTGCTCGGCTACGAACGCTTTGATGCGGTAGAGGGCAGCGGTCAGTTTTCGCTGAGAGGCGGTATTCTCGACTTCTTTATGCCCGACAGCGACTATCCCGTGAGATGTGAATTTTGGGGTGATGAAATTACCGACCTCAGCTATTTTGACATTGAAACACAGAGAAGATTTAAAAAGGCTGACAAAATTACGCTTTCGCCCTCAACCGAAATCGTAATTGAGGACAGAGCCGCCCTTGCAGATAAAATTGAACACAAGGCAAAGCTCCTCCGTTCCAAGAACAGCGCCAAAGCCAAGGAAAAACTTTTTTCAGAGGCAGAGCTTATCCGCAGCGGTGCAATGATTGCCAATGCGGACAAATTTATCAATCAGATTTACGATAAGCCCGAGTCGCTTTTTGATTATCTCGACAGAAACACCCTCGTTTTTGCGTCCGAATTTACTGCAATTCAGGAACGGGGAAAGTCAATGGACTTTATCAGCAATGAAACCCTTATGCAAGGCTTTGAGGACGGAACTCTTTGCAGAGGTTTTGACCGCTTTGCGCTCACATTCAACGAATGTACCGAGTTTTTGCAAAGTCACGGAACAATCGTGCTTGAAAACTTTGTTCACGGAAGTATGCCTATCAAGCTGTCGGAAATCATCAGCTTTTCAACAAAACAGCTCTCGGCATGGGGCGGTTCGTATAAACAGCTAAAAGAAGATGTTGACGGACTTTTTACCCCCGAAAGCAAGGGCGTTATTTTTGCAGGAACAGAAAGAGCCGCCAAAAATCTTTGTGACACCTTTAACGCAGACGGCATAAACGCTGTTTACAGCGAGGGCGCGGATAAGATTTCAAAGGGCGAATTGCTTGTCATGCAGGGTGCATTGAGTGCGGGCTTTGAGTATCCGTCACAAAAGTTTTTTGCAATAACTTACAGTCAGGTTTCATACCGTCCCGAAAAGTCCAAAAAGAAGAAGAAAAGGACGGGACAGGAAATTTACAGCCTTTCCGAACTTGCCCCCGGTGATTATGTTGTACACAATGTTCACGGTATCGGTGTGTTCGGCGGTATAAGAAAAATTGATACTCACGGAGTTATAAAGGACTATATCAAGATTGACTACGCAAAGGGCGATGTGCTTTATGTGCCTGTCACACAGCTTGATATGGTTGCAAAATATATAGGTCCGAAAGAGGATTCAAGGGTTAAGCTTAACCGACTCGGTTCGGGCGACTGGCAAAAGGCAAAGGCAAGGGTTAAAACCTCTGTCAAGGACATTGCCAAGGAGCTTATTGAGCTTTACTCACAGCGTATGAAAGCCAAGGGCTATGCCTTTTCGGCAGATAACGAGTGGCAGAGAGATTTTGAACTCAGCTTTGAGTATGACGAAACTCCTGACCAGCTGCGTTGTTGTGAGGAAATCAAGCATGACATGATGCGTTCGTCGCCGATGGACAGACTTCTCTGCGGTGATGTCGGATTCGGCAAAACAGAGGTTGCACTCCGTGCCGCCTTTAAGTGTATTGCAGATTCAAAGCAATGCGCATTGCTCTGCCCCACAACCATTCTCGCATGGCAGCATTATCAGACGGTAATCAAGCGTTTTGAGGGCTATCCCGTTCGTGTGGAACTGCTTTCAAGATTCCGTACCGCAAAACAGCAGAAAGAAATTCTCCAAAAGCTAAAGCGAGGAGAAATTGATATGATTGTCGGAACTCACAGACTTGTGCAGAAGGATGTTGAATTCCGTGACCTCGGACTTGCAATCATAGATGAGGAACAGCGTTTCGGTGTTGCCCAAAAGGAGAGGTTCAAGGAACTGTGCAAAAATGTCGATGTGCTTACGCTCTCGGCTACTCCTATTCCGAGAACCCTCAATATGGCGATGAGCGGTCTGCGTGATATGAGCGTTATCGAAGAAGCTCCGACAAACCGTCAGCCTGTTCAGACCTATGTGCTTGAACACGATGATGCGGTTATCAACGAGGCAATCCGCCGTGAGCTCCGCCGTGGCGGTCAGGTGTTCTATCTTCACAACAATGTTGAAACAATTTCTTCATGTGCCGCAAAAATTCAGGAGGCTGTTCCCGAGGCAAAAATCGCAATCGGTCACGGCAAAATGAAAGAGGGCGAACTCAGCGAAGTTTGGCGACAGATGCTTGAACAGGAGATTGATGTGCTTGTCTGCACAACAATTATCGAAACGGGTGTCGATTTGCCGAATGCCAACACCCTTATTATAGAAAATGCCGACTGTATGGGACTTTCACAGTTGCATCAGCTCAGAGGCCGTGTGGGCAGAAGTTCACGAAGGGCATATGCCTACTTTACCTTCAGACGGAACAAGGTTCTCACGGAGATTCAGCAGAAAAGGCTTGCCGCAATCAGGGAATTTACAGAATTTGGCAGCGGCTTCCGCATTGCAATGCGTGACCTTGAACTGCGAGGTGCGGGCAATATTATGGGCGCACAGCAGCACGGGCATATGGAATCGGTCGGTTACGATATGTACCTCAAGCTTCTCGATGAGGCAGTAAGCGAGGAAAAGGGCGAGCAGAATGTCACAAAAGACCTCGACTGTCTTATTGATATTTCGGTTGACGCTCATATTCCCGAAAGCTATGTTGAAAGTCTTACACTTCGTCTTGATGTTTACCGCAGAATTGCCGATATCCGCAGTAACGAGGACGCAGACGATGTTATTGACGAGCTGCAGGACAGATTCGGCAAGATTCCGAACTCGGTTCTCGGACTTATCGACATTGCCCTTGTGCGTAACAAGGCTTACTCAATGGGTATTTACGAAATCAGACAGAACGGCACAACGCTCATGCTCTTTGTAAACGAACTCAAATCCCCTCAGGTTGCCGACTTGCTCATTGCTTTGGGCGGAAAGGCAAAGCTTGTTGCCGGAGCAAAACCGTGCGTTGCGGTTGAGTGCAAAAACAGTTCCGCTCCGCTTGAAATCCTCACCAAAATTTTCGGTGTGCAGTAATTTAACGGTATTAAGCCGTAATTTGTTAAGAAAAAACCTCCCGAAACTACAAAAATGCTGTTTTTCGGTGGAAATTCTCAACAAAATTTTATAAAAATGTAGACAATGACGATTTTTTTGTGTATAATCGTAAGGTACATTATCCTGTGAAAGTGTGTTTGCAGGACACTTTGCATTTAATTTTTCAGAAGGACGGTAAAAAACTATGAAGCCTAATATCAAGGTTGGTTCATTTTTACTTGCAATTGTTATGATGTTCTCAGTTTTTGCAATTGCAGGTTGTACACCCACAACTCTTAACAAAGAATGGTCGTATAAGACAAGCGACAACGAGCTTGCCATCGGCGTTTATATCTACTCACTCAATGCAGCTTACAGTCAGGCTGAGTCATTTGCTAAAAAGCTTGACGATTATGATTCGACATCTGACAAGTGGCTTGATGAAAAAATCAAGGACGATGACGGCAACGAGCAGGTTGCAAGAGAGTGGATTAAAGATCAGGCTAAGAAAATGTGCCTCAGCTACCTCGTAGTTGACGAACAGCTTAAAAAGGAAAATGTAAACATCGGTCAGGCAACTATTGACTCCGCAACAAGTCAGGCTGAATCATACTGGAATGTCGGCCCGTATGCGTCACAGGGTTATGTAATGCCGATGAAGAAGCAGTATGAAAAGTACGGCGTTTCACTCGACAGCTTTGCATACTGTACAACTCTCTACAACACAAAGTATGAGGCTCTCTTCAAAGCAGTTTACGGCAAGGGCGGTTCAAAGGAAGTTTCCGACGCCGACCTTACAAAGTATTTCAAGGAAAACTATACGGACTACTCATATCTTCCCGTGAACCTTTATACATCAACAAAAGATGAGGCAGGTTCATCAAAGAATGTTGCAATGAGCGACAAGGAAATCAAGAAGGTTGAGGATCAGCTTAACGGCTACAAGAATGACCTTAACAAGGGCGGTTCTTTTGATGATGTTATTGCATCATACAAGAAGTCAAGCGGTTCGGGAACAGATTCTTCTGTTTCAAAAGTAGAAGTTCTCGACAAGAGCTCAATCGGTGACGAGCTTAAAAAGGCTATCGGCAAGCTTAAAACAGGCAAGGCTGAAACTCTCAAGGTTGGCAGCGGCGACAGCGCAATCTACTATCTCGTTTATAAGAAAGACGTCAGCAAGGATGTTGACAGCTATATCGGCAACGAATCAAACAGAGCCAGTGTACTTGCGTCAATGAAGTCAGACGAATTTTCAAAGTACATTGACAGTCTGGCAGAGAAACTCAAGTATGAAGAAAACACTTCGGTTATTGACAAGTATAAGCCCGAACTCTTCTTCGTTGCGGTTGAGCCTACAACATCGGCGTCAACAACATCGGCATCCGATAAAAGCTCAAAATAATTGATATCGGACATACAACAGACGCATTTTCAGATTATTCTGAAGAAAGGGGCTTTTATGAAAAAACATTCAAAGCTTTGCGCAATTTTTCTGACGGCACTTTTGAGCATTTCTGCTGTGAGCTTTTCCGTATCGGCAGTCGGTGAGGAGGTTGATCCCGGCGGAGATTCAAGCGTTATTGTTGATCCCGTAGAGCCGGAGCCCGAGCCCGAGCCCGAACCGGAACCATCACCGGAACCATCACCGGAGCCTGAGCCACAGCCGCAGCCCGATCCTGTGTATCCGGATTCTTCGGACAGTTCATCATATGTAGATCCCGGCTATTCGTCAAGTGATTCATCATATGACAACAACTATAACTATGACAGTAGCTATGACTACAACAATAACAGTTATGACAATAATTACAGCAGCAGTCAGACTTACTACTACTCTGAGCCGTCATATGTAGGCGGCGGTCAGTCCTATGTTGCTCCGTCAAATACTGCTCCGTCAGCGTCGCTCATCAAGTCTGACGATAACATTGACGAAAAAACTCTTTCAAGCAACGACTGGTCGGATATCGCAAAAAATCTTAAAAATACCGACACATCGAGTTCTGACGGTGATGACTTTAACTTCATCAAGAACAATAACAGCAAGGGTGACAACGGTCATTGGATGTTCTATGTTTCACTCGTTTTACTCTCACTCGGTGTTGCAGGCATTGCGTACTTTGTAATTTCAACTGTTCTCAACAGAAGGAAGAGAGTTACGGTTGGCGGCAGAAGTAACGCTCCAAAGAGCAAATCTGTACAGCCACAGCGTTACAGCAGTAACGATGATTATGCCGATGATTACTCATCTTCAGACAGAAAGTCCGAAAGACGCAGTAAGTACGATACTGCCGAAATTCAGCTTCCAAAGAACAACCAAAAGGGCGGAAGAAGATACAAGTAATTAAATAACTTTATAAAACAAAAGCAGTTCCAAAATCGGAACTGCTTTTTTGTTTGACTGTGTAATTAAATTTTCGCATGACTTCTGTCTGAATGACAAAATCAGTTTTTGTCATACGGCTTTTTGTATGCCTCTTTGAAAGGTTTTACAGTGCCGTCCTTTTCTTCAACGCTTACATTGTCAAGTGTTGCGTTGAACTGTGTGCGGATTTCACCGAGATATATTTTGTACAGCTCTTTCTGTTCTTTTTGCTCAGCCTCGGTAAGTCCCTGTTCCTTTTTCTTTTTTGCAAGCTCATTAATTCTGTCAAGCATCTTTTTATCCATAAGTCAATCCTCCCGACCGTTATTTTGGTTTTGAGAGCAATCTGCTCCAAAGCTATGATATCACACAATCAGCCAAAGTGCAAATTTTCGATTTGTCGGTTGAAAACAAAAATTTTTTGTGCTATCATTCAATTAAAGCCGTTATACGGCAAATTTTTTCGGCGGTGAATTATGGGAAATTTCAGCTTATTACACCCGACAAATTCAAATGCATCCTACAGAACTCTCAACAAAGAGGCGCTGAATGATTTGTCGGTTGATTATATATGTGACGCTCTCACAAAAGAGCAGTATGAACGCAACAGCATAAAGCAGCTGCTGATAAATATTACGGATGACGAGGAAGTTATAAAATATCGTTGCGATGTTTTTGAGGATTTTCTTCGTTTTCCGAAACTCCGTGATGATCTATCCGCACTCCTTGTAAAGCTGAACGATTTGCGTGAAATTGAGCGCTTTCAAAAGGATACCGAGGCATCTTCCTTGTGGCAGCTTGTAAACCGACTTCGTGAAATGGACGGCTATGTTGATTGCATTACAAGAATAAAAAACACGCTTGAAACAATTGAAGTAAAGTCGCAGGGCTTGCTTGAACTCAAGAAAAATGTTCAGTCAATTTACAATGACAGCGGTTTTCCCGAACTAAAAAAGGATATAATAGATACGCTTGCAAAGGCTCAAAAGCTCAAGAGCATTACCCTCGGTGTGAATCTTGACGATTTGCTCCGCCCAAAGAGTGTGGGTGTAATCTCACTCAATGACAAAGAATTTACCGACAGCGGTATTCTCAAAAGATTTATGAAGTTTACAAACCGTGACAGCGAACTGCACCACGGCAACGATGTTTCGGGATTTTTAAGCTTTCATCCGTCCAATCCGTCAACCTCGCAGTTCGGGCTGGGACAGTTTGTTGTGGGCGCTCAGCAGGATGTAAACCGCACCATGAACAGCTCGCTGACCGGCGCAGATCCTATGTCTGACGCACTCAAAAATGTTGTGACCGATATACTCCGCAGAACCGTAAACGACATAAAATCAATGCTCAACAGATATGTCAATGTCAACGGCTACTCGTTCGTTTCACTTATGCCCGAAATCATTTTCTATATTCGCTTTGCAGAGCTTTGTGATAAGATGAAAAAGAAAAATCTTCCGCTGTGCAAGGCAGAAGTTTTGCCGAAAGAGGACAGAAACTGCTGTCTTAGAGATGTTTACAACATCAAACTCGGCATAAAATCGGCAAACGGTGAGAATTTGGATATTGTCACAAACGATATTGATTTTAACGATGACAGGCGAATTTACATTCTGACAGGTCCGAACCGTGGCGGTAAAACCACGATTACTCAGGCGGTCGGACTTGCGTTTCTGCTTGCTCAGAACGGAATATATGTTCCTGCAACGCAGATGAAATTCAGCCCGTGCGACAGCATTTTTACGCATTTTCCTGCCGATGAAAACGATACCGTTGACCTCGGCAGACTCGGTGAAGAAAGCAAAAGACTTGCCGAAATTTTCTCCTCGGCAAGCCGTTACAGTCTGCTTTTGCTCAACGAAAGCCTTGCAACAACCAATGTTGCCGAGGGCTTGTACATTGCCCGTGATGTTGTCAAATCAATGCGATATCTCGGCACAAGGGCGATTTTTAATACCCATATGCACGATTTGGCTCGCAATCTTGACGAGGTGAACACAACCGTAAAGGGCGACAGCAAGGTTGAAAGTTTGGTAACAGGTGTCGAAAACGGACAGCGTTCGTTCAAGGTTTTCATAGCTCCGCCTCAAGGTGTAAGCTATGCCAAAGACATTGCCGAAAAATACGGTGTAACCTTTGACAAAATCAAAAAACAGATTGATCGGCAGCGTGCCGCTGCACCCGGTTCGGGAAGATAGTATGTAATATTAAAAGCATATTATGCCCGAGCGGAAGTTTTAATTAAATGTAAAATTGAAAATTGAAAATGGAAAATTGCGGTCGGGCAGACAGTTTGCAAAATGCAAATCATTGTCGCCCGACTG
>ENA-OPAV01001896-OPAV01001896.1-human-gut-metagenome-genome-assembly--contig:-NODE-1896-length-13035-cov-2.173729_pt1 | contig 13035 bp, 11 predicted proteins | sample MGYA00241056_ERZ501428 | MGnify/ENA primary metagenome ERZ501428 (study PRJEB25962, sample SAMEA2042621) | human gut metagenome | biome: human gut; feature: human-associated habitat; material: faeces... | reverse complement strand
TTCAGGTATATGCAGAAGATGCTGCCAAAACAAAAACATTGGCCGACAGTATTTATAATGCCATTAAAGGTGGTGCGGACTTTGCTGAACTGGCAAAGAAGTATGGTCAGACCGGAGATGCCAACTGGCTGGCTGCTGCAAGTTATGAGAATCAGCAGATTGATAATGAGAATTTGAAATTTATCTCTACTATCAATAATTTGGGAGTAAAAGAGGTAGCTAATTTAGCTTTCGGACAGGCTAATATTATTCTTCAAGTGACCAATAAAAAGGCTGTTAAGGATAAATATAAAGTAGCCGTGATCAAGCGTCCGGTAAATTTCAGCAAGGAAACTTATAATAGAGCTTATAATAATTTCAGCCAGTTTATTGCTGCTAATCCTTCTTTGGATAAAATGGTGGCGAATGCAGAAGAAGCCGGATATAGATTGTTGGAAAGAAACGATTTGTATAGCTCTGAGCATGGAATTGGTGGTGTCAGAGGTACCAAAGAAGCTTTGAAATGGGCGTTCTCTGCTAAGCCGGGTGAAGTTTCCGGATTATATGAATGTGGTGAAAGCGACAGACTGCTGGTGGTTGCACTGGCTGGTGTAACTCCTGAAGGCTATCGTTCGTTGCAGCAGGTACAAGATCAGTTGAGAGCGGAGATTGTAAAAGATAAGAAGGCTGAAAAGATAATGGCTGATATGAAAGCTGCTAATGCAACTTCTTTTGATCAGTACAAGTCAATGGCCAATGCGGTGAGTGATTCTGTGAAACATGTTACTTTCGCTGCTCCTGCTTATATTGCCGCTTTGCGTAGCAGTGAGCCGTTGGTAGGTGCTTATGCTTCAGTAGCAGAACTTAATAAATTGAGTGCGCCGATTAAAGGAAATGCCGGAGTGTTTGTGCTGCAGATGTATGCGAAAGATAAGTTAAATGAAACGTTTGATGCGAAAACAGAAGAAACTACATTGGAAAATATGCACGTTCGTTTGGCAGGACGTTTGATGAATGATCTTTATCTGAAGGGTGAAGTGAAGGATTCACGTTATTTATTCTTCTGATAATAAGGGGCTGTTTAAATAGGGTCTAAGACCGAATGAAGATATATAAAAGGCTGTTCCTGGATGGGAACGGCCTTTTTACGTTAACTTTTGTCTGTAGTCTGCTCTGAAATTAACTTTAATTCCTTACATTTGCATAAATAACGTTGATTTGTAAAGAATATGTCTAAATATCCTCTTTTGGGAATGACTCTTGCTGAGTTGCAATCGGTAGTCAGAGGCTTGGGAATGCCGGGATTTGCCGCTAAGCAGATTGCATCATGGCTTTATGATAAAAAGGTGGCTACTATTGATGAAATGACTAATTTGTCATTGAAACACCGGGAAGCATTGAAGGCCGATTATGAAGTAGGAGGGGAAGCGCCTGTCGATGCCATGCATTCGGTCGATGGCACTATTAAATATCTTTATCGGGTAGGAGAGAATCATTTCGTGGAAGCAGTGTATATTCCGGATGACGACCGTGCTACTCTTTGTGTCTCTTCACAGGTGGGGTGCAAAATGAATTGCAAGTTCTGTATGACCGGAAAGCAGGGATTTACGGCAAATCTGACTTCTAATCAAATACTGAATCAGATAAACTCATTGCCGGAGTGCGATAAGCTGACCAATATTGTCATGATGGGAATGGGTGAACCTTTGGATAATCTGGATGAGGTGCTGAAGGCTTTGGAAATTTTGACAGCTTCTTATGGCTACGCGTGGAGTCCAAAACGGATCACTCTTTCTACTGTGGGATTGCGTAAGGGGCTGCAGCGTTTTATAGAAGAGAGCGATTGCCATCTGGCGATTAGCTTGCACTCGCCGCTTCCTTCTCAACGCTCGGATTTGATGCCTGCCGAACGTGCTTTCTCAATAGTTGAAATCGTAGATTTGTTAAAGAACTATGATTTTAGTAAACAACGTAGACTTTCGTTCGAATATATTGTTTTTAGGGGTGTTAATGATTCGTTGATTTATGCTAAGGAACTTGTGAAATTGCTTCGTGGGTTGGATTGCCGGATGAATCTGATTCGTTTTCATGCTATTCCCGATGTCGATCTGAACGGTGCTGATATGGAGACGATGACGGCTTTCCGTGATTATCTGACTTCGCATGGCTTGTTCTCTACTATCCGTTCTTCAAGAGGGGAGGATATATTTGCTGCTTGTGGTATGTTGTCTACGGCGAAGCAGGAAGAGAATAACAAGAATTAATATAAATTATTAACTTATCGGATGAAAATATACGAACTTGTCGTAGTTTTGTAAAAACATAAAAAATGATCAATATGAAGAAGTATCTGTTTTTCCTCGGTATGGCTCTTGTAGCATTGATTTTTTCTTCTTGTAATGGTAAGAAGGGTGTATTTACCCCGACCTCCAGCGGTCGTGCGTATGAGATTCTTGTAGTTGTTGATCATGCTTTGTGGGAGCGTCCGGCAGGAAGGGCTTTGTATGATGTGCTCGACACGGATGTGCCGGGTTTGCCGCAGTCGGAACGTTCTTTTAGGATTATGTATACTTCTCCGAAAGATTACGATTCTACTTTGAAGCTGATACGTAATATCATCATCGTGGACGTACGCGATATTTATACAAAACCGGCTTTTAAATATGCTAAGGATGTTTATGCGGCCCCGCAGTTGATTCTTACCATACAGGCACCTAATGAACAGGAATTTGAGAAATTTGTAGAAGAGAATAAGCAGCAGATTATCGATTTCTTTACGCGCGCCGAGATGAATCGTCAGATAGCTCAGTTGCAGCATAAGCACAATGATTATATATCTACTAAAGTAGGTAGTAAATTCGATTGTGATATCTGGCTTCCGGCGGAACTCGCTTCTTCCAAAGAGGGAAAGGATTTCTTCTGGGCATCTACCAATACAGCTACCGGCGATCAGAATTTTGTTATATATTCTTATCCGTATACCGATAAGAATACATTCACGAAGGAATATTTTATTCATAAGCGTGATTCGGTGATGAAAGCGAATATTCCGGGGGCAAAAGAAGGAATGTATATGTCTACGGATTCTATAACGGTGGACGTGAGACCTATTGATGTACATGGAGATTATACGATGGAAGCCCGTGGGCTTTGGCGAATGAAGGGCGATTTTATGGGTGGCCCGTTCGTATCGCATACCCGTTTGGATAAAGCCAACCAGCGTATAATCACAGCAGAGATTTTTGTATATTCACCTGATAAATTAAAACGCAATCTGGTACGCATGCTCGAAGCATCACTCTATACGCTGAAACTTCCTGCAGAGAAAGTACAGGGAGAAATTCCGATGGGCAACGTCGCCAGAGAGGAACAAACTAATAAATAACGACACATGGAAGATTCTAAAATACGGATTGGTATTACCCAGGGAGATATTAACGGCGTTGGCTATGAAGTGATATTGAAGGCTTTTGCAGATCCGGTTATGTTGGAGTTGTGTACTCCGATTATTTACGGTTCGCCTAAAGTGGCTGCTTATCATCGTAAGTCTTTGGATTTGCCGACTAACTTCAGTATTGTTAATTCTGCCTCGGAAGCTGCTCACAATCGTTTGAGTGTAGTGAATTGTACGGACGACGAGGTGAAAGTAGAATTTTCGAACCCCGATCCGGAAGCCGGTAAGGCTGCTCTTGGTGCGTTGGAAAAAGCAATCGAAGAGTTTAAAGAAGGGTTGATCGATGTCATTGTGACGGCACCCATTAATAAGCATACGATTCAGTCGGAGGGATTTTCATTTCCCGGCCATACTGAATATATCGAGGAGAGATTGGGCAATGGCAGCAAGTCGCTGATGATTCTGATGAAGGATGATTTCCGGGTAGCATTAGTGACCGGACATATTCCCGTTCGTGAAATTGCTTCTTCTATCACTAAAGAGCTTATTCAAGACAAGCTGACTATTTTCCATCAGTCCCTCAAACAGGATTTTGGAATCGGTGCACCTCGCATAGCTGTATTGGCACTGAACCCGCATGCCGGGGATGAGGGATTGCTCGGTACGGAGGAACAGGAAATTATCATTCCGGCTATTCAGGAAATGGCTGCGAAAGGAATGCTCTGCTACGGACCTTATCCGGCAGACGGTTTTATGGGATCAGGTAACTTTACTCATTTTGATGGTGTGCTGGCTATGTACCACGATCAGGGGTTGGCGCCATTCAAGGCATTGGCTATGGATGAAGGAGTGAACTATACGGCCGGTCTTCCGGTGGTACGTACTTCACCTGCCCATGGAACAGCCTATGATATCGCTGGTAAGGGATTGGCTTGTGAAGATTCTTTCCGCCAGGCGGTATATGTGGCGATAGATGTATTCCGTAACCGGCAGCGTGATAAGGCTGCTCATGCCAATCCGTTGAGAAAGCAATATTACGAGAAACGTGACGATAGTGACAAGCTGAAACTTGACACTGTGGACGATGATGTATAAATGAAATTGGAGAAGGAATTTATAGTGCAGTTATGACGAAAGCGGAGATTCAACAAGTAAAACTCAGGTTCGGTATTATTGGTAATACGGAGGCTTTGTCGCGCGCCATTGATGTAGCCATTCAGGTTGCTCCCACTGATTTGTCCGTACTGATAACCGGGGAAAGCGGGGTGGGAAAGGAGAGCTTTCCGCAGATCATTCATCAATATAGCCGTCGGAAGCATGGACAGTATATTGCAGTGAATTGCGGCGCCATTCCCGAAGGGACAATCGACTCGGAATTGTTTGGACATGAAAAAGGTGCTTTTACCGGTGCTATCGGTGAGCGCAAAGGATATTTTGGTGAAGCGGACGGTGGAACGATTTTTCTGGATGAAGTAGGGGAGTTGCCTTTGCCTACTCAGGCGCGTTTGCTTCGTGTGCTTGAAAGCGGAGAGTTTATAAAAGTAGGTTCTTCCAAAGTGCAGAAAACAGATGTCCGTATTGTGGCTGCTACCAATGTCAATCTGACACAAGCCATTGCTGAAGGGCGTTTTCGTGAGGATTTGTATTACCGTCTCAATACGGTACCCATCCAGATTCCTCCTTTGCGGGAACGTGGAGAAGACGTGCTGTTGCTGTTCCGCAAATTTGCAAGTGATTTTGCGGAGAAATATCGTATGCCTGCGATACAACTGACCGAAGATGCCAAACAGGTTTTATTGTCATATTCATGGCCGGGTAATGTGCGCCAATTGAAGAATATCACGGAACAGATCTCCATCATTGAGACAAATCGTGAAATCAATGCTTCTATTTTGCGGACCTATCTGCCTGCCCAGAATACACAACGACTGCCGGCTTTGTTCGGTGTAAAGGCCGGGAAGAGTTTTGAAAGTGAACGTGAAATTTTATATCAGGTTCTCTTTGATATGCGGCAGGATGTGACCGAACTGAAAAAGCTTGTGCACGAAATCATGTCCGAACGCGGAGCTGTAGCTTCCAATGTTGGTACGTTTTATGCCCCGGCTCCTGTTGTGACGCCTCCGCCTTCTGTACCTGCCCTGATCCATCCGGTCAAGCCTAATTGTCCCGATGACGATGACATACAGGATACCGAAGAGTATGTTGAAGAGTCTCTTTCGCTGGACGAGGTAGAGAAAGAAATGATACGTAAAGCCCTTGAGAAACATCATGGCAAACGAAAAAGTGCGGCAAAGGACCTCAATATCTCTGAGCGTACCCTTTACCGAAAAATAAAAGAATATGGATTGGAATAAAAAGATAATGCGAATCTCACTACTGGTTGTCACGCTGGTAGTGGGCATCTCGTGTACTGTTTCTTATAAATTTAATGGTGGTAATATCAATTACGATAAGGTAAAGACTATTTCTATAGCCGACTTTCCTATAAAGTCGGACTATGTTTATGCACCGTTAGGTACTAAATTCAATGAAGATCTGAAAGATATCTTCCTTCGCCAGACTCGCCTGAAGCTGGTGAATAATAATGCCGACCTTCAGATTGATGGAGAAATCACCGGATACAACCAGTATAACCAAGCTGTTTCGGCCGATGGATACTCTTCTGAAACGAAGCTGACGATTACGGTAAATGTTCGTTTTGTGAATAATACGAACCATGAGCAGGACTTCGAACAGCAATTCTCGGCTTTCCGTGTCTACGACTCAAGAGAGTTACTGACAGCTGTTCAGGACGGACTGATTGCGGAGATGACCAAAGAGATTACAGATCAAATATTTAATGCAACGGTAGCAAATTGGTAATTGGGATGATTTCTGCTAATTTACAACAATGGATTCAGCATCCTGAAACGCTGAATAAAGATACTTTGTACGAGTTGCGGACACTTGTCACACGCTATCCTTATTTCCAGTCGCTGCGTTTACTCTATCTTAAAAATCTTTATCTGTTACACGATATCTCTTTCGGTGCGGAGCTTCGTAAAGCCATATTATATGTGGCAGATCGCCGGAAGCTGTTTTATCTGATTGAAGGTGAGAGGTATATTTTGAAGCCCCGTAAAAAGAATATGGCTTCCGAAGCAGAGGTGTTGGAGGAAGAGCCCGGTCTGGATCGTACACTCTCCCTGATCGATGCTTTTTTGGCCACTGTGCCTGAAGAGGTTTCCGGGCAGACAAGTCTGGACTATTCAACGGATTATACTACTTATCTGTTACAGGAAGATGAAGAAGATTCCGCTCCGGAACAGTCGGAGATTCCGAAACTTCGTGGGCATGAATTGATCGATGGCTTTATCGAGAGAAGTGAGGGAGAAACATCCATTCGTCTGCAGCCCGCAGCTAACAATGAAACGCTTCCCGTGGAAGAAGAGGGGGAGGCGCATCATGAAGAAGATGAAGATGATAGCTGTTTTACCGAAACATTAGCCAAAATATATGTCAAACAGCACCGATATTCCAAGGCACTTGAAATTATTAAAAAATTAAGTTTGAAATATCCAAAAAAAAATGCTTACTTTGCAGACCAAATCAGATTTTTAGAGAAATTGATTATTAACGCTAAATCAAAATAACAAAATGTACTTATTATTAGTTATCTTAATGGTGATTGCATCCGTGCTGATGTGCTTCATTGTGTTGATTCAGAATTCCAAAGGCGGCGGTCTGGCTTCGGGTTTCTCATCATCCAATCAAATCATGGGTGTACGCAAGACTACTGACTTTCTGGAAAAGGCAACATGGAGCCTCGCTGTATTTTTGGTGGTGATGAGTGTTGCTTCGGCTTACGTCATTCCTTCCGTTTCTCACAAGGGCGGTGATGTAATTCTGGAACAGGCGCAACAAGAAGAAAAAACAAACCCGTACAATATGCCCGTAGGTACGGCTGCTCCGCAAGCTGAACACTTGTTACTGTTTGGGAAAGTTCGATTAGAGCAACTCATGATTTTTTTAGTGAAACTAATATTCGAGAAATAACCGAATTTCTTGACAGGTGGAATTGTACAATTAATATTGTGCAATTCTGCCTGTTTTTATTTATGGTCTTTTATATTTAGTTACTTTTGCAGCGGGATACTTATTAAAAGCGTATGTTTTATTATACTATCCGTCATGATATATAAACCGAATTTAATTAATCAATTTATTATACTATTGTAATGACAACTACTGACAAAATTCACCAGACGCTCCGCGATTCGGCAGGGATGCGCTGGTTGGTGCTACTGCTTTTGGCGTTCGCCATGTTCTGTTCATATATCTTTATGGACATACTTTCACCTATTAAAGACCTGATGCAGTCCACACGCGGCTGGGATTCGACCGCATTCGGTACGATGCAGGGTTCTGAGACATTCCTTAATGTATTCGTGTTTTTCCTCATCTTCGCGGGTATTATCCTCGATAAAATGGGGGTACGCTTTACAGCAATCCTTTCCGGAGCTGTGATGCTTGTCGGAGCTACCATCAACTGGTATGCGGTGACGGATGCTTTTCAGGGAAGCGGGCTTCAAACTTGGTTTACCGACAATCTGAACTATATTCCCGGTTTTGATGAACTGGGCATCTCTCCGTTTTATAGAGGTATGCCGGCATCGGCTAAGTTTGCGGCAATAGGTTTCATGATTTTCGGTTGCGGTGTCGAGATGGCGGGAATTACGGTATCCCGCGGTATCGTCAAGTGGTTCAAAGGCCGTGAAATGGCGCTTGCCCGTTTGGGAGTCGCCACTTGCATGATATTCTCTCCGGTATTCGCCAAGTTAGGGGGCGTTATCGATGTTTCCCGTTCGGTGGCATTTGGCGTTGTATTGTTGCTTATCGCGCTTATCATGTTTATTGTTTACTTCTTTATGGATAAGAAACTCGATGCGCAAACGGGTGAGGCTGAGGAGAAAGACGATCCGTTCAAGATTAGCGATCTCGGTACTATTTTGTCAAGCAGCGGATTCTGGTTGGTGGCTCTTCTTTGCGTGCTTTATTATTCTGCCATATTCCCGTTCCAGAAGTATGCCGTAAATATGTTGCAATGTAATTTGGTATTTAAGGAAGTACCTTCCGACTCTTTCTGGGCTACTAATACGGTGACGATTCTTCAGTATTGCATTATGCTTGTCGTTGCAGGCGCTTCTTTTGCAAGTAATTTTATGAAGAAAGCAAGTATGAAGTACGGTCTGCTTACCCTTGCCGGAGTATTGCTGGCTGTTTTCTGCTATATGGGTTATATGCGCCAGAGCGCGGAAACGGTATTTGCCGTATTCCCTTTGCTTGCCGTGGGTATCACTCCGATATTGGGCAACTATGTCGACCATAAGGGCAAGGCGGCCTCGATGTTGATGATCGGTTCAATGCTGCTCGTGCTTTGTCATCTTACCTTTGCGTTTGTACTTCCTGAGTTCAAAGACAATGCGGTAGGCGGTGTTATGATAGCTTACCTTACCATATTGGTGCTTGGCGCAAGTTTCTCATTGGTTCCCGCTTCTTTATGGCCCAGCGTTCCGAAACTGGTTGATGCCAAGATTATAGGTAGCGCTTATGCGCTTATCTTCTGGGTGCAGAATATCGGTCTTTGGCTTTTTCCGCTTCTTATCGGAAAGGTGCTCGATAAAACAAATACGCAACTTGTAGCTGATTTGAAAAACGGTGTGATTACTCCGGAAGAGGCTGCCGTTTCGTATGATTACACCGCGCCGCTTGTGATGCTGGCCTGCCTTGGCGTTGCCGCTTTGGTACTGGGATTTATCCTTAAGATTGTCGATAAGAAGAAAGGACTTGGTTTGGAAGAACCTAATATCAAAGCTTGATAAGACGGTAATGTCAGATACAAAAGGAAAAGTAAACCTGTTGGATACTGTCCCCGTTCAGTGCGGACATATTACGACCGGATGGGAAGGGGAGTACGCGGTACTTTCCTTTCCCCGGTTTAAGTATGACTGGATGAGACGTTTCTTGTTGCCGAAAAGTATGTCAGCCGATATCCGTGTGAAGCTGGAAGAACATGGTACTGCCGTATGGAGTTTGATAGACGGAAAACGGACAGTACAAGAGATAATCTCTCTGCTTACCGAACATTTCCAAAATGAAGATAACTATCCTTCCCGTGTCACTGCTTACATTATGCAGTTGCAGAAGGATGGGTTTGTTCAGTTGAGAGTTAAAAGTTGAAAGTTAGCTGCGCTATGATGCCGCATGCTAACTTTCAACTCTTGACTTTCAACTCTCTAATTGTTTTCTCTGTCTACCTTTATCAGCCCGCCTGTGGCTGTATCGAACAGCACTTTTACAGTGGAGTTTTTATTGAACAATACAGGCGCAAGGTATTCTATGGTACCGAATTGCGTGATAGGCAGTTCGCCGTCGAATAATTTTTTGTTGTTACCTGTTAATGTAATGTGGGCGCGTCCCGGAACGTTGTAGGCCACTCCATCTACTTTCTTCTTACCATCGTCTTCGGGAATGGCGGGAGTTTTCAAGTCGGTTATGGAGATATAATACGGTTCGCCTGCCAAATCATCAGAGGCTACTACACCCAGTCGTTTGGAGAAGCGGAAAGCTACTTCGTTGTCCATTTCCTTCGGAGTCAGACGGATTGTAAATGTTTGGGGCTCTTCTTTCAGAGTACCGGAGAACATTTCCGTCATGGCGCGTTCTTGCAGGTTCAGGTTGTCGAGCATGATTTTGAGCTGTGCGCCATCCTGAGGCATATTGTCGGCTTCACCGCGAAGAAGGGCGTTTTTACTTTCGCGGATGTTGTAGATTTCTTTGGCTACCAACTCCGCCATTTTAGCTCTGGAACTTGCCATGAGTATCTCTTCCGTAAGGAATTTGCGCGGGTCTATAATCTCTTGCGCGGTGGCGGTTATTTTGGTTGCCGGTTCCGTACGGCCGCTGAGCGGCATGTTGATGGAACGTACGATGCCGTCTTCGGTAAGCTCCATTAGCGGGGCTACGGTTTTGTCTTTCAGCTTGACGAAGTAAACATTATCTTTATCGGGCACTCCGGTTACACGGGTCTGCAACTTGTCGATGGTCCAATAGATATCCGGGTCGGCAGATACGTTGTTCATGCGCAGGTAACGGTCTGCATATTTACAGAACTCTCCGGGCATGTACGTATGTTTGGTAGCTTCCACTACAATCTCTATTTCGGTTTTGGGCAGGAGATAAGTTACACCGTAATCCTTACCGCGCATTATGCCAGTGGTGACATCCGTTTGGGCATAGGTACTTGTGGCTATGAAAAGCCCGGCAAAGCCATATCATCTTTTTCTTCATACTTCTCTATCGGTTTATAACTATAAATTTAAATAACAAAGTTAACGAAGTTCTTTGTTCTTGGAAATTCATTTACGAAAGATTAACTAATTGTGAAATGGCGGGATGAACTGTACACAGACCGGTTTATCGATAAGAATATCTTGCTGTGTGTCTTTTAGCAATCCGTTTTCGGTGTCGCGTTCGTATACTTGGATGACATTGCTGTCTCTGCAAGCCGCCAGCAGGTATTTGCCGTTGGGCGTGATATTGAAATGGCGCGGATGGATGCCGGTAGACTGGTATCCCGCACGGGTTAATGTTCCGTTTACGGTATCTACCGTGAAGATGGCTATACCGTCTCCTTCCAGGCGATTGCTGGCATAGAGGAATTTGCCGTCGGGACTTAAATGGATGTCCGCACTTCCCCGGGCTTGCAGCGAGTCGGCTGCGATACTCTGTATCTGCTCCAGTTTGCCGTCGGTATAACCGAAGGCGATTACTTTACCGGACAGTTCATTGATGAGATAAGCGAACTTACCGTTCGGGCTGAATGTGAGGTGGCGCGGGCCGGAATCGGGAGCGATATCGGTCGCTTCACCGGGCAGGCGGGAGATGTTGCCTTCGGAGCTTAATGTAAAGCGCAGAATACGGTCGGCACTGAAATCGGTAGCGAATATATACTTCCCGTCCGGTGAGAACAGGGCGCAATGGATGTGCGGCACGATTTGGCGAATGGTGTCCGGGCCGTTGGCCGTACCTTTAAAGAGCGCTTCCGCAGGTGATAGCGTACCGTCCTTGCGCAACCGGAATACAGACATGTTTCCGCCGCTGTAATTGGCGGTCAGCACTTCTTTGCCGTTCGTGGATACGTAACAGGGAGCCGCTCCCGGAGTACGTTCGCTGTTCAGCAGGCGGAGATTGCCCGTTTGCTTATCAAAGGCAAGCGCATTGACGGCTGCCGTGCTGTCATTCATCTCGCTTACGGCATAAATGAATTTACCGTCTTCCGATGGCGTGAGGTAGGACGGGTTAGATAGCTCCACCGAGTCGAGCGGCGTGGCCGTACCCGTCTTTTGGTTGAAACGGAAAGAATAGATACCTTTACTTGTTCCGTCGGTGTATGTACCTATCAACATGGAAAGTTCATCTTCACCGCCGTTGACGGTCTTTTGAGGCGTGCAGGCCGCCATACTTAATCCGAGCATACAATAAAGAAGTTTCATTGGAGTTATGAGTTATAAGTTATTTGTTTGTTTCCAGCTCCCGAAAGGAAAAAGTACAAGCGAATAACTTATAACTCATAACTTATAACTTGTATTTTATTCTTTCAGCACTACTTCCGCTATTCCTACGCGGTCGTCATTCAGCACGATGCGCAGGTCGCTGGCGGTAGTTCCCTTGAACGAGTAGGGGATGAGCTGCTCATATTGGCTGACAGTACCTGAATAAACCGTCAGGAATTGCCCGCCACCGCCCGCGAGCTGTATTTCAAACTCTGCTGGCAGCTTATTATCGCGTTTGAAGGCGATAGATACTTCGTCTACTTTAGCACCGTTCTTTAGAGCAAAGGTAATATAATCTCCCTTATTACCTTGCCAAACGGTGCTGATTTTTCCGTCGAGCACGTTCGGGGCATTTTCCATATCGGTACTGGCCGTTACGGGGCTGACGGGCTTTTGGCTTTCAAGGGCATGCAGACGGCTCCGGTAGTCTTCTACGGTAAGTATGCCATTCAGCCGGATGTCCTCGGAAGATGCGCCCGCCATGATGGCGAACTCGCCTGGTTCCACTATCCACTTCATATCGGCATTCAGTAGTTCGAGGTGCTTGCGGTCGAGCGTGAAAGTAACCTCTTTGGTTTCTCCCGGTTTCAGACGGATGCGTTCAAAGCCGGCAAGATTCTTTTCGTAGGTGGTAATGCTGCTCAATATATCGCGGGTGTAGAGTTGTACCACTTCATCACCGGCACGTTTGCCGGTATTCGTCACTTTTAGGCGTACGGTGGCTTTTTGGTCGGGCGTGATTACTTTGGGACTGATTTCGAGGTCGGAATACTCAAAAGTGGTATAGCTCAGACCGTAGCCGAAGGGATAAAGCGCGCCGTTGATGCGCGACATATTGCCGTCCGCTCCCGGATTCTTGCCGCCGTCAATCTGTGAAGCCGGTTTGCAGGGGAAGTTGAACGGTATTTGTCCGACTGTTTTAGGGAAAGTAACTGTCAGCTTGCCGCCGGGGTTGTAGTCGCCGAAGAGAATGTCGGCTACTGCCGTACCGCCTTTGGAACCCGGATACCAGGCCTCGAGAATGGCGGGGACAAACTTGTCAGCCCAGTTTACGGATAGCGGACGGCC